>Ga0172379_10000234_pt1 | contig 150131 bp, 83 predicted proteins | sample GrowelOW334metaG_FD_119756 | JGI IMG/M metagenome (GOLD analysis project Ga0172379, IMG submission 119756) | Groundwater microbial communities from an aquifer near a municipal landfill in Southern Ontario, Canada - Groundwater well OW334 metaG | ecosystem: Environmental > Aquatic > Deep...
ACGGTCGTGTCGTCGTCGGCCAAGCCGTAGAGTTCCTGCGGCCGGCTGCCGTCGGGGTTCATCGCCCAGACGGTCTTGGCCACGCGCGCGCCCTTGTCCACGTATTCCCAGCGGTGATACATCACCCGCCCGTCATCGAGCACCACCGGGCAAAACTCGCTGACGGGGCTGCGCGTGAGTTGCTCGACGTTGCCGCCGTCGGCATCCATCCGGTGCAGTCCCGGCGCAACGAGGCTCGCCGAGCCGCCGCACAAGATCGTGTGCTCGCAACGCGTCGAGGAGAAAATGATCCTGCCGTCGGGCAGGTAGCAGGGATGAATGTCGTCGGTGTGCCAGCCCGCGCGCCACCGAGCCGCTTTCTCCGCTTCGTCCTTGGGCGGCTGTGAAATCTGGCGCAAGCCCTTGCCGTCGGTCCTGACTTCCCAGACGCGGAAACCAGCGCCGGGATCCTGGCGGAAATCGAAGACGATCTTCCTGGCGTCGAACGACAGGCTGATCTTGCCGATGAAGCCCTTGCCGCCCGGCAAGTCGGCCGCGGTGACGACCGGCCGCTCGGCTTTGGTGCGGAGGTTGTAGATGTAGATGCCGTTCGCCGCAACGAACCGGTCGGGGCTGGTCCCGTTGTTGATGTCGGTGTAGTAATGATCCGACGAGTAAGGTTTGCGTTTGACGAAGACGATCTCTTCGAAACCGACATCTTTCGGCGTGACCTCGTCCGCAGAACTCGTGGAAGTCACAGCCGACGCGCGGGGCATATACAGGAATGTAGTGACGAGCAGACTTAGAATGGCTCTGTTCATAGTAGTTCTTCCATTCATGGCTTCATCTCCACTTTCTGGCCGGCCTCGCCTCGGACACGGCGAGCTTGCCGGTTCAAAAGCTAAGCATCCGCAATTTACCGCCAACCGTCGAGGCGATTTCGAGTTTCACTCTCCCGTCACTTCTACGGTTTGCCAGCCGGCTCCACCATCGGCCGCACCGTATGCTTCACCGGCCACGAGGCGCGGTCGGCGCTGCGATAGAGGCCGATCTTCTCGATAGGGAACTTTTTGAAACCGAGCTTGAAGGCCGGCGAGTCGTTGCGAAGCTGGAAGTTCAGCTTCGCGGCGTTCACGAAGCGCGGGTCCTGGTCGAGCAGGTTGTCCTGGAGCGTGATGAACGGTTTCGCCCTCTTGTCCATGCCATCCCACTTGCCGCCCCAGCAGACGTTGCGGGCGACGAGGCTGCCGGTCGGCGACGCGGGATCGTTGTCGAGGATGCCGATGAGTTTCGGATAACGCGTGCTGTAGGGTGGCTCGGCAAAGCGGATGCCGTTGAGTGTGTCTTTCTCGCGGCCTTCCTTGATAAGGCCCTCCGGCATTGCGTGCGCCCAACCCATCCCGCGCGCGTCCACGTGGACGGCGGGTTTGCAGTCCACGAAGATGTTGTTCGCGATGGTGTTGTCGTGGCCGCCGCCGATGAACGCGGCGCGCGTGACCTTGTAGAAGAGGTTCGAGGCGATAGTGGTGCCGCAATACATGTCGTCGAGATACACGCCGACGCAGCCGCGTCCCTCGAAGCCGTTGATGTGATGGAGGTAGTTGCAGCGGATGACCGTGCCGCGCATCGTCCAGTTGCGGCCGGAATAGATCGCGCCCGCGTCGTTGCTCTCGTGGCAGACGCTGTGGATTTCGTTGAACTCGATGACGTGGTCGTTGCCGCCGAAACCGATGGCGGTGTGCGGCGAGTTCTCCAGCAGGTTGTGTGCGGCGCGGTTGCCGACGCCGGTGATCATGATCGCCGGCCGATACATCCGGTTCCAGCGGCTCCAGTGATGGACGTGATTATTTTCCGCGTAGAGTCCGACGGGCGCGAGCGTCTTCATGTTGCCGCCGCTGATGCTGATGCCGCCGTCACCGGTGGTGTAGATGTCACAGCCGACGACGCCGGTGTTCTGGCCGTTGCCGACGCGCACGGCCCAACTGCCGACGTTGCGGACGGTGCAGCCGGCGATAAGGCTGTTCGTGCAGCCCTTCAGGATGATGGCCGTGTTGCGCGCCGCCTCGAACGTCAGCCCGCGCAGTGTGACGTGCGACGCGCTGGTCATCGTGACGAGGTTCGAGAGCACCGACACTGTCGCGCGACCCTTCTCGATGGCGGCGGGCGGCCAGAAATAAAGCGTGCCGGCGTCGCGGTCCAGATACCATTCGCCTGGCTGGTCTATCTCGCAGAGCAGGTTGAACCCATAAAACCACTGGCCCTTGCGGTAGCCGAAACTGTGGTAGGGCTTCGCGACGGTGATGATTTTCTTCTCCGCATCCAAGGACTCGATGCGATGCCGTCCCTCCGCCCAATCCCAAAACCAATAGCCCAAAACCCACGCGTTCTTCTCGCCGACCCAGCGCGCAGGCCGGTCGCCGTCGTAGGAGAAGACGCCTTCGTTGCAGCCCTTGGTCCCGCGCACGTCGCGCACCGTCTGGCCAAGCACGTTGGTGACTTTGATGAATCCGTCGTTGGGATAACGCGCCAGCGTCATCGGCTGGTCGTTGAAGAAAAGCTCCAGCCCCGGCCCGCCGCCGAGCGCAAACCCGCCGCCCATCGCGCCGAAGTCCCTCACGCCAAGCGCGCGCAGGTCGGCCTGCACGACCTGCCCGCGCGCCGCCGGGTCGAGCCGGTTCAACACGCCCGCGTCGCTCACCGGCTTCCAACCCGTCACCGTCTTGCCGCCGCTGATCCGCACTGTCTCGCCTTTGCGCGCGCGATAGACGACCGGCGCCTTCGCGTTGCCGGAATCCGCCGCCGTCAACTCGAACGGCCGCGCCAGCTCATACGTCCCGCCGCGAATAACGACTTCAATTTTGGATTTTGGATTTTGGATTTTGGATTGGCGGGCCGCGTCTCTCGCTCGCTCCAGCGTCGCAAACGGTTTCGCGCTCGTGCCGGGATTCGTGTCGCTGCCATTGGGAGCAACGTGGAATTCGGCGGCGATGAGAGTAGCTGGCAGGGCCAACAACAGAGCGATGAGAAGAGTGCGGGTATGTTTCATGACTTTCCTTTCGTTGAAAAGCTGGCTCAGGGTTTCTTCACGAGCTTCTCGCCGGTGACGGGTGCAGCGAGCGTCGGCTCGCCTTTGAGCAGACCTTGTTGCACCTGGAAGCGGTCGGCGGCGATGAGGGTCACGGCCCGCCACGGGTCTTTGTTGAAGAAGCTGTGCGTTTGGCCTTCAGCGATTTGCAGGTTGGTGGTGGTATTGCCGAGGCTCTTCAGCTTCGCGTGCGCGGCGTCCCAGCCGATCTTCCAGTTGTCCTTGTCGCCGAAGAACACGATGGCGGGAGCGAGCGTGGGCTTGAGATAACGCAGCACGTCCACCTCCGCGTCTTCACTGTCCTGAGCTGAAAAGGCGGGATTGAAGAGCAGATAAGCCACGACCGACGTGTCCATGTCCTTCGGGTCGGCGGAATCGTTCAGGCCGGGATTGGTCGTCGCCAGCACCGAAATGTGGCCGCCAGCCGAGCCGCCGCCGGTGATGACGCGCACCGGATCAATGCCCAGTTCGGCTGCGTGCTGCTTGAACCAACGGATGGCGCTCTTGGCGTCAGTGATGCAGACGCGCTTGCGAGTTTCGCCTTTGGGCAATTTCGCGGCGTCGGCTTTGCTCAACATCCGGTAATTTACCGTCGCGGCGACCAAGCCCCGGCTGGCGAAGTAATGGCAGGCGAACTGGAACTGGCTCAGGTTGCCGCCGCCCCACCCGCCGCCGTGAAACAAGATCAGGCCCGGCACTTTCGCTTTCGCAGGGTCGTGGTTCGGCGGGAAGTAGATTTCCATCTCGCGCGGCTGTCCGGCGGACTGTTTGTAGGTGTAGTTCTTTCCCGGCGGCGTGTCGCTGGATCGCTTGCTCGCGGCAAAGAGATGTGGCGGTGCCAGCAAGAAGGCGGTGACGAGCATGAGATATCGAGTCATGGTTTCTTCTCCTTCTCCACAATGGGCCAGCTTGCCCGGAGCGGGTCGCGGTAGCAACCGATCTTCTCGACGGGGATGCGCTTGAAACCGAGCTCGAACGCCGGCGAATCCGGCTTGAGCCTGTAGTCGTCCTTCGCAGCGTTGACGAAACGTGGCTCGGCAACAAGCGAGTGGCGGTCCATGCCAAGCGCCTGCCACGCGGCCCATTCGTCCATTGGCTCGGCGGCGTGTAACTCCACATCGTCCACGCAAACAGCACCATCGCCGTCGGGCAGACGGATACGGACGTAGAACGATTTCATCTCCAGCGGCTGTGTGGGGAAGCGTGCGACCAGTTCGTGCCGCGACCATTCAGTTCCGACCGCGACGGTCTGCGCGGACTGCCATGTGTAAGTGTTAGGCCGGTAGGCTTGCAGGCCGAGTTCGACGCGCGTATTCGGCTGGTCGGCACGCAACCACGCGTTCAGGCAATAGACCTGGCCGGGCTGCGCAGGGACTTCGATGCTCTTCACGCTTGGGATGCGCGCCCACGATTCCTTGTTCTTGTTGGCAGGAATGAGCTTGCCGGTGATGCGCAGGCAGCCGCGTCCACCGTGGGGCGAGTCGGTGCTGAGCGTGGCGTGATCGTTTGTGCTCGGCCGGATGTGCCAACCCCAACGGTCGGGCAGCTTGCCTGGCATGCCTTGCTCGAAACCGGCATTTGGCGGCGCGAGGTTCGGGCCGGTGACGGACTTGAGTTTGAACTGGCCGGTCTTGATCGGCGCGCCGGCGTGCCAGAGGAGGTTGGAGTCGGAAAGGTTGTGCGCAAACGACAGGTTTTTGAACTGGAACGCCTGTGGCTGCGGGTTGCTCCAGCAGAGGATGTTTCGGCTCGCGACGTTGCGCTGCATCGTGCGGCCGTCGGGCAGCGGGACGGTGCGCGGGTCGCGCAGGCTTGCGACGTTGCGCCAAGCGGGCAGGTTTGCGACCGAGTCGTATTGCCGGCTCCAGTTCTCGATCTCCCGCTTCCACCAGCCATAGCTCGTGTCCCAACCGTTGAATTCAATCTGGCTGGTCGCGCCGTGCTCGCTGCGGCCAGTGCCACATTCGACAAGGATGTTGTTCGCGATGACGTTGTCGCGTCCGTCGTGGACGTGAATGCCCGACCTCGGCGTGCGCGCGACGATGTTGCCAGTGACGGTGACGCCCATCGCCGTCCAGTCGAGGTAGATGCCCCACGCGAAATACGGCGCGAGCCATTTGCCGGCCTTGCCGCTGCGACCAATCACGTCATGGATGAAGTTGTTGCGGATGATTGTGCCGTGACCCCAAAGCCAGTTCAGCGACATCACATAGATCGCGGCGGTGTCCATCGTTTCCAGACTGATGTGATGGATGTGGTTCAGTTCGATGACGTGATTCTGGCCGGTGGCCATGATGCCGAAACGCGGCAGATGGTGGAGCCAGTTGCGCGAGACGCGATTGCCGGTGCCGCTGACGGTAACGCCGCAACCTTGCTTGTGAAACGCACCTGTGCGGGTGATGAGGTTGTTCTCGGCGTAGTTGCCGGCTGGCGTGAGCGTCTTCTCATCACCACCGCTGATGCTGATGCCGTGGCTGCCGGTGTCGGAGATTTCGCAGCCGACCGCGCCGTTGCGCGCGCCGCCCGTCACACTGACGCCGCTGCCGTTGTAATCGCCGACATTCCGGATCGTGCAGCCAGCGATGAGACAGTTGGTCGTGTTGTTGAGGACGATGGCCGTGCCGTCGCAACACTCGAAGGTGAACCCGCGGAAGGTCAAATGCGCGGCACCGGGGCCGAGTTCAAGCATGGTCCTCAGTTTCGGCGCGCAAACCTGCTGCTTCTCGATCGGCGCTGGTGGCCAGAAATAAAGCGTCCCCTTCTCACGGTCCAGATACCACTCACCCGGCGCGTCGAGTTCCTCCAGCAGGCCGCGCACGAAGTAACGGTCACCGGGAGAAACCTCGTAGGAACAGTCGCGCCGCAACGTGAGCGTCCGTTGCTCGCGGTCCACGGCAGCGATGGGCCAGATGTTGTTCCACCATTCGTGGGTCGGGAAGATGCAAACCTCGCCGTCAGTCGGCCGCGCCCAGAGCCGCGCGTCGGCGGCAGCGTAACGCAGCGTGCGCTTCAGCGCCTCCGTCTTCACCGGATCCTTGTCCGTGAACGTCCAGCCACTCTCGAATGGTTTCGCTGGATCCAGGTTCGGATAGCGTGCCAGTTCCTGCCGCCGGCCGTCGAAGAAAAGCTGCCGGAACTGGTTGGTGAACCCCTGCGCCCTCACGTCCGCCTTCAGGATGCGCCCTTCATGCGGCATGAACCCCGTAATTGCGCCACCGCCGACAAGAACCGGCTTTTCGTTCCGGTAGGCACGCCAGACCACCGGCGATTTCTCGGAGCCAGAATCGGCGGCGTCGAACTTGAGCGTCTGACGCAGTTCATACGTCCCGCTGCGAACAACGATTTCAATTTTGGATCTTGGATCTTGGATTTTGGATTGCCGAACGGCATCGCGCGCTCGCTCCAACGTCGCAAACGGCTTGGCGCTCGTGCCGGGATTGGTGTCGCTGCCTGTCGGAGCGACGTAGAACTCGGCAGCATGCAAGCCGCCGGCTGCGAGCGTGCAGAACACGGTGATAAGCGAACGGATAGATTTCATGAGCGACTGTTGAACAGTGTCTGGATGTCGCCGAGCATCTTCGCCTTGGCGTCCGCGGGCAGGCGGGTGAGGCCGGTGTATTCGATCCAGCCGTTGGAAACGCCGACGCCCGCGCCAACCTGGCGGGCCAGCTTCATTTGCGCCGGCCACATTTGCTGAAAATGCCACGCGCACGGCCGCCACGGCTTGTTGCCGAGCGCGGCGAGGTAACGCACCGGCTCCTGTGTGTAGAGCGGATGGCCGAGCAGGCCGGGATAGGCATGGTCGCCGCACTCGCCGTCGGCCCAAAGCGCGAAGGGCGACATCGAGCAATCGCTGGTGAAGAACGCCTTGTCCGCGCCGGATGAACGCACGAGCGCGCGGAGCTTGCGGTAGAAATCAATCGCCGCTGTCGAGGTCGGGCCGGCGTGGCTGGGATGATAATCGTAGCCGAGGCCCGCGAAGGTCTCGTCCATCACGATCGCGTCGGGCCGCAGGATGTCCATGATCCATTGCGCCTGCTGGAGCAGATGCTCGCGCCATTGCGGCGAGGCGAGCGACGCGCGCCAGTTGTTGCCAACGGTGTCGGGGCCTTTCCAAGGGAACGGCACGAGTTTGCCCGCCGCGTCCACCAACACGCTGTCGCGCATCGTCTGGAAGAACGGCGTGGCGTCGTCGAAAAGCACCGGGTGCATGTAAACCGCCGCCTTCGCGCCGGCCGCGCGCGTCGCTTTGATGCGGTCGCGTATCTTGTCGAACGACATCTCCGCCGCGCCCTGCTTGTCGCCGCGCATCGCCTGCCACGTCTTGCGGTCGGGGCGGATGTAATCGCCAAGCGTTGGGTAGTAACCATGCTGTGTCGCCATGCCGACGCGGAACTCGCGGAAGCACGGCAGGTTGCTCTCGTAGCCGTCGCCGCGCCGGCCTTTCTCGCCCTGCGCCGATGAAAGGAAATCGTAGTAATGGACCTTCATCTCGCGCGCCCAGCCCGGCACGGCGAATTCCTCCCGGTGCGCGAAGCGATGAAACGCCTGCCACGCCACCGAGGCGTCGCCCTGGTGCAACAACAGCCAGCAGCGTTGCGTGAGCGTTGAGCCGGCGGCCACCGTGACGCAGCGGTTCGCGCGCCATGTGGTGCGGCTGCCCTTATCCGCGCCGCCCGAACTACCGAACAAGGGCGCTCGCGTCACGGCGCTGAAGCGCATCGGTTCATCCGACGGCGTGAACAACGCCATGCGCCACGGTTGTTGCGGGCCGAACACATCCACCACCGGCGCGAGCAACAGCGCTCGCGTCTCGCGCTCAGCCGGATGACTTGCCATCGGTTCGAGGTAATGACACGTGAACTCATCCGCGCCGAGGATCTGGTTGCAGTCCTTGAGGAAGTTCTTCACGCCGAGCGCGGCGAAACGTCCGTCGCCAAACAAACCCGCCGCGTTCAACGGCACGTAAACCTGTTGCGTGCGGGTTGACCCGGCCGGCTGAACCGACGTGCCGAACCCAACCTCCACCTGTTGCAGCCGGTCCGATGCGTTGCGGACGGTCAGCGTGGCTTCGAGCAGGTCTTCGCGAACGCCGTTGCCGCTATCGCGAACTTGATGTTGCAACTCAATGCGCAACGGCCCGTGAGAAGCGTGGGATCGGCTGGCGTTCAGCAGGGTCACCTGCGTTTCATTGAGCAGGCGGCATGTGCCGTCGAGCAGACGCACCGAGTCTGAACTGACCCACGACCGGCCCTCGCAGACAACGTCCGTGAACAGCCGCGAAGTGCTGTTGCGCGTCCAACGAAAGCGTGTTGCGCCGCGCTTTGTGGGCTTGGGGCTGGGAATCGCAGCACGCGCCACCGGCTTGGGGCCGGGAGAGCCGCATGAACCCGCCAGCAGACCACCGGTGGCCAGTGATGTTGTGAGGAGGAACTCGCGTCGGTTCATAAAAAAAATGATGTTTACCGGGTTCGCCCATTCACGCCAGCCGCGGCGTTGCCGGTCGCGCGAACAAACACAAAGACGGGCGGCTTACTGTGCCTTCTCGAACGTTACCGGATAGGTCTCGTTCTGGGCTGCTTGGAAATAGGTGCCGGTCAACCGCGATGCGGCTTTGTCGAATGTGAGCTTGTAGAGGCAGCCGGGATAGCCGGAGTCGCGCAGTTCCATGAACAGCCTCAGCACGCCGCCGTCGCGCGAGGCCTCGGCGCGCGCCACGTTGATCGGGCGCGGGTTGAAGTAGCCGGCCTCCGCCTTGCCGTCGGCGGTGATGCTCTTGATCTCGATCATGTAGTCGCCGTCGGTTCTGGCCCAACGGCCGACGAGCGGCTGGTAATCGGCGGCCGTCGCGGCGGCGGGCGCGCTGGCTGGCGCACCGGCGGTTTCACGAGGCGAATCAGCGGGTTTGCCGCAGGAGACGGTGAGAGCCATTGCTGTCAGGGTCAGCAACAGCGCGACGGTTTTGTTTACGAGCATGTTGTTCATGATGGTGTGTGCGGCGCGTCGGCGGCGGGCTAGCGTGCGACCGTCGTGACCGGCCGGTGATAGAACGAGTTCCAGTAGGCGCGGTCGGTGGCGTAGATGTCAACCGGATCGTTCGGGCCGAGGTTCTTCGGCAGGAAGCCGAACCGCTGCATTTCGCGGATGTAGTGCTCGTTCGGCCGGAAGCCGGGCATGTCGAATCGCTTGCCGGCCATCAACCGGTCGTGCGCGTCGCGGATCGCGCCGAGCATCTCGCGGTAGAGCGGATCGTTGGCGTTTGCGAACACGGGCTTGCCGCAGAGTTGCAGACCGCCCGCTTCCTTGGCGAGCGGCGCGCGCAACACGTAGGATTTTTCCGGGCGCGAGAGATTCTGGAGAGGCTCGAGGTAATGACCATGCGCGCCGCCGATGACGAGCGTCGTAAACTCCTTGCCCCGGCGGTCGCGCTCCTTGCCTTGGTGACACCCACCGCATCGCTGCATCATCGCGCCGAACGGCAGATGCGCTGGGTAGGTGCCGCAGCCGAGCGATGCGTAGGTGCCGGGATAGGTGGCGCTGGTCTCGATCCAGAGGCGCAGCGTCTTCCGCTCCAAGTCGGAAAGTTTCGCGCCTTGGTGACTGCCATCGGTGAGCTTCATCAATCGGCTCGCGGCGCTACCGTAGCTGTAAGGCGGACGGTTGGCATACGGCACATTGCGCGCGTCGGAGATCAGGCCGCGCGTCGTGATGGTCCAGTAGCTCATGCAATACATCGCCGTCTTGTCGCCGCTAAGGTCCACCTTCGCGTCGCGCCGGTCGCTGTTGTGGCATTGCACACAGTGGCGGTCGAGGATCGGCTGGATGTCGCGCGGGAAATCGAGCACCGACGGCACGTCGCGGATCGGCTGCACCGGGCTGGCTGGCCGTTTCATCGCCAGCAACGACGCGCGCGCCGGCAGCGCCGTGCCCTGGCGGTTCTCGTGACAGCCGACGCAACCGAGCGTCTCGCCGGGCTGGACGGTGACGAAGCTGTGCATCCGTTTCACCGCCATGTCGTTCTTGTCGAGCGCGACCACGAACAGCGACCGCATCGCCGGCACTTCCAGAAATGCCGAGCCGTCTGCTTCCACCGGGGCTTCGCTGACGATTTCCGCCAGCGTGAACGATCCGCCGATGGTGAGCGGTTCCATGCCGCCGGAAAAATTCACCGGCTTCGGCAATTGCTGGAGCACCAGCAGCTTCTTCACCGCGCCGCGTTCAACGCCGGCCATGTTGCGGCCGTGATAGATATCCTCCAGGAACAGCCGCCCCGTCGGCGCGTTGAGGTCCACGCGTGACGGGATGATCTGCTCGCGCGGCCGTGCCTGCACCGGACGCGGCTCGTGACACTGGAGCTGCGCGCGCTCGGACTCCGGCAATTGGTGGATCATCTCCACGTTGCCGTCGCCGTCCATCACGAACAGCCCTTTCGGATGCGCGACGAGGAAACAATCCTCGCTGAACGCATACGGATCCTTCCATTCGCCGGTCTTGCTGACCGTGCGCACGCCGCGGGGATCGTCCGGGCCGAACCGCGGGTCCACGACCGCGATCGGGCCAAGGTGCTCCGGTCGTCCGTGACCCGGCGAAAACGACGCGACCACCTTCACCGTGCCGGGAATCGGTTTCGCGTCGAGCATCGCGATGCCGCCGGCCATGTTCCCGTAATACACCGTCTGACCCGTGCCGTCGGGATTCGTCGTCCAGAGATGGTGAAAATGCACCTGGCTGCGGTCCACGTATTCCCATCGCATGTAGAGCAAACGGCCGTCGGGCAACATCCACGGGGTGTTGTCGTGGTCGTTGTTGCTGGAGAGCATCCGCACGTTGCGCCCGTCGGCGTCGCAGCGATAGAGCGTGGCGACGCGCGTATACCAGCAATTCACGAACCGCCGGCAGCGCGAAGAACAGAAGACGATGCTGCCGTCCGGGCAATACGTCGGCTCGATATCGTCGTCGGGGCCGTCCGTGAGCTGGCGCAGGCCGCTGCCGTTCACGTTGATTTCGTAGAGGTGGAACGGATGCGTGCCGCCCTTGCGATAGGCGAAAAGGATCTTCTTCCCGTCGTAACTGAGCTGCGGATCGCGCACGCCGCCCTTCATGTCCTCGAAGATCGTCGTCACCTTGCCGGTGCGGAGGTTCTTCCGGCAAAGCCGTCCGCCTTCGCTGTAGCCCCAGTAAACGCCCTCCTCCTTTTTGAAACTGAGCCGCTGCGCGTATTCCGAATCGTCCGCGTAGTTGCCGAACGTCACATACCAGTGATCGCGGCCCGGCACGCGCACGGCGAACACGATCTCCTCCACGCCCTTCATCGGCCCGTCGAGGAACCGCGACAGCATCGGCCCCGGAAACGTCTCCGGCATCTGCGCGGTGGCGAGCTTCGCCGTGGGTTTCGGCGCGGCGTCGAGAACGCCACACAGCGCGATTAGTGCCACAGCCGCCAAGAACCACGCGGCCATCCGTGAACCAAAGGCGAGGCGAATCATGGCCGTTCCATTACCAGAAAACTGCGGCGTCCGCCAGCACTCAACTCTTCAGGGTGGGGACAGGATTAACAGGATGGACAGGATGACAACGAATCCGACCCGCCGCCCTTCAACAATCCTGTAAATCCTGTTCATCCTGTCTTCCCCATTCCGCCACCCAACACCTTCTCCCTCCACCGCCGCACGCTCATCACGTCAAACCGCTCGCCCGCGAAGACGATTTGCTTCATGTGCGCCCGGCTGAGACAGGATTACAGGATGGACAGGATGAGAAGCAGATTCGATCCGTCTTTGAGGACTTTGAGAATCCCCAATCCTGTGAATCCTGTTCATCCTGTCCGCCCGCGCTGGTGCTAGTCCGCCTGCAACGTCCGGATCACGGCCTGCGCGCAGGCGTGGATGCGCTCCGGCTGGAGCAGCACCCAACTGCCGAACGCCAGTTCCCACACCACGCCGGGACCGGTCGGCGGCGTTCTCCGCGTGGGTCATTCTGGTTTTTCCTTCTCGGCTTTCTCCTTTGCTTCCTTCTCGGCGCGGAGTTTTTCGATGGCGGCGTGCACGGCGGGTTCCCAGGGGAAAGGCTCGTCCTTGGCGGGGTCGTAGGGCGGGAGGTTAGGGATGGGGACATTCATCTCTTGGAGCAGTTCGGTGGTCTTGGTGAGTTCGTAGCGATGCACATACGGCTCGCCATCGGCCCAGGCCCATTTGTAGGCGGCGAGGGCGTGCTTCTCCGCCTGCGCGTGGTCGCCGATGGCGCGCCAGAGCAGGGCGAGGTAGCGGTGATAAGGATTGCGCTGCCCGGCCAGCCGCTCCGCCTCCTGCCGCGCTTCCTCGGGCTGGCGGAGCTGGCCGAGGTGGAGCTTGGCTAGGGCGAGGCCGGCCTCGGACTCTGTATCCGACAGCCGCCGCTCACGCGCCATGCGCACGGCCTCGTGAAAGCTCGCCGCTGCCAGCGCCCACTCCCCCTGCTCCAACCGCCAGTTACCGCGCAGCCTGTGGAGTTCGCGGAGCGTGTTGCGGTTGTAGTCCTTCTCCGCGAGGCTGGCTGCCGCCGTGAAGTGCTCGTCCTGCACGGTGCCCTGCCAGAACTGCGCGCGGGCGAAAAGCTCCTCCGCCGTGCCCTGACGATACATCGCCCGCAACGAAGGCCGCTCCATCGGATTCAGCAGCCGCCAAGTCTCCGCCGCCGACTTCCACTGGCCGAGCCGGGACTGATCGCGAAAAAACCAGAGCCGGCTCTTGAACAAACTCTCCTTGGTGTCCCGGACATTGGAGAGTTCGAGGGCAAGGGCGTCTGCACGGAGCGCTCGCGTCGGCAGGTTCTGGTCTGCGAAGGAGCGGGAGATGTTCCAAAGCGTGGCATTCGCGTTTGACCAATCCCCCCTTTCAAAAAACGACTGCAGGGCGACACCATAGGCGGCGAGGGCTGCCTCGGATTCGCCGCAGTAGCCTAGGGCAAACGCGGCCTGATTCGCGAGGTAGCTGGCATTCGATGCCTCTATCTCCTTCGGCAGTTCGCCCCAGCCAGTGGGGAAGAAGGGTCGCAGCAAGGAGAGGGTTTCCACGTGGGCTTCGAGGCTAAGCAGGAGCGCCAGCGACAAACCGCCCTGGTAGGCACTTGCCGCCTCCTGAAAGCGCCCGAGCTTGAGCAGCGTGCGGACGACATGCAGGCCGGGGGCCACGTCCTCCAGCGTCCGGGCCTCCCGATACGGGTTGTGCGGCAGCCCGGAGAAATGATCCACGACGCGCCGGCCGTAGCGATCCCGGTCCTCCGCCTTCATACCCCCGGCGGCCACGCCCCGGACCACGGGGTGGAGATCGTGGCGCTTCTCGCCGTCATCGTATTGCAGCAGGCCGCGCTGCTCCAGGTCCGTGACCGTTTCCGTCAGCTTCCCCGGTGCCTCGCGAACCTCCGCCGACTCCCGCCATGCCTTCACCGCCTGCTCGTAGTCTTTCCGGCACGCGAGGGCGGCTTCGTATTCCTTTTTCGCCTCAACTTTCTGCTCATCGGACATCCGCTGCCAGCGCCGGTGGTTCTCCGGCGGCTCCGGCACTGCCACCTCCTCCGGCTCAGGCGGCATATGGGGATTAAAGGCGGCGAGCGTCTTGTAGTCCGCGGACTCGGAGAGGAGCGCGAGGGTGGAGAGGAGCTGGCGGCTTTTCTCCGGCAGGGTGTCGAGCGCGGCGCGGAGGATGTGGTTGCGCCGCTGGATGAGGTCGAGGCTGGCGAGATTCAGCTTCGCGCCGCCTTGGGGACCCGTGTTCGCCACCCATGCGTCAAAGTTCCCCCGGCTCGGCAGGTAGTTCGCGATCAGGCCGGCGAGCACGCCGATGACCAGCGGGTGGTTGTCGCAGTTCTGCGTGAGGTAGTCCTGGATGCACGCGGAGTCGCCCGCGATGCCGCAGGAGCGCAGGAGCTTCTCGGCATCCGGCGGGCGCAGGCCGGGGAGCGTGATGCGCTTCGCGCCGGGGATGGGCTGGCCGGAGGGATTGAGCAGCACGCGCGGGGTGAGCCGGGAGCTGACGAGGATTTTCGAGGGCCTGGCACCGGCGAGGGCGCGGAGCAGGTCGCCATCCTCGTCGCGGATGGTGTCGCAGGGATTGCGGTTGAGCACCTTGTCGGTTGGGGCGTTCGCCTCCTCGTCGGGCACCTCGGCGGCATCAATGCGATGGTAGGCCACGAGCACGCGTTCTAGCCCGTCGAGGATGAGCAGCCAGGGCCGCGCGTGAAGCCGCGCGAGAAGCCGGTCCTTCATCTCGGCGGTCTTCAGCTTTTCGAACTCCTCCAGCGGCCGGCCGGTCATGTAGGCCAGCGCCCGGCTGCAGAAGTCCGCCATGACCGCACCTCGCTCGTAGAACGAATACCAGAAGCGTCCGGCCCAGTCCGAGCGAACGGTGGTGGCGTGCTTCGTGGTCCACTCCCAAGTGAGCATGCTCTTGCCATTGCCGCCGATGGCGTCGAAGAGGAGGAGGTTCGTGGGGTCCGCTACCTTTGCCCAGTCGCTGATGTCCTGCAACTGCGAGTCGCGCCCGACAAACTTGTGCGAGGCGATGTAGTCCGGCTCGGCGTAGAAGTCGGGGGGCTTGGGGATGGAGGGAGGTTTAACGGGAGGCGAAATGACCGGCGGCGGAGATGGCGGAGGAGGAACGGGAGCGGGCAGCAGCGAGTGAAAATACTTCGGCAAATCTGCATGGTCCTTGCCAAAGGGAATCGCGCGGATGTTGAATTTGTTCGTGTCGAAGTGGGCTTGGAACTCGTCTTTCTGATCGTTGCGAACGAGACAGTAATCCCAATGTCCGGCCTGCCTAGCGCGCTCACCATACCTTTCCAGCAGCAGGCCAAAGTCTGGGTCGCTTAGGCCATTCACCCCGCAGCCGACGTAAACCCAGATGTTGGTTTTCCAGAATGCGGCTAGGTCCTCCCGATACTTCTCGTCGCGGTTTATCTGTTCATACGATTTCCAGTCGAGGATGACGGACTCGGGCTGTCGCCAGTAGCCGTGGAGGAAAATGACTCTGTCGATATCCCGGCTCCGAACCGCTCCGATGAGGGCGTCGGCGTCCAGCCATGTGACTGGCGTGAGCTGGGAGCCGCCGCCGAGCAGGAGCCCGTCGTAGTTGGTGGTGGCAAGGAGGTTGCCTTGCAGACGGATGGCATCCAAGGCCTCGAGGACGCTGCGGTCGTGGGCTTTGATGGAGCCGATGGTTCGTTTCAGCCAATCGGCGAAATGCGGTGATTTCGACCCACCCATTCCCGCAGTAACATCTTCGGCTGCGGAGATGAAACGGTGAGTCTGCGGATTCGTTTTCAACAACTTCAGTTGGGCATCCGCAACGTCATCTTCGATCAGCTTGTGCTCCTTCAGCCACTTCAGCCCGTCTTCCAGGAGACCCGTCCAAGAAGCCTGTGGATGGGGCCGTTTCGTCGTGGCATCGAAGCTCGCGGCGATTGAGACGCCCGTGCCCGCCACGATGACAGCGCGACCTTCACGGATGGTTTCTTGGAGAGCCGCCTCGTCGTTTAGCTGCGAGTTCATTGGTTGGAGTGGTCAGTTGAGGGCTGTTGGAAGGGGAATGAAGCGGCACGCCTTGTTCAGCGGGTCGCTAAACCGGAACGTGCCGGCCTCCAACTGCGCCCAGTCCGAGCCGAACGCATTGGCCGACATGCAGAGCACCAGCACGCGCGAGTGCTCCAGCCCTTCCTCGATCTTCACCGCTGTAGCGGCGCTCTCTGAGCGCCGGGAATCATCTCGTCGGTCAGAGACCGACGCTACAGGTATCTCCCATTCATCGAACCACACCTTCAGCCCGTCCTGCCGCAACCGTTCAGCCAGCAGTCGCACCACCGCCTTGTCCTTCGCGCTGTGGCTGAGGAAGACGTCGTGGGTGAAGGTCTCGGTGCTCATAAATCACGCCTTGATGGTTCTCATGCCCGCTTGGATTTCGTCCTGCCGTCATTCTTAGCTTCTTTACCGATGGAGTGGAAGCCGATTTCTCGTTTGGATTTTTTCGGCGGGGCGGTGGCGCGCAACGGACTTGCCTTCCGTGCAACCGCGGTTCACTCTCGCGCCCGTTGGCAGTTGGAGAACGACATGATGACGATGACGAGCGAGTTCATCTCCCAGCTCTCGCGACCACGGAGGATCCCATGAAACTTTTGCCGCGAACACTGCCGGTTAAACTCCTGCACCTGGGCATTGCTCTAGCGTCTGCGCTTGCGTGCGCCCGGGGCGAGGGCCAATCGCTTTTCGTCCTGCAATCGAACGATCCTGATCCGACCGCGCCGACGTCGCAACCGGGCGGGCGCTGGTATCACTGGCTGGGCGCGGATGCGGCAGTGACGCACTTGGAAACGGGCTTTGCCATTGATGCGGACCTCTACGCCAACCGCGGCCAGCGCATCGTCGTCCGCCACCAAGCGCCCGTGGCTGCCGTGCAGGTCAAACTCAAGCGCATCGGCCGGCCCGGCGCACTGCGTTGGGAAGCCGGCACCGGCTGGGGGCGGCATGATCTGGGGCGCGGTGAAGTTCCAGCAACGCAGGTGCATGCAGCCTACGAACACTTTGTGACCTTACCGCTGCGGTCTGCCAGCGCGGATACGATCTATTTGCGATTTGCCGCCGACTCCGGCCGCTGTCCGGACGATTACTACGCTGTCTATTGCACCTGGGCGGAGACGCCTCCGGAGAAAACACGGGTCAACGGCTACGACGGGCCACACGAAGTCGGCATGATGTATCGCGCGTTGCGCGCTGACTCCGACGGCGCGGCGCTCGAACGCTCCGGCCAACCCGCCAGCGAAGGCGCCAGCATGATGACGCGGCTGCTGACGACGGAGGCCGGGCCGGGGCGGCGCGAGTTGCTCCCGCGCGAAGAAGATCCCTACAGTTTCGCCGAAGACCTCGCGGCGGGGCGCGATCCGCGTTGGGCCGGGTTACCGTGGCCCGACATGCACGCGGAACCCGGCGAGTTCGCGCTGACAAGCAACTGGCACATCCAGGTCGCCGCGAAGAAAAGTCCGCAAGTCATCGCGGCGGTTGGCGACCTTGAAGACTTTTTGCGCGTCCGCCTGAAAGTGCCGGTCAAGGTTTCCTGGAATCGCGCTGCGAAACCACAGCCGCGCACGATCACCCTCAGCGAAGGGCCAGACCTACCGGACGGTCCGCGCCGCGCGGGCGGGTATCGTTATGAGGCGCGAGACGGGCGGGTGCTGATCCATGGCTTCGACGCGCGCGGCGTGCTGCGGGGCGTGTGGTTCCTCGAAGACCTGCTCATGCTCCGCGGCGGGCCGTTGCTAAAAGCCGACGCGCGCACGCGCGAGCCGCGCTACTCGCCGCGCATCACGTGCTCGGCATGGGGCGGGACGGGCGAGCTGGCCGCCTCGCCGCCGGTGTTCACCGACGGACATCTCGCGCTCATCAGCCACTACGGCTACGACGCGATCTGGCTGAACTGGTATTCGGGTAGCGACGACCGCAAGACGCTGCCGACGCGCATCGCGCCGGGGCGTATCGCCGAAGGCACGACCTATCGGCCATTCACCGCACGGCTGCGCGACCTCACCGAGCGCGCAGAGCGTTACGACATCGAGGTGGTCGTGCTTTACGCCGCACCGCACCCGCAGAATGCGGACGAGCAGAAGCAACTTCAGGCGGAGGCGCGGCAGTTTTTGCGCGACGTGCCAAAGATCAAAACCATCGTCTTGCTCGATGAAGGCATGGGATCGGTCAAGAAAGGAATGAAGGCCTGGGTGGACACGTGCGATCTGCTGGCGAAGGCGTTTTACGAGGAGCGGCCGGAGTTGCGGCTGGCGGCGTGGATTTACACGTTCCGTTCGCGCTCGCCGGAACATGAGAAATGGCAACAGCGGATGGAGGAATTCTGCCGGCTCGATCGCCGCGTCGGCTACATGGGGAATTTCGACTGCTGGTGGGCGCGCCGCCGGGACGGCACGCTCCAGAATGTCTATGACTACAGCCTGAGCCTGCGCGCGCCGTCGGACGATTTCCGATTTGATGCCGACTTTTTGCTCGCCGAGGCCAAACGCGACGGCCGACCGCTCCGTCCCATCTGGCCGAAGATTGAAACGCGTTTCAGCCAGGAATCGAATGTTCAGCCCGAGATACCGTGTATGCAGCGCTGGGTCGAACGCTACCAGTCCGTCAACGACTTCCGACCCGCCGCCACGAGCGTCTTTGCCAACTGGTATCATCAGGGCTTCTTCCCGACGCCGGTGACCGAGTTGTTCGGATGGCTGTCCTACACCGAACCGCCCGCCACCGATCGGCTATTGCGCGCGCTGGCGCGGCGGGAGTTCGGCGCGGGTCAGGAAGAACTGGTCTTGGGCGCATGGCAGGATTTCTCGGAGGCGATCTGGCACTTTCCGTTTTACTTCGGGCTGAGCTACACCATGAACGCCGGCGTCTCGCAGCCGTTCTGGCTCGACCCGAAGGCGGCCAACCCACGATCGTGGCGCCGCGGCTTCGTCAATGACGCGCGCACGCTTGGCCTCGCCAACACCGGTGAAGGCCATGGCTCCGGGCCGGAGAATCGCGCGCGGTTGCAGACGATGCAGCAGCATTGGAATGCTGGCCTCGCGAAATTGGAACAGGCGCTCGCCGCCGCGCCGCCGCCGGTGCGCGAGCGCGCCGAATCGTCGTGGCGCAACGCGCGCTCCTTCGGTTACGCCGCCGATGTCGCGCTCCGGCTGGCACGATGGTTCGATGCCCGTGACCGGCTGGCGCAGGCGAAGGAATCAGCCGCTGCGCGCGCGGCACTCGACGAGTTGGAGCGCATTGGCCGCGAGGAACTGGCCGCCGCGCGTGCTGCGTTGCCGCTTTACGCGCGCGACAGCCGGCTGGGTTTCCTCAATCACGGCCGCGGCTGTTTCACAGCCGACACAATCCGTTGGAAAATCAACCTGCTGGAGAAAACGCTTGCTGAAGAATTGCCCGCGCGCCGGGCGGCCATCAAGCCATAGCTCAATTCTGCGATCCTGGCTTCATGCTTGGTCGTTGCGTGAGGGAGTTCATTGCGTGGATGAAGAAGCAGTGGCTGGTTTGATTAGACGGCCTTGCTTCAGTTCGCGGAAGAGAGCGGTCATCTCGTTGAATGGGACCGCGTAGTAACCTCGATAGACTTCGCCGCGCTTGAGTGTTTCGTAGAAGCCGCCGTCCGGTCCGTCGTGGGTTGGACTGCGCGAGTTGACATGGAGGATGAAGATGTCGCTGCTGAAACCGGCCAACCCGTCGCGTTTGGCGCTGCGCAGAATCTCTTGCGCGGCGAGTGCGTTTCGACCGGCGGGCAGCGGCATGTTCTTCCGCGCGTCATCGTAGCCGGGATACTCGCCACGCTTCGTCGCTGCGTAGTCCCACGCCACGACGATCAAATCCCACGCCACGGGCTGCCGGCCAGTGTTTCGTTTCTCGACCCATTTGCGGAGCGTTTGCCTGCCGAAGCCAGGCTGCTGCCAGTCGTTGTTGGTTTTGCCGTGGCAGAACGCGCTCCACGTATCTTGCACGGCAAACACGAATGGCGACGCGATGGTTTCGTCCGGCTGCGCGCCGACGCGAATGATGCCGGCGGGGAACTCGCGTGACAACGTCGCCAACCCGCTGCCTTGGTCGCGTCCTGCGTAAACGTCGTAAACCGCAATGCGTGCCGGGTTGATGGCGCGTTTGAAGAAGCCAGCCAACCGGCCTAGTTCGTCCACCGCGAACACCTCGCTCTTCTGTTTGTCGTAAGCGCGCAGCACCAGCGTCGGCACGATTTCAACCTCCGCCGGGCAATGCCGCCGCCAAGACGCGAAGACCTGCTCAGCATCGGCGAGCGGAAGCTCGTTGTGATAGATGAGGTAGAGCCGATTGGCTGCGTAGTCACCGGCCAGCAATCGGGCGGCGTTTTGGATTTGCTTCTCCGTGGGCTTCGTGGCCGCAGGGAAGTCCATGCCCCAATAACCGCGCTGCGGTTGCGACACGAGCGATGCGTGCAGCCAGTAGGACCGCTCCAGTCTCGACAATGACATGTCACCGGCCAAGGCCGACGAGACGATGACAGACAGGATAAACACCCACCGCAGAATTGGCGCGATCGATTGCACGTTGCGACGCCCTATTTCCTCCGCGTGTCCAAGCGGATGACGATGGAACGGTTGAACGCCGGCAGCGTCAAGGTGTTGTCGGAGAGCTTCGCGGTGCTCCATTTGTCCCTCCACGGGTCATAAGTCTTTGTGCTCGTCAGTTTGGCTCCCGCCAGTGCTTCCGACAAGTTCAGCTTCACGCCGTCGAGCGTTTCCGGCGCTTTGCCATTGGCCAGCTCGCTGCGCCAGTCGTTTTGCGAATCGCGGCACCAAATCAAAACGGTGCGCTTGCCTTTGAGCACATAGACGCGCAACCGCGGATGCGGGACTTGCATTGGGTGAAAGTTCTCGGCGGGCGGGTCGAGGTCTTTGACGACGGCGGCGAAGCGGGCGAAGTGATGCCAGAGGTTATTGCGGTCCACGTATTGGTTCCAATGCCAGCAATGGCCCGGCCCGGCCGCGCCGGCAAAAAACGGCGCGAAGAGCACGTCGTGGAGGATGACGCCGGCCGTGTCCTTCGCGTAGAGCTTGAACGGCCCGGCGTGCCGCGGCTCGACCGCGCCGCTCTCGGCAAGGATGACCGGCCGGCCCGGTTTGTGAGCAAGCAATATCCCCACCGCGTCGGCGGCAAACACGTCCACGGGGCCGTGGCAGATTTCATACTTCGCGCCGCAGTCGAGATAGCGATGCACCTGCGCAACGTCGTTGCCGGGCATGGTGCTGAGGCGCTCGTAAGGTTTGAGTCCCCAATCGCTGTCGAAGCTGCCGAGGCTTTGCATCGCGAGGTTGCGCGGAAAAAGCCGGTGTAGTTCCGCCAGCATCACCTCGCTCCACGCCGCCACGTCGCCGCCTGCGACGCAGTTGACCTCGTTCCACAGTTCCCAGCCGAAGATTTCTGGCCGCTCGCCGAACCGCTGCGCATACCACGCCAGCTTGCGCTTGAACTGCGCGCGGCTGCGCTCGCCGTCAATGAAATCAGCCGTGTTCGTCGCCGGGCCGCCGTTGGCGACGAGATGGAGCGGCTTGGCCGCCCACTTCTGGTGGTATTTGGAGTCGAGCGAACGGAAATGTTCGAGGCAAAGCTTGAGCCGGATGCCGTGCTTGCGGGCGAGTGCCAGCAGCGCGTCAATCCGCTTCGCCTTCGCCTCGTCATACTCGCCGCTGCGCGCGTGCTCTACGTCGAAGAAGCCGCTGCTGAGCCAGATACGGGTGAAGTTGCCTCCGTTCTTCGAGAGTGTCTGAAACCACCGCTCCATGCACGCCAGCCCGCCGGTCTCGTCGCTCTCTCGTGCTTCGGGATGAACCATGTTCAGGCCGATGGGGATGTAGGGCTTGCCGTCGCTTAGTTCGAGGTAACGCGTGTCGTGCGGGCTGACGCGGACGAAGGTGGGTTCGGCGGCGGTCGCGATCACGGCAGACGCCATCAACAACAACAGTTCTCGTCTCATAGATGTTCTCGTGGCGGGTCACTCAGGCCGCAGCTTCCGGTTCGCTTGCGGCAACTTCAACGGTTCGATGCCCAGCGCTGGCGCTGGCGAACCGCTTTGAAAACGGTAGTCGCCGCGTTCGATGCGCACGAAGCGCGGGTCGGCACCGATGCTGCCATCGCGCAGTTCCAGCGGCAACTTCGCTTTGACGTTGTAGTCGCTGAGGCGCTCCCAAATCACCTGGCCGGTCTTGCTGTAGAAGATGTTGTTCGGCATGGCGGCGATGCCGTTGGTGGCGCAGCGGAACAGGATTTCGCCGCCGGCGTGGAAGACGTTGCGCTCGAACACCGCGCCGGTCGTGCGGGCCATCGAGACCTTCGCGTTGCCCGGCGTGATGAAGACGTTGCCGCGGACGACGTTGTTGGTGGTCATGTGGAGATGGACGGGCCAGGCGACGTTGACGGAGAGGTTGCTCTCGACGAGACAGTCGCGCGCCTGTTCGTCGAGGTAGTAGGCCGACGCACCGTAGCCGCCGAGGTCGGTGATGTCGCGGACGACGTTGCCGCGCACGACGACGTTCGTGCAGAAGGTGATATAGATGCCCGCGCCGTCGTGCAGTTCCTGCATTGCGCGGTAGATGAGGTTGCGCTCAATGAGATGGCCGTTGCTGCCGGCGGTGAGCGCGGAATACGGCGTGTCGTGGATTTCATTGTCGGCGATGCGGTTCCGCTGCCCGCCGATGGAAACAGCGATGGCGCTCGGGTAAAGCCGGCCTACGCGATGGACGTGGTTATTGGCAACAACGCACTCGTCGCCGCTCAGCCGGATGCCGCACGCGCCGGTATCGCGCACGTGGCAGCCTTCGACGTAGAGTTGCTGGCAGTTCCATGTCCGGATGCCTTGGCCGGCGACGTTAAAGATCGTGAGATTCTGGAACCGGCAGTCGTTCGCATGGATCGCGTGGACCGCCCCGCCAAAAACACCTGCGCCGAAGCCGCCTGCCTTCAACGGCGTGGTCGTCACGGTCAGGGTTAGTCCTTTCAACATGACATCGCGCACGGGCGCTTTGGGGGTGCCGTTGAAGCGGATGAGCGACTCCATCGTCGGTGCAAGCACGTCAGCGCGCCGCATGTCCTCGCCGCGCTGCGGCCAATACACGACGCGGCCGACGCGTTTGTCGAGGCACCACTGGCCGGGCGCGCGCAAGCCCTCGCGCACGTTCCAGACGACGAACTTCTTCACGCCGAATGCGCCCGGCGGATGTCCGCTCGGCGTCGAGAACGTCAGCGTCTGCGTGGCGGGATCGTGCGCCGCGAGGCCGACGCGCGTCTCGTCCCACATGTGAAAGACCGTCACCTCCGCGCTCGCCGTGTCAAGCCACGCGCCGAGATCGCCGGGCCGGTAGCGCATCGTCGTCAGTTCTTCCACCGTGGGCTTGCGTTTCCAGCCACCGCCGCTGGTGGCCATCCACGGCACCTTGAACTCCGTCAGGTGCGTGAACGTGCCGGTTTCCGGCAGTCGCGCGCGCGGGCAAAACGCGCCGTTAACGACCAGCATCCGGAAGTCCCATTTGCCACCGGCCGCTTCCGGCACCGCCGCGGCCCAGCAGTGCTCGCCGTCGCGCTGCCAACCGGTGATTCGCCGACCGCCGACGAGCACCGGCGTTTCGCGCTGCGCGGCTTCGATGACGAGGCCGGAGTCGGCGGCGGTCAGGTCGAGCGGCGCGCCGAGGAAGTAACGGCCGCCGTGGACGACGACACGGGCGGGGTTGTGAGCGCGCGCAACGTCGCGAGCCTTGGCAAGGGTCGCGAACGGTTTGCTCTTGGTGCCCGCGTTCGCGTCACTGCCGTTCGGGGCGACATGAAAGATGGTTTCATCACCGCAAGCAAATGCAGCGAAAAACAAAATGAAAACGACGGCGTAGCAGGCGACTTGTAACAGATGTGGGCGTCGGTTGGTGCGCATGATTTGGATGGCGGGATTATTCGCAGGTGCGGCGTCAGCGTCCAGCATTCTCTGGAGCACGCAGTGCCAGTGACTGGGGAAATGGTTTGATTCGCAGAGGCAAAACCGCTATTCGTCCAGAGCAACTTGCCAGAGCGCGGAAAGGTCACATGAAGAACCAGAGAAACCCGCTGCCCACAATCATTGCGTTTACATTCCTCAGTTTGACGGTAATGTTCGCCGCTGATGTTCGCATCGCCACCTTCCAAGCCGATGTGACGCCACCGCTTGGCTCACCATTGTGTCATGGCAGCGTTTCGAACGTGCTGACGACTGTGGATCCGCTCACCGCGCGCGGCGTGGTGCTCTTGACGCCGGAACAGAAACCCATCGTGCTCTGCGCAGTGGACTGGGTGGCCAACAGCAACGGCGGCTACGACGAGTGGCGCAACGCGCTCGCCGAGGCCGTGAGCACAATAGTCGAGCGCGTGACGGTCCATACCCTGCACCAGCACGATACGCCCGGCTGTGATTTCTCCACCGAAACACTGCTGGCCGCGCAAGGGCTAACCAACAAGTTTTCGAACGTTCCATTCGCCCATGAGGCGATCACGCGCACCGCACGGGCCGCGCGCGAGGCGATGCAACGAACGCAACCAATCACGCACATCGGTGTAGGCCATGCAAAGGTGGAACAGTTCGCGTCGAGCCGACGCGTGATGGGATCCGACGGCAAAGTGAAGTATGTCCGCTACAGCGCGTGCCGCAACCCGCAGGTTCGCGCAGAGCCGGAGGGCGTCATTGACCCGTTGGTGCGCGTGCTGAGCTTCTGGGATGGCGACCAGCCGCGCGCCGTGCTCAGCTACTACGCCACGCATCCGCAGAGCTACTACGGCGGGGGCGGCGTCAGTGCCGATACTGTCGGCATGGCTCGCGCGATGCGTGAGGCCGCGTTGCCAGGCGTGCCGCACATCCATTTCGACGGTGCCGGCGGCAACGTCACCGCGGGCAAATACAACGACGGCTCGCCCGAAAACCGGCCCATCCTCGCCCAGCGGCTGGCGCGCGGCATGGAGGAGGCGTGGAAGGCCACGAGCAAGTCGCCGTTACGCGCCGCGGACATCGAGTGGCGCGTGCGGCCCGTCGCGCTGCCATTGCGCAAGGAATTAACCGACGAAGCTCCCGCCATCAGGACGCTCGCCGATGCGTCGGCCAATTTCCGTGACCGGGCACGCGCGGCGCGGCAGCTTGTGTGGGTGCGCCGCTGCAAGGCCGGCCGTCGGATTGACCTGAGCTGTCTGCGGGTGGGAACCGTTCGGGTTCTTCACATGCCGGGCGAGTTGTTTGTCGAGTATCAACTCGCCGCGCAGAAGATGCGTCCGGATGCGACGGTGTGCATGGCCGCGTATGGCGACGACGGCTGCGGCTATGTCGGCACCGAGGTCGCCTACTCACAAGGCGGCTATGAAACAAGCAAGGTTTCGCAGGTCGCGCCGCAGGTGGAAAAGGTGCTGATGGATGGGATGAAGGCGTTACTGGAACGGTGATTGGAGTTTTGTCTTCCGGTGCCAGCTTCGGTTCTACGACTTGGTGCTGAGCACTTCGTAGAAGCTGAAGGTCTTGGTCTTGCCGCGCAACTGCGTGTCCGGCATCAGGCGGCATTCAAACGTATCCTTCACCGCCTCGTAGGTGGTCTGCGTGATCAAGATGGTCGTGCCGAACTGCTTGTTCAGCGTTTGCACGCGCGAGGTGGTGTTTACGCCGTCGCCGATGACGGTGTATTCGAGCCGCTTGTTGGAGCCGATGTTGCCGACGATGACGTCGTCAGTGTGAACGCCGATGCCAATGGCGATGGGCGGCTTGCCGGCCATGCCACGCTCGCCGTTGATCTTCCCCAGCAGCGCCTTCATCCGCAACGCCGCATGCACCGCGCGGCGCGCATGATCCGGCTGGTCGCCGAGCGAGCCGAACACCGCGAGCATGCCGTCGCCCATGAACTTGTCGAGCACGCCGCCCTGCTCGAACACCGCCTCGACCATCTCGGAGAAGTAGTTGTTCAGAAACGCCACGACCTGCTGCGGCGCAAGCTCCTCGGCCATCGTCGTGAAGTTGCGGATGTCGGAGAAGAGGATGGTGACGTTGCGCATCTCGCCGCCGAGGTTCAGTTCACCCTTCAGGATTTTTTCGGAAACCTGGGTGGCGATGTAACGGCCGAAAACGTCCTTCACGCGGTCGCGCTCCTGCAACCCCTTGGCCATCTCGTTGAGGGCCGCGCCAAGCTGGCCGAGTTCGTCGCGGCCTTCCACGGTGGTGGTTGCCGTCAGGTCGCCGTTCTTAACCCGCCGCACCATCGTCAGCAACTCATGCACGGGGCGTTTGATGGAGACGGACAACTGCCACGCGATGACAAGGCTGGCGACGATGAGCACGGCCAGACCGAGGGCAAACTCATCATACAGTTCCTGCAACAGCGCGAGCACCTCGGACTCGTCAATCTCCGCCAGGAGGAACCACGGCTTCGGGTCCACCGTCGCCGGGTTTTTGATCGGGCGGTAAATCATCAGGCGCTCCACGCCCTCGTGGTTGCGCTGCACTACCGAGCCGTGACGGCCGGTGCGCCGCGCCTCTTGGATGGCCGCATAGTGGGAGATGTCGTCGTTGATCCGCTCCGCCTTGGGATGCGCCAGGATGTGGCCGTCGTTGGACACGAGCACGGCGTAGCCGCTCTGGTTGAACCGGACCGTCTTGAGGTAACTCGTCAGCATCGTCTGCAAGTCGAACCGCACTTTGAGGCCACCAAGAACTTCCCCCTTGGCATCCTTGATCGGCACGCCGATGAGAACGATGTTCCTCTTGAAAACAGCCGACTCATACGCGTCGGAGACGAACTCCTTGCCCTCCGCCGTGAACGCCGCGCCGATGCGGTTGACCGGTTCGGATTCTCCTGCGACGCTCGTCGCGGCCAGCAGGCGCATGTCCTTGTCCACAACACTGACCTGCAAATAGCGGCTGTCGAAACGCGGGAGATTCCGCAACGGTTCGACCAGTTGCTCGGCGGATGTCCCGCGGCGCAGCAACGGTGCCAGCACGCGCGCCAACGCATCGAGCTGTTGCCCGATGCGTTCCTCACTGGCCGCAAGCTGCGAATCAACAATGTCGGCGACGTTCTCCAGTTCCACCACCAGTTCGTGAGACACGACGGCCTTCGACGCCTGATAGCCCCAGACGCCGATCACCGACGCCGCCATCAGCGCCATGCCCGCAAGCGCCGTCATCACCATCAGGAGAAACCCCTTCTCGAAGCGCGCGAACCCGCGCCGCCAGACGACGCAGATGAACCCCGCCACAAGCGCCGCCCATATCAGGGATACGACCACCAAAGATTGGACGATCTCGGTCATAGTCTGCCTCTACCGCGCCGGCAGAATAACCACCCGTCCACGCTGATGCAATACCGGCGCTTCTGTTCTGAGGCAGCGGTCAGCGATCAGGCACCGCTAGAATGGTTTTGCGCCAGCAATGACTTCGAGTAACATCGCCGCGTTGTGATAGCGTGCTGCATGGACGGATCGTCCGGCGGCTGCGGCATGAAGGCAAAGGAAAACATGACAATAAACCTAATACGAGCGTGGTTGTGCTGGGTGGTTTTGCTGGCGGCGTCCGCGGTTTCCGCCGACGAGTGGTTCGCGCCGTTCAAGCGCGTGAGCGACTACAAGCCGAAAGGGCCGACGCATTGCTTCCGCCAGTTCAACATTGACTGGAGCTGGATCGCGCTGCGGCCGGACCAACTGCCAGAGTTCCTCAGCGAGGCGGACCCGGTGGCGCTGGCGGAGTTTTGCCGGCGCACGAACGTGGACGGCACCGTCGTTATGGCCGTGCCGCATCACGGCTACTGCACGCACGAGACGCGCGTAGGCACGAAGTTCCCCGGCATGAACGGCGACTGGTTTGGCCGGACCATCGCGGAGTTGCACAAGCGTAAGATTGCCGCGTTCGGCTACGTCACGCTGAACTGGAACTGGAAGTTCATCCGCGAGAACCTGGGACGCGATTTCATCCACGGCAAGCCGGACGCCGAGGGCGTTTGCATGTCGAAATGCACCATCTGCCTGAACGCGCCGGGCTACCTCGACATGGTAGAAGCCTACACGCGCGAGGTGCTGGAGAATTATCCCGTGGACGGCATGCGCTGGGACATCCTGATGACGGCGAAGGGCTGTCTGTGCGACGGCTGTAAGAAGTTCTACCACGAAACCTACGGGGAAGAGCTGACCGGTTGGGACAAGACCGAGCCGGAGCGGGTCAACGAGTTCTACTTGGCGACAACTAGTCGCGTGGTGACGCGGCTGCGCAGTCTCTGCAAGCGGATCAAGCCGTCGGTGGAAATCTGGCAGAACTCCATCCAGAGCTACCATCCCAACTATCTCGACCTCTCGCGGCAGATGGACATCGCCTACAACGAATACGGCGATCCGTTCCGGCTGCTGTTCATCCGTGGCGTGGCCGACAAGATCGCCACGATTAACGGCCTGATGAACAAGGCGCCCACGGAGCCGCCGGTGCCGCTCGACCGCCGCGAATGGCGGACCTGCCTCGCGCTCGGCGGGCGTTGCTACTCCTACTACGGTCACAAACAAACCAGCCAGAAAACGCTGCTGCCCGGCGAGACGATGCTGGCATGGCATCGCGAGCAACTGGCGCCGTTCTACAAGATGGTCAGCCAGATCGAGCCGTGGCTGCAAGACACCGTGCCCGTGTCGCATGTCGGTATCGTGTTCTCGGAGCGGACGCGGTTTCGTTTCCCCAAATACGACCGCACGCCCTACATCAACGCAATGGAACCAATAGCCAACGCCAGCTTCCAGCGCAACGCGCCGGTTGAGTTCGTCAACGCTCTCGATCTGGACAATCCGCAGAAACAGCTCTCACGGCTCAAGCTGCTGATTCTGCCGCTCACTTCCGGCCTGCTGCCGTCAGAGATCGCATCCCTGCGAAAATATGTTGAGCAAGGCGGCAATCTTCTGGTGGCCGGCGACGCGTTGCGGCACGACGCGCACGGAAAAGAATTGAACGACTTCGCGTTGGCCGAGGAGATGGGTGTTCGACGCGGTGACACGCCCCCTTCCTCGTTGCACGTCCGGCCGTTCGGCAAAGGGAGAATGGCCTATCTCGCCAAGCTCGACTCGCCGGAACTGACCCAACAAGCGATTGATCTGCTGGCCGGCCCCGCACCTCTCGCGGTCCAACCGCCGGAGAGCCGCGTCATCCTCACGCGGCAAGAGCGCCAGCATCGTTGGGTGTTGCATCTGCTGGGCGACGGTCCCTGCACCGTGGAGATTCGCCGCGAGTTCGCCGCTCCGACCAAGATCAAGCGCCAATACCCCGCGTCGGGTTGGAAGTGCGCCGTGGAGAAGACGGCCACCGGACTGCGGATCAAAGCCAGCGGACAAGCCCGCGACCGGTTGTTGGTAATCGAGTAGAGCGAAAGCTTGAACGCCCGGGGCCTCGCGGCAATACTCCCGCCGCGAACAACAAATACCGTCTGCCCATGCGCTACCTGACAATTCTTTTCGCCGCCCTGCCAAAATGAAACTGGCTGTCCTGATCAGCGGCATCTTTGCATCTTTGTTGACCACCGTTGCCGGCGAATATGACTGCGACGTGGCTGTCATTGGCGGCGGCAGTGGCGGGTTTGGAGCGGCGCTGGCGGCGGCTCGGCTCGGACTCGATGTGGTGCTGGTCGAAAAAGCCGACTGTCTCGGCGGCTCGTCGGTGCGCGGAGGCGTGAATTGTTGGGAGATGGCCGTCGGCGCGACAGGCATTCCGTTCGATCTCTACAAGGAATTGAAACGCCAGCCAAACGCCGTCTCGATCTACTCGTTCGGACGCCACGGTGGCACGTTCGATCCCAAGCGCGAGAGTTTCCGTTATCCCGGCGGCGAGACGGTGAGCGATTCCAGCCGCCGTTACCTCGACACGCTCGAACGCCACGTCCCGCGCGGACAGAAAGCCACACTGGCCTACCGCCGCGAGCGCTGGCACGGCGTGCCGTTCGAGCCGGAGGCGATGGCCAAGACGATGCGCGCCATGCTCGACGCGACCGGCCGTTGCCGCGTCTTGCTCAATACCACCTTCGTCGCCGCCAAAGCCAATGATGGACGCGTCCATTCGATTCAGTTGTCCGACGGCAGCCGGCTGTGTGCGCGGCATTTCATTGATGCCACCGGCGACGGCGCGGTTTGCGCCGCGGCGGGATGCCAGATGATGTTCGGTCAGGAGTCTCGCGACCGGTTCAACGAGCCGGACGCGCCCGAAACCGCCACCCGCCGTGTCAACGGCATCACGCTTATCTACCGGGCGACGCCAGTGAAAGAGCCGCGCATCGAGCCGCTGGCTGAAACCATTCCGGACAAATGCTGGTGGACCAAAAACTTCCCCGGCGCCCACGTCAACCACTACCCGAACGGCGACCTCAACATCAACATGTTGCCGACGATGGAGGGCGAGCAGTTCATGAGGCTCGGCTACAACGCCGCCCACGCCGAGTGCCAGCGGCGCGTCCGGGCGCACTGGCACGATTGGCAGACACGCATCGAAGAATTCCGCCGCTATCGTCTCTCGTGGATCGCTCCAACGCTCGGCGTGCGCGAGTCGCGGCGGGTCGTCGGCGAATACGTCCTGACAGAGAACGACCTGATCGCCGGTCTGAGCGGCCAGAAACATCCTGATATCATTTGCCTCGCCGACCACATGATGGACACCCACGGCGGCCACTCGAAGCACCGCGGCGATCTGACCGAGCCTTACGGGGTCCCCTATCGCTGCCTGATTCCGAAAGGCTACCGCAACCTGCTCGTCGCCTGCCGCGCCGCGAGCTTTAGTTCGCTGGCCGCGTCGAGCTGCCGGCTCTCGCGAACGATGATGCAGTTGGGTCAAGCGGCCGGCACCGCGGCGGCGCTGGCCAAGGAGTTAAACGTGGACCTGCCTGCCGTGCCCGCTGACCGCCTGCGCGCTTCGTTGCGCCAGCAGCATGTCCAACTCGAACACCCAATGCCCGCTGCGCTGCGATTGTATTTGGAGAAGGAATGAAATGAACATCACCCGACGCGAATTCCTCGGAGCCGCCGCGGGCCTGACCGCAACCACCTGTTGTGCGGAAACGGCTGGTCCCCGGCCGGCAAAGATCATTGACACCCACACCCACTTCTACGACCCGACACGACCGCAGGGCGTGCCGTGGCCGCCAAAGAACGACGCGGTGCTTTACCGGACCACGCTGCCGAAGAACTATCGCGCGCTGCCAGTGCCGCAGCGCGTGGATGGCACCGTCGTTGTCGAGGCCAGCACGTGGGTCGAGGACAATCAGTGGATTCTCGACCTGGCCGCGCGCGATCCGTTCATCGTCGGTCTTGTCGGTAACCTGCCGCTTGGCACACCGGAGTGCGCGGACCATCTGAAACGCTTCGCCGCCAACCCGATCTTCCGTGGCGTGCGCATCCGCGACGGTTCTCTCGATCAACTGCTCGGCGAGCGCACATTCATTAACAACCTGCGGGATGTCGCCGAGCGCGGCCTGAGCTTCGACGTGCATTTTCCGCCGTCATGGGTGGAGCCGTCCCTCCGGCTCGCACAGCTTGTGCCGAACCTGCGGCTCATCATCAACCACGCCGCTGGCGCCGACGTAACGGGCAAGGAGCCGAGGACGCAGTGGCTGCGGCTGATGGAGAAGCTGGCTGCGCATCCGCAGGTGTTCATGAAGGTTTCCGGGCTGGTCGAAGGCACCAAGCGCCGCAAAAGCGATGCGCCTGCCGACGTGGACTTCTACCGGCCGGTGCTCGACATTCTGTGGAAGCTTTTCGGCGCGGACCGGCTGGTTTACGCCAGCAACTGGCCTGTGAGCGAGTATAACGCTCCGCTCGATCGCGTGCAGAAGATCGCGATGACCTACTTTGCCGAGAAAGGCCAGGCTGCGCTCGACAAGGTGTTCTGGAAGAACGCGCAGGTGGCGTATGGATTGAGGGAGCGCTCGGCGTGAACAACTACCCCAAGAACGCGTGGGCGTTGTGCTGGTTGATGTTCTTCGCCACGGCGCTGAGTTTCCTCGACCGTCAGGTCCTTTCCGTGCTCGCGCCGAGCCTGATGAAGGAACTCCGGATGGACAACACCGACTACTCGCGCGTGGTGTCGGCGTTCACGTTCAGTTACATGATCATGTTCACAGCCGGTGGCTGGTTGGTGGACAAGCTCGGCACGCGCTGGGGGCTTGCGCTGTGTATCGCCGTCTGGTCGGCGGCGAGCGGCGCGCACGGATTCGCGATGAGTGCGCTTGGTTTAGGGGTGGCGCGGCTCTTTCTCGGCTTCGGCGAAGGCGGCTGTTTTCCCGCGTCCACCAAGGGCGCGTGCGAATGGTTCCCGGCAGCAAAGCGCGCGTTGGCCATCGGCATCGCCAACGGCGGCTCGGCGTTTGGCGCAGTGGTGGCACCGCCGTTGACCGCGTGGATGGCGCTGTGGCTAGGCTGGCGCGGGGTGTTTTTCACGACGGGCCTGCTGGGCTTCGCGTGGGTGCTGGCGTGGTGGATCACAACCTCCGGGCGCGATTCCGTCTCGCTGCAACGGACCTCGAGCCCGAACGCCGCGCCCCACCATGTGCCTTGGCGTCAACTGTTGAGCGACGCTCGCGTCTGGCGGATTCTGGCGGGGCGGTTCTTTTTCGATCCCGTGTTCTACTTCTATATGTTTTGGATTCCGAAGTATCTCTCCGACGAGCGCGGTTTTTCGCTGAAGGAAATCGGCAACTACACGTGGATTCCGTTCCTCGCGCTCGGCATCAGCAACATCGCCGCCGGCCAGCTCTCAGATCTCCTGGTGCGCCGCGGCTGGTCGCCGCGCAAGACCCGCGCGTGGCTGCTAATAATTGCAGCGCTGGTGACGCCGGTTTCGGGTCTCGTGATCGTTACGCCTTCGGCTGCGTGGGCCATCGGGTTGATGGCGGTGTTGATGGCGGCGCATGGTCTCTGGATCTGCAATTTCCTCGCCCACATTAGCGACCAGTTCCCGTCGTCGGTCATCGCGACGGTGGTCGGCCTCTCCGGCACCGTCGGCGGCATCGCCGCCACCATCGCCAACCTCGGCACCGGGCCGGTGGTGGACGCCTTTGGCTTCACACCGATCTTCATTTGCACGGCGGTGCTCTATCCGCTGGCGGCGCTAATCCTCCTCGCCGGCCGTCGGCCAGAACAGAAGGCAAACTCATGCGCAGACTCTTCGGCCTGTTGATCGTTCTCTTTAACTCCCTCCCGGCCATTTCATCTCAAGCGACCGATTGGGGCGATGCGCAGCGACCATATCGCGTCGCTGTTACGATTCCGAAAGAGAAACAGCCGCGCGAGCGGGCGTTTGTCGTGTTGCCCCTCGACTTCACGGCGGACTTGGCGCGGCTGGGCGTTCGCGGCGCTGTGGATCCGCAATCATTGCGGCTCGTGAGAAGCGGCGACGTGCCGTGCCAGACGCGCGACGGTCGCGTCGAGTGGGCTGACGGCCCCATCGCGGCGGGCGAGGAGCGAAGTTATCACCTCTACTTTGGCACGAATGCCCAACGCGCCCCCGCCGGCAGCGCCGGCAACTTGCGGATACCGGATTTCGCGACGGACACTTTCAGCAAGGCGTGGGACTTCGACGACGGCGGGTTCGCCGGGATCACCAGTTGGGGTAACCGGCCGGAGTTCATCCGCCGCAAAGTCGAGGATGGCGTGCTCAAGCTCGATGTGGAGCAGGACCCGTATTTCATCTGGGGAACGATGTGGGGCGCGGAATCGCCGAAACGCCCGCCGCTGCGGCTTGACGTGGACCGTTACTCGACGCTGGAGATGCGCGTCCGGCAGAGCGTCGCTGGCGCGTTATGGGACCTTTACGGCCGGCCCGTCGGGCGAGAGAGTCTGCTGCATTACGAGTTTGGGGTGCGCGGCACGAACTGGCAGACGGTGCGGATTGACCTGCGCCGGGAGGCCAACTGGCACGGAACGCTGTCCGCCCTTCGCATCGGTCCCGCCAAACGGGTGAAGGCGCACGTCGAGATTGATTGGATCCGCCTGACGCCGCTGCAGCAGGCGAGGCGAAGCGCGGTTGAGGTGCTCGGCTCTCTCGAAAAACCGGCTGCGCGCGTGACGCTCGCAGTCGCCGACTTACAGCCTCGCGCCGGCTCAACGCAGACGGTGAAAGTCCTCGTTGCGGACGCGGACGGGAAACCGGTGAGCGGCCGGCCAGTCTTGCTCGCGCTCGCGACCGGTTCCAGTGGCGTTCTCGACAAGGAGCCGGGCAAATCATCGCTGGCCGTGACCGACCAAGCGCGGCGGGCGCTGACCGACGGCGCGGGCGAGGCAGTGTTTTGTTATCGAGTTTCGCGTCGCGCGGGAGCGGAGGCAGACAAGCTGGAAGCGACGGCTGAGTTCAGCGCAGCGTCTCCAGCGAAAGTTGTCGTGCCGGTTCATCCGGGGCCGCCGCATCACTACGTTGTTGAGCCTGTGCGACCACGCGTGTTGCAACCGGGCGACTCGCTGCTGGCTGTGACGGCGACGCTGGCGGATGAGTTCGATAACCCGCTGTCGCTCGGCAACCGCACGCTCAAATGGAGCGCGTCGGGCGGCAAGCTGCTGTCGGTGAAAGGCACAAGCGCCACATTTCGTGGCAATCCAGCGCGACAATGGGTTGGGCGCGTCGCGGTGAAAGATGCGGACGGTTTGACAGGCGAGTCTGCGCCAATCTCAATGTTGCCGGCGGGGCCGCGACCAAACCGCGTGCGCCTGCTGCCCAACGGTTACTTCGCGACGGATGGCAAGGCGTGGTTGCCGTTCGGCGGGTTTTATGCGAACTGGGTCGGCCTGCCGACTGAAGACGGCGAGTGGGACAAGCGCCTCTCGTTCACCGACGCCAGCGACGAGCAGGTCGTGGCGTGGCTGAAGTTCCTGAAGGTCAACGGCATCACGGCGCAGCGGTTCATGCTGCGGACGCATCGCAAGAACGGCATGGAACCGATGGACATCGGTGGGCGCGTGAACCCCGGCCTCTTCGCGGCGTTCCTGCACTACCTCGACCTGGCGCGGCCGTTCGGCTTCAAATTCTTGCTCGTGCTGCACGAGGATTACACGAAGCCGTGCTACTTCAACCGCAGCGCGCTGGAGCGGTGGTGCTTGCCATGGTTCGTCGGCGGAACTCTCGACGCGCTGCCGGCGTTTCAGCGACGCTTCATTCGCGACGGCGATTTGATCGGCGACATCGCCGACAAATACACCGACCCCGACGTGCTCGCCTGTCAGGACCGTTACGCGCGCGAGTTGATCGGTCTCGTGAAGAACCATCCACTCGTGTTCGGCTACGAACTGGAGAACGAGATGGTGAACTGTCCCGCCTCGTGGGCCAACCACGCGATGGCAACGGTGCGCGCGGCGGACCCGGACACGCCGCTCTGCGTCAGCCACGGCGGCGGCGGCCTGCACACGGCCGATCCCGCGTGGTGGAAGACGAAGACGACGATTGATTTCTACACCTATCACATCTACCCGCACGGCACGACGTCGCCGGAGATGGACTACGGTCTCGCCACGGACGTGTTGACGCGCTACGGGCGGATGGGCAAGCCGGCGTTCCTCGGCGAATCGTCGGGCGACCAGTTCTCCTACGGCCCCGACCGCGAGACGCGCCGCTGGACGATGCGCGACCTCGTCTGGTTCTCGCTCTGCAACGGCAACCCCGGCTGCTTTTTCTGGAACGCGCGCGGCAGCGAACTGGCGGAATTCCGGCTCGCGAAAGAGATCGCCAGTCGGATAAACTGGACGACGTTCGAGCGCAAGCGCCCCGCCATCGCCATCCGCGTGCCCCACTCGCTCGACGACGACAAGTGGTTCCGCTTGCCCGAAGGTATCGCCGCCAATGCGATGATGGGCCGCTACGCACGGCACTATCTCGACCGCGGCGTAAACTTCGACTTCGCGCTCGACGACGCGGCTGACTATCCACTGCGAACCGGCGTGGACAAGTTCGCACCGCCGGAGTCGCCGTCAGCCGATTTCGCGATCTCGTCCGGCTACCAGCTCGCGTCGCTTGTGCGCGCCGACAATTCGGAGGCACTCATCTATGTCCGCAACTTCGCCGGCGTGAAGCTCTGGGAGACGATAAAGCCGAATCTGTGGAAACAATGGCTGCGCGAGCGCAAGCCCGCCGCGTTGTGCGTGACGGTGAATCTCACCGGCAAGTTCCAAGCAGACATTTGGGACCTCGACACCGGCAAGCATGAGCGCCGTCGCGTTGCGTGCGGCAAGGCGTTTGATCTTGGCGCGAGCGACCACGACTTCGCCGTGCTGCTGCGCCGGCGCTGATGTTCCTTCGCGGGGATTCCGCTGGACAAACGAGCGCTGCCAAACGACAAGAATCGGGAGCTTTAACAGGAGATTAGACACATGCAGAAGATGACTTTGGTTGCCGCCGCGCTGGCCGCGTTGATGACAGTTGCTAACGCTGATGACAAGATTACGCCGAAGGTCACCGACGCGCTTGCGTTCGCGCCGCCGGGTAGCGTTAAGTTCCACGGCTGGATCGGCGAGGCGCTGGCCACCTGCAAGACGGGCCGGATGTTCGCGCAAAGCCTGCCCGACCTCATCAACCCGTTCGCCGTGCGCGAGGAGGATCGGATGTGGCGCGGCGAGTTTTGGGGGAAGTGGTTCACGTCCGCCGCGCTGGCGTATCGCTACGACGGTGACCCGAAGCTGCGCTCCATTCTCGACGAAGCTGCGAAGGGCCTTATTGCGACCCAGACACCCGACGGGGGGATTACGACTTACAAGGCGGCGAACGAATTCACCAACTGGGACACATGGGGCCGCAAATACACGCTGCTCGGCCTGCTCGCCTACCACGATCTGACCGGCGACGCGAAGGCGCTCGACGCCGCGTGCCGTCATGCCGACCGCGTGCTCAGTTTCTTCGGGCCGGGCAAGGCCAACATCGCCACAAACGGCTGGTGGACCGGCATGGCCGCCAGCAGCATCATGGAGCCGATGGTGCTGCTCCATCGGCGCACGGGTGAGCGGCGTTACCTCGACTTCGCCGAATACATCGTCCGTGCGTGGGAAGGCCCGAAAGGCCCCGACCTCGTCCGCAAGGCGCTCGATGGCATCGCGGTGTTCAAGATGTTCTCCGGTCCCGACCCGACCAAGAAAGGTTACATGAGTGGTGGCTCCTCGAAGTCCTACGAGATGATGTCGTGCTACGAAGGTCTCGTGGAACTGCACCGCGTCACCGGCGAGCCGAAGTATTTGGAGGCGGCGCGCAAAGTGTTCGCGAACATCCGCGACACCGAGATCACCATCCTCGGCTCCGGTTCGAGCTGGGAACGCTGGTGCAACGGCCGTAAGCGGCAGGCCGAGCCGTTGACCGAATGGATGGAGACCTGCGTGACAGTGACGTGGATGAAGTTCGCCACGCAATTGCTGCGACTGAGCGGCGACCCGCTGTATGCCGACGAAATCGAACGCAGCGCCTTCAACTCCATCCTGGCCACACAAAAGGACGACGGGACGTGGTGGTCTCACTTCAGCGCGCTCGAAGGCCGGCGCGAGCCGGCACCGGAGCATTGTAAAATGCACCAGAACTGCTGCGTCGCCAGCGGCCCGCGCGGCCTAAACCTGCTGCCGGCGCTGGCGGTGATGAGCGGCAAGGACGGCCCGGTCGTCAACTTCTATGAGCCGGCGACGGTGAAGTTCAAGGACGCTCAACTCGACATCAAATCCGACTATCCGCGCGCCAACGTCGTGGACATCATGGTGCGTCCATCGGCGGTGAAGGAGTTTACGCTGAGCCTGCGCATCCCGGCTTGGAGCCGCGTGACAAAGCTCGCGCTAAACGGCAAGTCCATCAGCGACATCAAACCTGGCAGCTATGCGCGGCTGGCAAGGGCTTGGAAGACGGGCGACAAAGTGCGCCTGACGCTCGACTTCGCCGTGCGCTGCGAAAAAGACCCCGGCGGCTCCGGCCGCGTGGCGATCACACGCGGCCCGGTGGTGTTCGCGATGGACAAGCGTGTCACCAAACCAGCCGCCGGCAATGGTATGGTCGTGGCGAATGCGAGCGGCATTGTCAAAGCAATGCCCGTCAAAGCCAAGGGCGTGCGGATGGCGCTGGACGTGCCCTTCGACGTTGGCGGCAAGAAGACGATGCTGCGCTTCTGCGACTATGCCTCCGCTGGCCACACGTGGAAGGAGGATTCCACGCTGCGCGTCTGGCTGCCGCAGCCGCTGGATTTAGCGCAGCCGTTCGCCGGCATCCACGCAATGAAAAAGGAATAGTCGGCAGCCATGCTGCTGCGGCGCGCAGTTCGGAATGAAACGTCGAATCACCATTTTGACGGTCGTTGGGCTGGGCGCAATTTTCTTCGACTGGGCGGCGGCGAATTGGATTTTCTGGTCGAGCTACGACAGCGTCGCCGTATTGCTGAGGGAACCGGAACGGCTGCGCGGCCAGCAGGTCCGATTGGAAGTCCACGAGCTATCGCCGAAAGCGCGCACGCTCGGCACGGCAGAGTTGTTCTCGCGAGCCGATTCGCCGGCGTTCCGGCTGGCGGTCAACTATGACAATCACCTGTTCGAGCTGACCTCCGGCGCTGAAACGCACATCACCGCTGCCAAGTCGAAGACTCACTTCGCGGGCGCGGCTTGCGACCTGACTGAGAGCCGCCGCGCGCTGGCGGGCGTCGCGGACGCGCTGCCGAGACTGTCGCTGTGGAAGCGGTTGCTGGCTGCGTTTTGGTATCAGCCATACGTCGTTGTGTGGAACGCACAGGGAGAGCGGTGCTGGGACGTCCATTTCCACGGCGGGCGGGTGGCCGTGGCGTGCAGCGATGGATTTCCGCGCGAGGTCCACTACAAACGATGGCTGGTGACTTTCCACCGCGAACCGCTGGCGGATGCCGCGCTGGCGTCCGGCCCAGCGGGCGCGCCGAGACCTGCGGTGCGGGTCGAAGCAGCCGAGATGGACAAGAGCCTCGCCGCCGTGCTCCGCATCCTGACGCTGCAACTCGTCGAGGTGCCGCGCGAAGCCGACGCGTTTCGCCGCGAGGGCAACGGCTCGCTAGAGATCAAGGACGGCCGGCGAGTGCTGCGGTTGCGCGGCAAGCCCTACGAGATCGGCGTCCAGCACGGCCGGCTACTGGCACCGAACGTGAAGCGGCTTTGCGAGCGCGTCATCTACGGCGTCGGGTTCTACTATTCCATCGAGAAAGGCGAGTGGTTCCTCGACGCTGCGGCGAAACTGGTGGAGCGGCAGCGGCCGTTCATCGCGCCGGAGTATTTCGAGGAAATGCGCGGCGTGGCCGACGGCACCGGGCTGTCGCTGGCAACGGTGCAGGCGGCGAACATCTTCCCGGAGTTCTTCCATTGCAGTGGTGTGGCCGTCTTCGGCAAGGCGACGCGTAACGGCACGTTGCTGCACGCCCGTGTGCTCGACTACATGACGGACGTTGGGTTGCAGGACGAGGCGGTAACGATGGCGATCGAGAGCGAAGGCGCGCGGCGGTTCGTCAACGTCGGCTACGCCGGGTTCATTGGCAGCGTCACCGGCATGAACGAGAAGCGGGTCACCATCGGCGAGATGGGCGGGCGAGGCGAAGGCAACTGGGACGGCACCCCGATGGCCCAGTTGTTACGCGGCGCACTGGAGAACTGCGACACGCTGGAGGAGGCGCTCGATTACATGCGCCGCCGGCCGCGAACGTGCGAATACTACTACGTTATCAGCGACGGCAAATCGCGCACTGCGCGCGGCGTGGCGGCGACGCCGAAGACGTTCCAGGTCATCAAGCCTGCCGAGGCAGTGCCCTTGTTGCCGGAGCCAGTGGAGGACGCGGTGTTGCTGAGCGAAGGCAGCCGCTACAAGCTGCTGGTCAAGCGCGTGCGCGAGATGCATGGCCGCATCGGGCCAGAGGAGATGCAACGCATCATCACCCGTAACGTGGCGATGGGGGCGAACCTGCACGACGCGATTTTTGAGCCGCCATCGCTGACGCTCTGGATCGCCAACGCGTCGCGCCACCGCCCAGCGTGCGATGAGCCGTTCGTGAAATATACTTGGGACGAGTTGTTCCATCACTGACAGGTGTTTCCTGTCCGCTCGTTGTTTCGGCGCTTGACGAGGTTTGCGGCCGTAGCGTAGCCTGCGTGCGTTTTAACAATCAAACTACGTTTGGCTAATCAAACAACACCAACGTCTTCATATGAGCTTCAAACACCCGCCCGCCACGAACAAATACGCCGTGCCCGCCGTCGAGCAGATGCTGGACATCGTCGAGCATCTCGCGCAGAACCACCGCGGCTACGGCATCACCGAACTGGCCCGCGCCCTCGGCATCTCCACCAACGGCGTTTTCCGCATCCTCAAGTGCCTCACCGAGCGCGGCTATGTTGAGGCCGATCCGGCGGGTGGCTACCGGCTCGGCACGAAATTTTTCACGCTCGGCATGCAACTCTACGCGCGGTTCGACCTGCGCCGCCGCGCGCGGCCGCATCTGGAACGGCTGTGCGAGCAGTCGGCCGAGACGGTGCAGCTTTACACGTTGCAGGAGGATCACGCGTTTGTGCTGGACTGCGTGACACCTGCGGCCAGCTCCTTCATCCAGGTATTGCCCGGCAGCCGGATGGAGATTCACGCCAGCGCGTTCAGCAAGGCAATTTTGGCGTTCTTGCCGGAAGGCGAGGCACGCCGGCGGATGCCACGCAAGCTGGCCGCGCTCACGCCGCACACGATTACGGACAGGGAGAAGTTGTTCGAGGAGTTGGCACGGATTCGCGCCACTGGCCTGGCCTATGATCGCGAAGGCTACATGTTGGGCATCTTTTGCATTGGCGCGCCCGTGTTTAACGTCAACGGCGAGCCGGTGGCTGGCGTCGGCGTTACGGGGCTGGTGAGTGTTTCGCATCCGAAGAAACAATCCGCGCTGGAACAAACCATCCTAGGGTGCGCCGAGCACATCTCGCGCGACATTGGTTACGAGGGCAGCCGGTTCGATGAGTTCCGCAAGCACCGGAGAACTGCATGATGAAACGACATTCGAAACCGATGCTTCAACTGTGGCATTTCGCCGCTGCGTGCAGTCTTGCGGCTGGCTGTTTCGTTGCCACTGGTGCGCCGACTGAAACGGTCACTCCCATCACGCCGCTCACGTATCGCGATGCGGAGTGGTATGGCTCGACGTTCTGGACAGGGCCAGACTGGACGCGCGTCGGCAAGGACTGGCATCACCCCGGCGAAAACACGCCGAGTGTGCGCCGCTTCACCGCGCCGCGCGACGGGCGCGTGACGGTCACAGGCCGTGTGTTCAAGCTCCATCTCAGCGGTGACGGCATCCGCGCCAGCATCCGCCACAATGAGCGCGAAGTCTGGAAGGCGGAGATCGAGGGCACCGACGACAAGGGCGTCGAGCCGAAGCTGGCGCTCGACGTGAAGAAAGGCGACGCGTTGCGGTTCATTGTCCATAAACGCGGCGGCATCGCCTGCGACACGACCGGCTGGGATCCCGTTGTCACGTATGCCGACGGCCAGCGGTTTCAAGCATCGGCGAGTTTCGCGGTGAAGAAACAGGGCGAAAGCGGCTGGTTCTACGAGATGCTCGGCAAAGGCGAAGTGCCGCAGCCAGCCAAGCCGGTCGTGCCGATTCCAACCGAGTTGAAGCAGGAATTGGCACGGCTCGCGCCTTCGCTCGCGCCGAAGAGCGACCTCGACCTGCTGTTGCTGGCGCTGGAGGAGTGGTGGCGCGACGACAAGATGACCGACACGGCGCAAGCTTACGTCGCCGCCATCAAGGAACACGCTGAGCGCGCGCAGAAACTTGCGGCGGAATTCGGCGACAGGCTAAAGCCTGAACTCCAACAAGCCGCTGTCAACGCGCCAGCGGTTGGAGTTCAAGCTTCAGCTTGTTCCGACCTGGCGCAGTTGCGCCGCCTCTACCTCCAGACGCGCCTGCTCAAACGCGACATCGCGCTCGCGAACCCGCTGCTCAACTTCGACAAGCTGCTTTTCTGCAAACGAGCACAGCCGAGCTACAGCCATCTCGTCGGCCAATACTTCGGCTGGCGGCAGCTGCCCGGCGGTGGATTGTTCGTGCTGGAGAAAGCCGGCGGCTCGCTCGCCGTCCGCGACATCGTCGGCTCACAACTTCCCGCCGGCAACTATCTAGAGCCATGCCTCTCCTACGACGGCAAACGTATCGCGTTCTCGTTCGTCGCCTGCCCGCCGCAACCGCACGACTCGAAGGCTCTGCCGGTCAACGAGCAGGGTGACGAGAGCGCCTATTTCCACATCTACGAGATCGGCGTGGATGGCAGTGGCCTGCGCCAGCTCACGCGCGGGCGCTACGACGACATGATGCCGTGCTATTTGCCCGATGGCGGCATCGCCTTCGTTTCGACGCGGCGGCAGAGCTACTCGCGCTGTTTCGGGCCGAACTTTAGCCAGCGGTGGCACAGTTACACGCTGCATCGGATGAACGCCGACGGCAGCGGCTTGCGCATCCTCTCGCTCAACGACGTCAGCGAATGGTTCCCGGCCGTCTCGAACACCGGCGAGATTCTCTTCGCGCGCTGGGACTACATTGACCGCGACGCCGTCACGCACCAGAACCTCTGGTCCGCGCGGCCCGACGGCAGCAACCCCATCGCCATCTGGGGCAACGCGACGCCCAAGCCGCACTGCACGTTCCAAGCGAAACCAATCCCCGGCAGTCGCAAGATTGCGTTCGTTGCGTCGGCGCATCACGCCGTCACGGGCGGGCCGGTCTGCGTGCTCGACCCAGCGGTGGATCCGAACAGCCAAGCCGCCATCACGCGCATCACGCCGGGGCCGTATCCCGAAGCGGAGAGTAGCCAAATCGCCGAGTATTACGCCTCGCCGTGGCCGCTGTCGGAGAAGCTGTTCCTCGTCGCCTACAGCCGCGACCGGCTGATCTTCGAGGGCGAGCATGGAAAGAACCCGAACCCCGACAACGCGCTCGGCCTCTACGTGCTCGACGCCACCGGCAACCGCGAACTGCTTTACCGCGACGCGAAGCTCGGCTGCACCAGCCCGATTCCGCTGCGGCCACAACCCGTGCCGCCTGCGTTACCGAGCACGGTGACGGCCGACGCGCCCACCGGCGAGATGCTCGTCACCGACATCTACCAAGGACTCGGCGGCGTGCCGCGCGGCTCGATCAAGGAACTGCGCATCGTCCAGATATTCCCGAAGACGACGTGGATCGCCAACTCGCCGCGCGTTGGCATCGCAGGCGAGGAAAACACGCGGGCCATCCTCGGCACGGTGCCTGTCGAGACCGACGGCTCGGCGCGCTTCATCGTGCCCGCCCACAAGCCGATCCTCTTCCAGGCGCTCGACAAGGACGGCTTCGCCTACCAGACGATGCGCTCGACGACTTACGTCCAGCCCGGCGAGAAAACGTCGTGCGTCGGCTGTCACGAGCACCGCATGTCCGCGCCCACGAAGACGCGTTCCGTGCCCCTGGCCATGCAGCGCCCGCCGTCGCGCATCGAGCCGGGCGAACTTGGCGGCCGACCGTTCGCGTTCGTTGAAGCCATTCAGCCCGTGCTGAACAAGCACTGCGTGAAGTGTCACAGCGGCCCCGACGCGAAGAAAGGCATCGTCCTCACTGGCGAACCGCAAGGCGGTTTCACCAAGTCCTACATCTCCCTCTGCGGCGACCCGACGCAGAATCCGAAGCAGCGCAAGCAACCGCCCGCCGACCCGCTGGTGCCGCGTTTCGCGCAGCGCAACCAGATTCAGATGACGCCCGTCGGCGGCGTTTACGGCGCGCGCGGCAGCCGGTTGATGAAGATGCTCAGCGCTGGCCACAACGACGTGAAACTCAGCGACGCCGACCTGCGCCGGCTGGCGGCATGGATTGACTGCAACGCCGTCTTCTACGGCTCGTTCGATCCTGCTGAACAAGCAAAACAGCTCGCCGGCCAGCCGATCGCGATGCCGGGAATTCAGTAAATGACACCATGAACCCGAAACTGGTTTCGCTGGGCCTGAGTTGGCTGCTTGTGGCGTCTTTGTATGCCGTGGCGGACGACATCCCCGCACGCCAGCAGCTCGGCTCATTGCGCGCGGCGATTGACGATCTGGCTGCTTCGTTTCCAAACCGCTATCGCGCGGAGGAGTTTCGTGCGCGGTGGGAGGAGTTGAGCAAGCGCACCGACACAGCAGCGAGGACCAACGAGGTCGAGAGGCTGAAGTTCGATGCGCTGGTGGCGGGCAATCCGTTGCTCAGTCCCGGCAAGCTGCTGTTCGTGAAGCGCCAGACCTACACACCGGGGTGGTATTACGCGGAGTTCATGCGCGCGACGAAGTTTGGTGGCGGGCTGTGTGTGTTGTCGCTGCCGGACGGGAATGTGACGGAGTTGTTCCCGCAACTGCGCGGCGGCATCACCGACCGCTACGATTTGTCGTTCGATGGACAGCGCGTCGTGTTCGGTTACAAGAGCGCGCCAGGCAAGGCGTTTCGGCTCTACGAGGCGCGCGTGGACGGCACGGGGCTGCGGCAGCTCACGTTTGACCCGCCCGACGAGGCACAGCGCGTGGCGCGGTTCCACAATCCAAAAAACCCCTACTACCACACGTCGGACGATTTTCATCCGTGCTATCTGCCCGACGGCGGCATCGTGTTCGCGTCGGCGCGGTGCGAGCGCGGCGTGCTGTGCGACCGGCCCGACGAGCTCGCCGTGAACCTGCTCCATCGCGTGGACGCCGACGGCGGGAACCTGCGGCGGCTTTCGGAGGGCGCGCTCAGCGAGTCCACGCCGAGCGTGATGAACGACGGGCGCATCCTCTACACGCGATGGGAATACGTGGACAAGGGCGTCATTGCGGTGCAGGCGCTCTGGGCGATGCGGCCGGACGGGTCGGGGAGCTGCGAGGTTTACGGCGACGACATCGAGGATCCGATGGTGTTCATCCACGGCCGCTCGATCCCCGGCCAGAACAATCTCTTCGTCTGCACGGGCACGTTCCATCATCCGTTCGCGGTCGGCCCGATCCTAATGGTGGACATCAACAAGCCGGTCCACACGCTGGAGCCGATCCGCTCGCTGACCCCGGACACGCGGGCGAGTTCCAACCTGATTCGCGAACAGACCGGCGCCTACGGCGAGAAGTTCGCGCATCTGCGGAACGGCCAGTGGGTCGCCGACAACAAAGGGCCGCTGTTCTCGGAGCCGTATCCGCTCGCCGACCCGGAGACGAACGCTGGCGCGGGAAAGTATTTCCTCGTGAACTGCAACCCCGACCAGCCGTGGGGCCATGCGTCGGCTTACGGGCTGTGGCTGATTGACGTCTTCGGCAACCGTGTGCGCATCCACAGCGACCCGCAGATTTCCTGCTGGCAACCGATGCCGCTGCGCCCGCGCAAGGCGCCGCCGGTGGTGACGGAGGTCGCGGAGCAGAACAGGCTGAAGCCTGAACTCCAACGGGCCGATGCCGGCGCGCCAGCAGTTGGAGTTCAAGCTTCAGCTTGCTCTGGCACGTTGGTGTTGACCGATGTCTATCGCGGACTCGACGGCGTCCCGCGCGGCTCGGTGAAATACCTGCGCGTCCTCGAACAAGTCGCGCGGCCGTGGTCGGCGCATCGTTTCTGGCCCGATGACAGCGCGCTCGGTCAGCACGCGCCGATCAGCCTCTACGCGCACGTCTTCGTGAAGGTTAACCACGGTGTTGTGCCGGTGCATGACGATGGCTCGGCGCACTTCACCGTGCCGGCGCGCCGGAACATCTTCCTGCAGGCGCTCGACGAGAACTTCATGGAGGTCCAGCGGATGCGGACGTTCGTGAACCTGCAGCCCGGCGAGACGCGCGGCTGCGTCGGCTGCCACGAAGGCCGACCCGCGGCGGCGCGCGTCAGCGGACGGTTGCTCGCGCTGGCGAAGCCCGCTGTCGCACCCGCGCCGCAGCCGGGCGAGACCGTGCCGCGGACGATCCACTACGCCACGGATGTGCAGCCGGTGCTCGACCGGCATTGCGTGCGCTGCCACGGCGGCGCGAAGCCCGAAGGCGGCCTCGATCTCACCGGCGCACTCACGCAGTTCTTCAACCGTTCCTACGAGAACATCATGAAGCGCAAGCTGCTGGGCTACATCACCGAGTTCCACGGCCCGAGCGGCAGCCAGATGCAGTTCACCAACGTCGTGCCGCTGCCGCCGCGCGCGCTCGGCTCGCACGCGAGCAAGTTCATCGCCGCCGCGCGCGGCCCGCATCACGACGTGAAGCTGTCGCAGGCGGAACTGGTCCGTCTCATCACGTGGGCCGACGCGAACGGCCCCTACTACGGCACCTACTTCGGTCGGCGAAACCTGATCTACAAGGACCATCCGAACTTCCGTCCCGTGCCGACGCTCGCCTCCGCGCAGGGCGACGCCACCGGCACCGAGCACGAAACGGCGGGCTATCATCAACTCTCTGGCGGGAAAACGGCCACCACGACTTACGGAGGAAACTACAAATGAAGTGGCTGGTCCTGACGTTGGCGCTGCCAGCCGTGGCTCTTGCGGATGGACCACAGACGGCTGTGTTTGCCGACCGAGGCAGTTCCGCGACGTTGCGGGCGGTGATTCGCGATTTGATGAGCGATTTCGGGCCGCGCTATCCGTCCGGGGATGAGTTTCTCCGCCGGTTGGACCAAGTCGAGAAGCAGATGGCTTCGGGCGCGGAGTCCGCTCGCGCCGCGTTCAGCCAGCTTCAGCGGGAGGCGCTGGTCGCGAACCCGCTGGTCAGCGGCGCGCCGATTGTTTTCGTCGAGCGGCAGCAATACGCGCCCGACCATCACAACACGGGCACGGATTTCCAGCCGGGAGAGATCAGCGCGCGGAACTTTCGCGCGGGCGCAGCGATCAAGACGGTTGATTTTGGCCACAGCGGCCGGGTGCAGACGTTGCTGACGGTTTCGGACGGCGTGGCGCGCGATCTGGACGTTCACTACGACGGCGGGCGGCTTCTGTTCGCGATGAGGCACAACGCGCAGGACAGTTCCCATATCTTCGAGATGAACGCCGACGGCAGCGGCCTGCGGCAGCTCACGCGGGCGTCGCCTGACACGGACATTGACCCCGCCTACCTGCCCGATGGCCAGATCGTGTTCGCCAGCACGCGCGACATCAAATACTGCGGCTGCAACCGGCATGTCCAAGCCAACCTGTTCGTCATGAACACCAACGGCGCCAACATCCGCCAGATCAGCCGCAACAACCTCTTCGACTCGCGCCCGTCGGTCACGCCCGATGGCCGCATCATTTACGATCGCTGGGAATACGTGGACCGCGCTTACGGGCCGTCGTTCGGCCTGTGGACGGTGAACCCCGACGGCACGCAGCACGCGCTTTACTACGGCAACAATGCGTGGTCGCCCGGCGCGATTTTCGACGCGCGAGTCATCCCCGGCTCGCTGCGCTGCGTGGCGATCTTCAGTTCGTGCCACGACCGGCCTTGGGGCGCAATGGTAGTCATTGACCGCGAGCGCGGCCTCGACGGCACCGAGCCGGTCGTGCGCAGTTGGCCCGGCGACATCCGTTCGTATCTGCGCAACAGCACGGATTATCGCCAAGGCCAAGATCCGGGTCATCCGGTTGTCGGCCAGATTGACGCCTTCAAGTCACTGCCCATCAAGTATGAGGACCCGTATCCGCTCAGCGACTCTGCAACCGGGCGAGGCGCGGAAAAATACTTCCTTTGCTCGCGCATGACCGGCCATGGCGAGCGAATGGGCATCTTCCTGCTGGACACGTTCGGTAACGAAATCCTGCTGCACGCTGCCAGTCCGTCTCCTCAGGCCGGCGGCGGCAACGCGCTCGGCTGTTTCGACCCGATGCCGCTCTCGCCTCGGCCGCGGCCGCCGGTTGTCCCACCGCAGGTGGATTACACGAAGAAGACCGGCACATTTTTCGTCGCGGACGTGTATCGCGGCACCGGCATGGAGAAGGTGCCGCGTGGCAGCATCAAGACGTTGCGCGTCGTCGAGGCGCCGCCGAAACGCAACTGGACGGGACCGATGTGGAACATGGACACGTTCCAAGCGCCGGCGATGAACTACAACTGCACGAGCAACAAACGCATCCTCGGCGACGCGCCGGTCGAGGCGGACGGATCGGCTCATTTCGAGGTGCCGCCCGACAAGTTCATCTTTTTCCAGGCGCTCGACGCGGATGGGATGATGGTCCAGTCCATGCGCAGCGGCGCGACGATTCAGCCCGGCGAGCGGGCCGGTTGCATCGGCTGTCACGAGTATCGCCTTTCCGGCGTCACGTTGCCGGCGCGCACACCGCTGGCGATGCGCCGCGCACCGAGCCAGCTCAAGCCGTGGCATGGCCCGCCGCGCGAGTTCAACTACCTGACCGAGGTGCAGCCGGTGTTCGACCGCCACTGCGTGCGCTGCCACGACTACGGCAAACCGGCTGGCACGAAACTGAATCTCGCAGGCGACTTGGGGCTGGTGTTCAACACCTCCTACCTCGACCTGCACCGCAAATCGGCGCGGCGATGGTTTGCCGATGCGCCGAACGGGCCAAAGCTGCTGATCAAGGCTGTGCATGACGGCCCGCCGGAGGTGTTGCCGGCGTATGCGTGGGGTTCGCATCGCAGCCGGCTGGTGGATGTGCTGCGCGCGGGCCATCAGGACGTGAAACTGGACCGCGAGAGCTTCGACCGCATCGTGACGTGGATTGACATGAACGCGCCTTACTACGGCTCCTACTACAGCGTGTATCGCGACAACGTCTATGGCCGCGCGCCGCTGGACGACCGACAGATGGCGCGGCTCGCTGAGCTGACCGGCCTGCCCTACAAGGTGCCGTCGGAGCACACGCGGTTGAACCAAAAGAAGATCGAGGGGAACGAACTGTGCGGTTCGCAGGTGAGCTTCACGCGCCCCGAACTCAGCCCGTGTCTGGCTAAATTTACGGATAAGAACGATGCGCGTTATCGCGAGGCGCTGGCGATCATCGAGGCCGGTGAAGAGCGGTTGGCCCGGCAACCGCGCGAAGATATGATGGGAACGAGAGCGATGCCCGTGGTTGCCATTGACCTGGAGCGGGACGGCCGTTGTCAGACGCGGTCGCAGTCCGAGGCCGCCGCTCGACAGGCGATGCTTGGTGACAGAAAGGTGTTCGACAAATGAAACGAGCAACGAAGTTTCAGTTTACATTGGGCTTGTGCTGGTTGTTGACGGCTTTTCTCCCGTCAGCCAACGCCGACACCTTGGCCGGTCTCTACGACCTCAAGCCGACACTACCGCAGACGATGCTGGCATCGCGGGCGAAGTATGCCGCGTGGGTCGCGGAGCAGCCGCCGGTGCGCGCGGCGGTCGTGTGCGGACCGTGGTTTGTGGCCGGGGGCGAGGCCGTGTCGCCGGAGAAAGGCGTGGACCTCGCGGCGAAGGACAAGGCCGGCAAACCGCTTTGGACCAAACGGCCGGACTGGAAGGATGGCGCGTTCATTCCCGCGGGAGGCGAGAATCCAGCACAGAACTCGGTGTTGCTCTGCCGGACGATCACAGCGAAGAAAGCGGTGATGCTGACGGTCGGCTTCGGCGGCGGCGACCGGATGGATGTGTGGCTCAACGGCAAACAGGTTGCTTCGCAGAACACACACCTCGACTACAAGCGTTACGGAACCGGCATCAGGCTGGAGGGCGACCGGCGCAATCAGTTCCTCGCCCATTTGCCGCTGATGGCGGGCGGGAACCGGCTGGTGGTGAGCTTGCGGCAGGAGCGAGTGGAACTGCGTTCGTATATGCGCCCGGAATTCCTGCGGTTCTTCTTCACGCCGTCGCCTGATCCGGTGCCGCGGTTCTGGGAGCAACTGCGCAAAGACTTCCCGCCCGCGAGCAACCGGCTGCTGGAGACGGTGAACGTCAACTGGTTCCAGCCAGGCGGATGGTTCGATTGCTCGAAAGACACGCGGTTCGAGAAGGAACTTCTTGATGCCGTGATTGCCGAGCTAAGTGGGGCGAGCTTCCAAGCTCGCCCGTCTTCGTCAAAACACGCGGGCGAGCTTGGAAGCTCGCCCCACTCAGAAAGCAACGCGGCCGACACAGTGCGGCGGCAACTCGACGCGGCGAAGGATGCGGCGGACTGGCTGAACCTGTGCGTCGCTGCCGTGGACCTCGCCGCCGCGCGCAAAGATATCGCGAAGCTCCGGCTGGCGGTGGCGGAACTCGGCAAGTCGTTCCCGAAGGATTATCCCGCCGCTGACTTTCTGCGGAAGCTAGATGAACTGCGACGTGACGCAGACAATCTTGTCTGCGTCCGCTTGGAGGCTGGTCGTTCGGAGGCAGACAGGATTGTCTGCCTCACGATGATCGACCGCAGCCGGCGTTTGATGCTCGTGGACGCAAACCCGCTATTGCGCGGCGCGACGCTGCTGTTGACGAAGCGATACACCTACGACTCGCAGCATTACTACGACGACTACTATCACGGCCCGACCGAGTGGGGTGGCAACATCTGCGAAGTCTCGCTCGCCGATGGCCGCGTGCGAGAGATCGTGCCGCAGCTCGCGGGCGGCATCTTCGACCGCTACGACCTGTCGTCCGATGCGCGGAAGATCGTGTTCGGCTACCGCGCTCAGAAACCAACCGGCTACCGCATCTACGAGACCGGCCTCGACGGCCGCGGGTTGCGCCAGATCACGAAACCTCCCGCCGACGAGGACGAGCGCATCGCGAAATACGCCATGTATTCGCCGGAGCAGATGAAGAAGGACCCGACGCTCTACGGGCATTGGACCGACGACATGCATCCATGCTATCTGGCCGACGGTGATATCGCGTTCGTGTCGTCGCGTTGCGAACGCAGTGTGCTCTGCGGTGGGCATTCGCTGACGACGACGTGCCTTTACCGGATGAACGCCGACGGGAGCGACATGCGACCGCTTTCGCAGGGCGCGCTGAGCGAGTTCACGCCGACGATGTTGGAGGACGGGCGCATCCTCTACAACCGTTGGGAGTACGTTTATAAGGGCATCGCCGCCATCCAGCCGCTCTGGACGATGCGGCCCGACGGCAGTGGCTCGGAGGAGATTTACGGCGACAACATCGCCAACCCGGGCGCGTTCGTGCAAGGGCGGCAGATTCCCGGCCGACCTGACCTTGTCGTCTGCACGGGCTGCGGCCACGAACCGCTCGCGGTCGGCGCGATCGTGTTGCTGGACCTGCACAAGGACAAGCGCACGCCCGCCGTGATGACCTCGCTGACGCCGAACGTCGAGACGCGCGGGCTGCGCGGCCTCTACCAATTCCGCAACGGCGAGTGGCGCGAGGATGTCTATGGGCCGTTCTACTGCGACCCGTATCCGCTCTCGGACAAGTTCTTCCTCGTCTCGTGCAACCCGGACAAACGCTACAACGACCAACGCGGCTACGGCATCTACCTGCTCGACACGTTCGGCAACCGCGTCGAGGTCTATCGCGACCCGGAGATTTCCTGCTGGCAGCCGATGCTATTGAAGCCGCGGCAAGTCCCGCCAGTAGTCGCGTCACTCCGTGACGCGCCAATCAGCAACGAAGCGACCGCGTCACGGAGTGACGCGGCTACTTTGGTCGTCGCCGACGTTCACAAGGGCCTCGACGGCGTGAAGCCCGGCACGGTGAAGTGGCTGCGCGTGATGGAACAAATCCCGCGTCCGTGGTCGGTGCAATGCGATGCCAAACCCGGCGACAGCTTCCCCGGCCAGATGGTCGCCATCAGCTACTACACGCACATCTGGGTCGCGCTGCTCCACGGCATCGTGCCGGTCCACGCGGACGGCTCGGCGTATTTCACCGTGCCCGCCAACAAGAGCATCTACTTCCAGGCGCTCGACGAGAACTTTATGGAGGTCCAGAAGATGCGGACCTTCGTCAACCTCAAGCCCGGTGAAAACCGTTCCTGCATCGGCTGCCACGAGCATCGCATCCAGTCGCCCGAGCCGAGGCGTCTCGCCGCGCTGCGCCAGCCGCCCGTCAAGCCCGTCGCCCAGCCCGGCGAAACCGCGCCGCGCCCCATCCACTACGCCAGCGACGTGCAACCGACGCTGGACAAGCACTGCGTGCGCTGCCACGGCGGCGCCGAGCCGAAGGCCAGGCTCAACCTCACCGGCGAGTTGACCGAACACTTCAACCGTTCCTACGAGGAACTCGTCACGAAAGGCATGGTCAACTTCATCCAGGAATGGACCGGCCCGAAGCTGAAGGATCCGCCGCCCTACTTCACCGTCGGCGGCTCGATGGCCCACGCGCCGGCCGTGCCGCCCTACACCTACGGTTCGCACCAGAGCAAGCTGGTGGACGTGCTCCGCAAAGGCCACCACGACGTGAGACTCTCGCGCGAGGAGTTCATCAGGCTCGTCACGTGGGTGGACGCCAACGCGCCCTTCTACGGCTCCTACTTCGGCCGGCGGCACATCCGTTACCAGAAGCGCCCCGACTTCCGTCCCGTGCCGACGCTGGCCAGCGCGAGCGGCGTCATGCCGGAGCCGGCGCGACCGCCGCACGTCTCCGCGCAACTGCTCGCGTGGTGGCGCTTCGACGAAGGCAGCGGCGAGACGGCGCAGGACGCCTCCGGCAACAAACACGACGCGAAGATCGTCCGCGCCACGCGCACACCCGACGCGAAACTCGGCGAGGCGCTGAAGTTCGACGGCAACGGCCACGTCGAGGCCAGCGGACTCGGCTCCCACGAAACCCTCAGCGTCGCGCTCTGGGTCAAGGCGGGCGATTTGAAGAACACGTGGAGTCCGCTGCTATTCACGAGCACCGCGCAGCAATCGGCGTTTCACTTCAGCCTGCTGCGCGACGGCACGCCCAACGTCGCCATCAACGTCGGCGGCAAGAATTGGATCCACAGCCGCGCCCGTCGCTCCCTCGCCGACGGCCAATGGCATCATCTCGCCGTCGTCTGCGACTCGCGCATCGGCGGCTACATCCAGTTCTTCGTGGACGGCCGCAAAGACGCCGACTCCCCGCTCGACACCGGCGTCCCGCTCGACCTCTCCGCCTTCCGTCTCGGCGCCTGGAGCACATGGGAGCGCCACCCCGACAACAACTTCCACGGCCTGCTCGACGATGTGCGCATCTACACCGGCCTGCTAAAGGACGCCGAGGTCGCCGATCTGGCCAAAGGCGCTCCGCTGCGGACCGCGGCGAGTCGTTGAGTGAATCGTAGGCCAGACACTCTTGTCTGGCCTACGAGCCGTTGGAACGGAGCTAAGCATGAACAACACTGATCGGAACATGACCCGACGTGATGCGCTAAGCACCATCACATCAGTGGCCGCGTGTGCCGCCGGTGTCGCGCGCACCCACGGCGCAGAGACGCCTGCCGCCGCGAAACCCGCGCTGCACGTTTATCCTGATTACGGCTGGCTGCGCGGGTTCAGCGTCGTGCCGTCGTGGGGCGCGCGGATCGAGGAAGCGTGGTGGAACTACGACGGCGCGCGGTTCCGCGAGGAGGTTGCGCTCGCGCGGCCGGTCCACGCCAACTGCGTCCGGCTCTGGATCGAGTTCACTGCGTGGATGGCCGACCCGGAAAAGGTGACAGCGAACTTCTTCGACGCGGTGAAAGCCGTCGCCGAGTGCGGCATGAAGACGATGCCCTGCATCTTCAACCGCTGGCACGACTCGAAGTTCGATTACGGGGGCACCTACACCGAGACGCTCTTTCGCGATTGGAAGCCGCAACTCGACTATGTCCGCACGCTCGTCACGCCGCTCGCGAGCGACGACCGCGTGCTCATCTGGGACCTTTGCAACGAACCGCAGGCGCACGACCAGGCCAGCGACGTGAACAAGAAGGAGTTCGCGTGGATGAAGCTCATCGCGGAGACGGTGCGCGCGTGCGGCGCGAAGCAACCGATCACCATCGGCACGATGAACGGCAAGAACATCGAGACCTTCGCGCCGTTGATGGACGTGCTCTGCGCCCACCCGTATGCCCATACGCGCGCCGCGCTCGAAAACCTCATCGCCGGCTATTACGCGATGCGCAAGACGCACGGCAAGCCGCTGCTGGTCAACGAGTGCATCCCCGGCAGCCTCAGCGACGCCACGCGGGCCGAGGTCGCGCGCTTCTACACGGAACTTCTCTCCGCCGCCGGCTTCGGCTGGATGGGTTGGGCGTTGCGCGAGGGCAAGGCCATCTCCACCCGCCGCGACCGCTACGACGGCAACGGCATCAACAAGGAAGGTTTCCACCCGTTCTTCACCAAAACCGGCCACCTGCGCGGCGGCTTGGAGTTCCTGACCGAAAAACCAAAGCTCCGCGCGCCGTGGGAGAGAAGCTGAACCATGAAGCATTTCCTCGCTCTCTTTGCGTTTCTTTGCGCTCTTTGCGGCCAATCACTTGCCGCCGAAGTTCCGAAGCCGGCAGCGAAACTCGCCGCAACGAAGAGCGCCGCCCTCGAAGAGAAGTTCGATGGCGAACTCTCCAAAGACTGGTTCTGGGGTCTCGGCACATGGACGGCGAAGGACGGCATCCTGCGCGGCTACGAATCCGGCCCGCGCCGTCACGGCCCGGTGAAGATGCGCCGGTTTCCGCTGCGCGACGGCATCGTCGAGTGCGAGTTCCGGCTCGGAGGCAAGGCGACATTTGCTGGCATCATCTTCAACGGCTCACAGGAGCGTGGCCACCTCGTCCACCTCGTCATGGGCGAGGACCAACTCCGCATCCTCGCGCATCCGAAAAAGGGCGAGACCGTTGAGCTGCTCAAACAGCCGGCCACACTCGCCGCAGGCGAATGGCACCGCGTGAAGATCGAGTTTCGCGGCAACACCCTCACCGCCGCCGTGGACGACAAGATCATCACCGCGAACAACCCCTGCATCGCAGAAGAGAAGCTCACCTTCGGCCTCGGCGGCGACTCCGGCGGTCCTGAAGGCGAGAAAGCCGGCGCGCTCGAGTTCCGGAAACTGAAGATTACCAGCAAACCATGAATCGCACCCTCACCCTCCTCACCGCCCTACTGTTGGCTCCGCTGGGCATGCTGCACGCCACCGAGTTCCATGTTTCCGCATGCGGCAACGACGCCAATCCAGGCACGAAGGCGGAGCCGTTCGCCACGCTGGAGCGCGCGCGAGCACATATTGAAAGATGAAAGGAACGACTCGATGATGCTGGAATTACTTACCCTCACCCGGCGCGAATTCCTCATGCACATGGCCGCCTGTGCTGTGAGCGTCGCATTCACGCTTCTTGCTGGTGATTGTTTTGCCGCGGATTCTGGAACCTCAAGGCAAGGCTTTCAGCGCCGCGGCTTTTATCTGCACGGTTGCTGGGTGATGGAGCATCCGTTTTCCGTGCGGTCGTGGGAACGGCAAGATTTTGCGCAGATGTTCCGGCTGCTCAAGCATCTGGGCTATACCACGGTGATGCTCTGGCCCACGCCGGAGACAGCACCCATGCCGCTTTCGGCGGAGGACGCGGCGACGCTCCGCGGTTATCGTCCGGTGATTGACGATGCCAAGGCGGCCGGCCTCGAATGCTGGTTTACCTACTGCCCGAGCGTCATCGCGAAGGACGAAGTGCGCCCGCTCCCGTGGAAGGACCGCAGTCTCTATGCTTCGACCAAGGTCATCCGGCTGACGGATGAGGCGACGGCAAGTGCGTATCTCCAGCATCGTCAGTCCGTGCTCCGTTGTTTCGATAACGCGGATGCGTTTGTGGTTATTGATGGAGATCCCGGTGGTTACCCGGGCGCGCCGGTCGCCGAGTATCTGCGGATTTTAAAAAACGATCAGCAGGCTGTGCCCGGCAAACCTGTGATTCCTTGGATCTGGTGTGGCTGGGGCACCAAGGGCGTCTGGCAGGAGCCGATCGAGCCATTCATCGCGGCGACCTTGGAAGCGATCAAACAACAGATGCCGGAACCGTGGGAACTTTTGCCCGGTCGCAGCCACAAGGACGGCCATGCAAACGGCCGCATCGTCGTGGCCAAGACGGAAAGGGCGGGCCTGATGCCGCGCTCGACCATCATGTGCTATGAGGCCATCGAGTTCGAACCGACCCCGCCAGCCACCGTGCTGCAGTTCGACATCATCCGGCAGGTCTTGAAGCAGGAAAGCCAGCTCTCCAGCACGGCGCGGGGTGTCTTTGGCAACAGCCAGAATGCCGTGCTCGTGCTGCCGAATCTCTACTTCTTCGGACGCGGCGCCGCTGACCTCAACTACCTCGACAAACCGGAGCGCGAAGTCCTCGCCGACCTCGCCCGTGAGCTTGGTGATACTACAGGTGTGCTCATCCCTGCGTGGTCCTGTCTGAAACTCTCGCTCGCCGAGCTGCCCGCCGACCTTGCCGACAAAGTGCGTGCGCTGAAGCTCGATACCGACTTTGCGAAGAGCATCCCTGGCGGTCCGGCGAGGTATGTTGAGATTATGGCCGTTCAGGTTGACTCACGACGGAGACTGCTCGAGGCAATCGCCGTGAAGCCCAGCGATGTGGCGCAGGCTGCTGAGAGCTTGGCGAAGGGAGCTTCTGCACTGCTTCAGTGGTGGCGGGTGCATCGTTACGTTGGCACGGGGCGTCGCGGCGATCCATTTCAATGGGCCTTCATTCATCCGAGCCAAGTCAACATTCTCAAACGCCACGCGAAGGAATGTGCGTCTGTGGGTCTGGATGTGGAAAAGATCGCCGCGCAGAAGCTTGGGAGGGCCGGGCTGTTGTCGCAAGATGAAGCTGCGAAGCGGCTGCACGAACTGACCGGAAGGAAACCATGACGGCTGCTCTCGCGCCTGCGGCAGAAACTCGATGCCCAAAATAATGACGAGGCGCGCAGAGAGGAACATGACCATGCAAACACCAAGCCACCGACTCTTCCACGCCGTTACCCTGCTACTCGCTCCACTGGCCGTGCTGCACGCTGCCGATCCGGCGGACACGAATTATGATGAGTCCACGGTGCCAGCCTACACGCTGCCGGACCCGCTGGTGTGTTTCGATGGCCAACGGGTCACGGATGCGAAGCTGTGGCGTGAGAAGCGTCGGTCGGAGATCCTGAAAGCCTTTGTCGAGAACGTCTATGGTCGCGCGCCGCAGTTGAAGACGAAGATGCGCTGCGAGGTCATGGACACCGATACGAAAGCTCTCGACGGACTCGCGACGCGGAAGCAGGTGACGATCCGGTTGTTCCGGGAGGCTGATGCGCCGCGAATTGATTTGCTGCTGTTCATCCCGAATGCCGCCCCGAGGCCTGTGCCCGCGTTTCTCAGCCTCAACTACGGCAATCAGGGCGTTCACACGGACCCCGGCATCAAGCTCTCGCGCGACACGAAGACAAAGCGCGGCGAGCAGGCGTCTCGCTGGCCTTTGGAGATGATCTTGAAGCGCGGTTATGCCGTGGCCACTTTCGCCGGCGCGGACATCGAGCAGGACAAGCACGGTTCCGGCACGTTCCAAAGGCCCGATGCCTGGCGGCAAGGCGTGCGCGGGTATGCGTTGAAGAAAGCGGCCCGCGTGGATCGTGCGGACGACGACTGCGGCACCATCGGCGCCTGGGCCTGGGGTTTGAGCCGTGCGCTGGATTATCTGGAGACCGAGGGCGCGGTGGATGCGAAGAAGGTCGCCGTGGTCGGTCACTCACGCACGGGCAAGACGGCGTTGTGGGCAGCGGCGCAGGACGAACGGTTTGCCATCGCCATCTCGAACAACTCCGGCGCAGGTGGCGCGGCCTTGGCGCGGCGGATTTTCGGCGAGGCCGTGAATCATTCGCCGGAGATTTGGTTCTGCAAGAACTACCGCCGGTTCGCCAACAACGAGGCGGCGCTCCCGGTGGACCAGCACATGTTGATCGCGCTCATCGCCCCGCGTCCGGTCTATATCGCCAGCGCCACCGAAGACCGTTGGGCCGATCCGCGCGGCGAGTTCCTGTCGGGGCTGCACGCGGAGCCGGTGTATCGGCTGTTCGGGCTGCCGGGTCTCGGAGTCAAAGAAATGCCCCCGGCAGAGACGCCCGTGGGCGGAACCATCGGCTATCACCTCCGCACCGGCAAACACGACATCACACCCTACGACTGGCAGCAATACCTCAACTTCGCCGACCGCCATCTCGGCCCCAGCTCATCGAATACTGGAGCCGGCTCCAAGTGAATCCAACTATGAAATCCATCCTGATCCTCTTCGCGTCTTATTGCGTTCTTTGTGGCCACTTTGCCGCCGCCGAATCCAAGCCCAACGTCCTGTTCGTCATCTCCGACGACCTCGATTGCCGCATTGGTTGCTATGGCGATCCGGTCGCGAAGACGCCGAACATTGACCGGCTCGCGCGGATGGGCGTGCGGTTCGAGACTGTCTCAAAAGATTACATCAAGGTCATGGCGGCAGAGAGCGGCGTCATGAATATGTAGCGCAACGGCCGCAAAGAATGGGCAGGTCCGCAAGCGACCGATGCCCACATCGCCGCGGCCCCTGCCTTCGGTGCCGGCCGATTCTGCCGCCAGCGCCGATAGAGCACTCGCAGGTTTAGCGTCGCGCATAGCAGCGCCCATTGCGTCTGGACGGCCTCCAGTCCCCAGACCGTCCAGCGCCGGAAACCGTCGTGTGCTTTGAGCAATCCAAACCGTGGCTCAATGATCGAACTGCGACGTTGGTATTGGCGGGCGCCTTCGGGTTCTTTCAAGCGTCGCCGCATCGCCTGCACGGTGGCCGTATGAGGCCAGACGGTGATCTGTCGCCCTTTCGGATCGCCCGTGCATCGAACGCGCTCGGGACAATCCCGGCAGTGACAGCGGTAGCGTTCCACGCGCACGCCCTGCTTGGTGGTGTGGCCTTCGTAATCCAACCGCCGCCCTTGCGGGCAGGTCACGCTCGCCTCCTGCGCATCGTGGTGGAAGTGTTGCGCGGCGTAAGGTTTGTCCTGGGCCGGGGTGCCTTCCACCGGCGGCACCAGCACGGCGTGGCCTTGCTCGGCCGCCGCTTGAAGGTCTGCTCCCGCGCCATAGCCGGTGTCGGCCACCGTCGTCGCCGCGATCGCGCCGAGGTTTTCACGGGCCTGCTCGATCATCGGCACCAACGCGCCCGTGTCGGTTTCCTGACGGCGAACGTCACAGGCCACGAGCACCCCTTCTTTCGCGTCGGCCACGGCTTGGGCGTTGTAGGCGTAGCGATTGGTGCCGTTGGCCAGCTTCATGCGTCGCGCGTCGGGTTCGACGGGGTGGTAGTGTTGGCGACTGTCGGCCTCCAGTTGGGCCAAGCCCTTTTTGATCTCTTCGCGCAGGGTCTGCCGCTGGGTCAAGCCGGCGGGCAGCCGGTAACCGGCGGCTGTTTCCACGTCGGCGTTTTCCTCGACGATCTTGAGTTCGATCTGCTCCAACGACGCGTCAAGTTGGGCCAGCAGTTTCTCCATGTAGTCTTTGTTCCAGCCGCTGTAACCGCTGGCGGCCGCTTCAATCTTGGTGCCATCGAGGGCCTGGAGGGCCAGACCGACGGCTCCCGTGCGCAGGGCCAGTTGCACGGTCTGTTTGAAGATCGCACGCAGGGCTTTCTTGTTGTCGCGCCAGAAGCGCCAGAGGCTGTTGTGGTCGGGCGCGATCATCCCCGTCAGCCACAGCAAGGAGAGATGTTCGCGGCAGGCCACCTCCAGCTTGCGGGTGGCGCGAATGCGGTGAAAGTAGCCGTAAAGCCAGATCTTCAGCAGCAAGCTCGGCGCATAAGGCGGCCGGCCGTCGGTGGCGGCGGGCATGCGAAAACTCAAGGCAGCGAGGTCGAGTTGATCCACGAACTCACGCAAGAACCGCGCCGGATGATCAGCCGGCACCCAGTCTTCGAGGGCGGGCGGGAACAGAAACTGTTGTCCGTAGTCGGGAGCAATAGGTTGAGCCATGCTTATATAATAGATGCCTCAGCCACAAAAAAGTTGCGCAGGTTTTGAGACAAACTCGTTCGAGCGGGCCTACTGCCAGTATCCGCTCTGCAATCCGACGGGCAGTTCGGTGCTGTCGGGGCGTTACCCGACCACGACGGGTGTGCTCGACAACGACACGTGGCTCTTGCTCGGCGATGGCCATCAGACACTGCCCGACTTCTTCGCGACGCAAGGCTACGCGGTGGAGCAGTTCGGCAAGATTCATCATGCCTTGAATCGCGGCCTGAAGCCGGGCGAACCGAAGCCGGCGATGAAGGTGAGGGGAAAGCCCTTGGTGTGGTTCACGCCGGAGGAGCGGGCACGCCAGCAGGCCGAGGATCCGGAGTATTGGGACCAGCATCACTCGCCTTACCGCAACCTCGTCTGCGAAAACCCGGCGCAGTATGCGTGGGCCAACGAGTTTGGCCCGCTGCCGGCGGAAGATCGCGGCCCCGACGCGCTATTTGCCGACAAAGCCATCACTTCGATGCGAAAGCTGGCCAGTGGCGGCAAACCGTTCTTTCTCGCCGTCGGTTTCCTGAAGCCGCACGTGCCGCTGAAAGCACCGAAAGAGTTCTTCGATCTCTACGATCCCGCGGCGATGCAGTTGCCGCCGGATTTCGACACCGAGCCGCGAGTCATCCCCGGCGTGCCGCGCGATGAGTTCCGGCACAACATGGATCTGTTCTGCGCGCGGCAGTTCAGCGTGATGGAAGCGCGCGAGGCGATGCGGGCCTATTACGCCTGCATCAGCTACATGGACGCGCAGCTTGGCCGGGTGCTCGACGAGCTGGAGAAGCTTGGCCTGGGCAAGAACACCATCATCGTGCTGTGGGGCGACCATGGCTGGCATTTGAGCGAGAAAGGCATGTGGGCCAAGGGCACGTTGTTCGAGGTCGCGGCGCGCGGGCCGATGATCATCGCCGAGCCGCGTAGGAAATCCGCCGGCCGAGCCTCGCCGCGCACGGTGCAATATCTCGACATGTATCCGACGCTGGCCGACCTCTGCGGTCTGCCGCGACCGAAGCATCTCGAAGGCGCGAGCCTCCGCCCGTTGCTCGACAACCCCAACGCGTCGTGGGACCGGCCCGCCTACACGGTGCAGGTGCGCGGCTGGTTCATCGGCCGCAGCGTGCGCACCGAGCGCTGGCGTTACACCGAGTGGGACGAAGACCGCCGCGGCGCCGCGCTCTACGACCACAACAACGACCCGCACGAGATGCGCAACTTCGCTGCCGACCCGGCCCACAAGGAAACCGTCGTCCGGTTGCAGAAGCTGCTTCGTGAAAGCACAGTTGGCCGGTCAATGCGGCGACCGTAAGCGGCTGAACAATGAGCTTGCTTCGAAGCGGAGCATATTTTATTTATCAAACTGTATTTCGGTAATCAAATTAAGTGAAAGCAGAAGCATGAAACCGCCTGTGATCATCTTCAGTCTCCTGGCACTGGCCACGGTGGCGACCGCCGCTCCCGCCACACCGCTCAAGATCGAGAAGCCGCTCATCGCTTACTGGACATTCGACGAGACGATGGGCAGCGTGTGCCGCGACGCGTGCGGCAACGGATGCGATGCGACAGCGGAGCGAACGTCGGCGGGCGTGGAACATGTGGCGGGCGTGTTCGACGGCGGGCTAAACTTCGCAAGCCGGCACTTGCTGCGCAGCGACGAGAAGCCGGCGTTCGGCGCGCTGGCGAAGCTGTCGTTCAGCGTGTGGGTGCAACCGGTGGGGTTTGATCACTACAACGAAATCTTCCGCAAAGAGGACGGCGAGCGGCGCGTGCTGTTCTCGTTCCAAGAGAATGGAAACATCCTTTCGCTCGGCCTCAACATCAATGGCTACATCGAGTGCGACGCGAAGATCGAGCCGGCGCAGGTGGCTGACGGCCTGTGGCATCACGCCGCGGCGGTCTTCGACGGGGAAGTGATGCGCGTGTATCTGGATGGCGCGCAGGTCGGCGCATTGGCGCGGCCGGGCGCCGTCGCGGCGGGCGGTTCCGCGCGCGGCTGCATCGGCTCCAGCAACGGCGGCGAATGTTTCCGTGGACAGATGGACGAGTTGCGCATCTACGCTGACGCGTTGACGGGTGATGAAGTCCGGCGACTTTACCGCAATGGCGTTGAGGCGCTTGCGCGCTCGTCGGGACCGGCGCAGGCGGCGGTCGAGGCGATCTACGCGCCGGGCAAATCGTTTGCGGAGACCCTCGCCAGCACGCGGCGTAACGCCGTCAAGAAGGGCGTGCGCCTCGACGCGAAGGTGACGGCGCTGCTGCTTCAACGACTGAAGGCGAACTACCCGGAAGAGTGCAAACAGTTCCAGCTTTGGACCCTCGCCAATCCGGGAAGCTATCTCCGTTCCAAAGGCAACGAGTTCCATCTCGAAGTGGCAGGCCGTCTGGTGGAGATGTTGACGGAATACAAGCCGCTGACCGACGCGCAGCGGAAGAAGCAGACGGCGGACGACCTAAAGAAGTGGGACGAGGCGGCGGCGATCGAGAAGAAGTTTGCAGCGCTGAAGGCGCGTGGCGATGCGGCGCAGTTTTCGCCGGAGTGGATCGAACTGATGTTCGAGGCCGCCCAGCGCATCGTCTGGCGTCCGCAGGTGCAGGAGGCGGTGGCGCCCTACGTGACGCCGCAAACGCCGGAGACCCGCAGCCTCACGGCGGCGGAAGCACGCGCGGCGTTAGAGCGCGACTGGCTGTTCCAAGCCGACGGCAAACCGACGGCGCAACGGGTTCGGGACGAGATCAAATGGACGCGGGAGCTGGCAGCGCGTTTGGGCGTGGACGTGGCGAAGGAACTAGCGGACTTGGAGAAGGCTGAAGCTTCAACAGCGGCTTACTTCAAAGTCCGCGAGATCAAGCGCCGCATCATGTTCAAGAACCCTGCGTTGGACTTCGACAAGCTGGTCTTTGTGGACATGCCGTTTCCGGCGGGCAAGGAGTGGCAGCATGAGACGCGGCACCGGCTCGGCTACATGGCGGTGCCGGGTGCGCGGTTGCTCGTGCTGAACGGCCTCGCGCCGGACGGCAAGCTTGCGCAGCTTATGCCGCAGTCGCCACTGCACGGCTCGTTCTGGCGGCCGGACGTGTCGTTTGACGGCAAGCGCATCGTGTTCTGCTTCAAGCCGCACAACGAGAAATCGTTCCATCTCTACGAGATCAACACCGACGGCACCGGCCTGCGCCAACTCACCGACGGGCCGTTCGATGATCTCGACCCGATTTACACGCCCGATGGACACATCGTTTTCTCCACGACACGCGCTCACACTTACGTCCGTTGCATGCCGCCGACCAACGCTTATCCGCTGGCGCGCTGCGACCGCGACGGCGGCAACATTTATCTCATCTCCAGCAACAACGAACCGGACTACCTGCCGTCGGTGATGAACGACGGGCGAGTGGTCTATACGCGTTGGGAATACACGGACAAGCCGCTCTGGCGCGCGCAGAAGCTCTGGACGATCAATCCCGACGGCACGCAGGTGCAGATGTTCTGGGGCAACCAGAGCGTCTGGCCGGACGTGGTCAAGGACGCGCGCGCCATCCCCGGCAGCCGGCGCGTGATGATGACCGGCAGCGCGCATCACGACTGGTTCGCAGGCTCGGTCGGCATCGTTGACCCCGACAAGGGCTTCAACTTCCCGCACGGCCTCATGAAGGTCACCGCCGACGTGAGGTGGCCCGAATGCGGCAACGGCCCGGTGGACCCGGTCGAGTCGCCGCGCTACCACGCCAGCGGCAACCACACCGCCTACTACTCACCGTATCCGCTCAGCGAGCGCGACTTCATCGTCTCCGCCAACCGCGGCGGGAAGTTCGCGCTCTACCTGATGGACACCGACGGCAACCGCGAGTTGATCTACGAAGGCGCGCACAACATCTTCCACGCGATGCCGCTGAAGGCGCGCATGCTGCCTCCAGTGATCGCCGACCGCGTCGCGTGGCCTGCGAAAAAGGACCGCCAGCAGCCGGAGCATGGCGTCATCTTCAGCAACAACGTCTATCAAGGCGCGCCGGCCGGGTTACAGGGCAAGGCGAAGTTCCTCCGCGTGATCCACATCGAGCCGAAGACCTACACCTACTGGCACAAACGTCCCTACCTCTCGACCGGCCCCGTCGTCTCCGCCGTGCAGAGCGAGGGTGTCAAGCGCGTGCTCGGCACGGTGCCGATCGAGCCGGACGGTTCGGTGGCATTCCAAGCGCCGTCGGGCATCTCGCTGCATTTCCAACTGCTCGACGAACGCCAGCGTGCGTTGCAGACCATGCGCAGTTTCGCCAACGTGATGCCCGGCGAATACCGCGGCTGTCTCGGCTGCCACGAGTCGCACAGCAAAGCGCCCGCCGGCGACGCGCACTCACTGGCGCTCGCGAAGCCGGCGCGCGTCATCACGCCGCCACTGTGGAGCGACACGACCGTCAGCTACACGCGCTACGTGCGGCCTGTGCTCGACAAGTATTGCAGCAAGTGCCACGAAGGCGATGGTGAGGGGCGCAAGACACTCGACTTCACGTTCCGGCCGGGCTTTCTCGATTGGGACGAGACGTATTTCACGCTCATCGGCAAGCCGACGTGGGGCAAAGCCTACGAGCCGCCGAAAGTCTGTCCGCCCGGCTTCGGCATTGCCGACACGATCATGGTGGAAGCCTACGAGAAGGTTGACCCGGTAGCCTACTCGACCCCCGCGCCGATGCAGCGACTTTCCTACAAGAGCCGCCTCATCGAGATGGTCTCCAACGGCAAACACCACGACGTCCGCGTGGACGACGTGAGTTTGCAGCGCCTCATCTGTTGGGTGGACACGATGTGCCCCTACCGCGGTGATGAGGAAGTCCGCCAGGAACCCGATCCGGTATTCCAAGGCGTGGAATGGATCGCGATCCGCCCGAAGATTCAAACCGCCCCGCGCATCGCGCGACCGGGTCCGGTGGAATGAAGCGGACGACGGCGCGCAATGGCGATTCTTGTTGGCGAGTCGCATCGCGATGTTGTAGCTGCAGCCACCCGCAAAGCTTGCGGAGTTGACCGGCAACTGAGAATCTGTCCGCCAGCATCAAGGAATGCAGACGATGAAAAGGCCTATTTGCACCGCACTCCCCTGCAAGATCGGACGGCTCTTGCTACTTGGTTTTCTCGCAACCCGTATTCATTGTGTCGTCGCCGAGCCGACGGCGTGGCCAGACATTTCAAGCGTGCCGGCGGACTTGGAAGTTCCACCGCTGGGCGACATGGCGCCGGGGCCGGGCTTGCGCGTGAAGCAGACTTTACCGGCGTGGCGACAGACGGCGGTGTATCACGTCCTGTATTTGCCACAAGATTGGCAGCCGTCGCGGCGCTATCCGGTCATCGTCGAGTATGCCGGTAACGGCAATTACAAAAACAAATTCGGCGACGTCAGCACCGGCCATCCGGGGGGCAGCAAGCTCGGCTATGGCATGTCGGCGGGGAAAGGATTCATCTGGCTCTGCCTGCCGTATCTCAACGACGCGGGCGACGCATTGGCACTGACGTGGTGGGGCGACCGTCCGGGCTACAACGTCGAGCCGACGCTGAAATACTGCCGCGAGGCGGTGGCGTGGGTCTGCCGTGAATATGGCGGCGACCCGCAGCGCGTGGTGCTGTGCGGATTCTCGCGCGGCGCTATCGCGTGCAACTTTCTCGGCCTGCACGACGACGCTACGGCGAAACTCTGGTGCGGCTTCGTTCCCTACAGCCATTACGATGGCGTGCGAACACAGTGGCCATATCCTGGTGCCAACCGCGCCTCGGCGCTGGTGCGGCTGAAACGGCTCGGCTCGCGGCCGCAGTTCATCTGCCATGAAGGCGCTGGTGCCGAGGAAACGCGCCGTTATCTAGCCGAGGCAATGCCCGGTGGGCGTTTCACATTCGCCCCAACCGGTTTCCGCAACCACAACGACGCGTGGGCGCTCCGTCCCAGCGAAGCGCGCACAAAGCTCCGCACATGGCTCAACAAGCTCGTCTCGCCATGAATCTGCCAAGAACCGTTCTGCCTCTGTTAGTGCTGGCGTTTGCCACTGCGGGCGCAGTCTCGCCATTGGACGGCACTGGCGATCTTTTCAGTGGCTGGACTCAGTTCACCACCCACTCGCCAGCGGCCATTGTCCTCATCAATACGCAGAACACCGACGAACTGCGCGAGCAGGTCAAACAGGCCGGCGGCAGCAGCGTCCTGCGCCGGCCGTTGCGGCCCGAGGACAACGCGGACGGATTGCCGCACGGCTTGAGGAAGGTCCTGCAACTTCGAAACCGCATCGAGGAACTCTCCGGCCTGCCTTGCCTGCTGGTCAACTACATGCAGATCACACGGCGCGACCTGGAGAAGCCGAACATCAAGGCCATCGTGATGACGGCGTGGAAGCCGCGCGACGACAAGGTCCACGAGCAGGAACTGGCGGAGTTGATCAAGCTCACGACCAAGCCGTTCATCGCGTTCTGCGGCGGCCATCATTTAATCTACCTGACCTACGGCGGCAAAAGCGGCGTGATGCGCAAACTCAAGCCCGGCGAAAAGGACCCAAACCCGAAGTATTATCCCGGCCTCTACAAGGAGTGGGACTTCGGCACCGTCCGCATCGTGAAGCGCGATCCGATCTTCGACGGTCTGCCGGACGAGATCGTCGTGCCGCAGCGACACTACGCCGAGTGCAAGCAGTTGCCGGCGGAGTTTGACCTGCTCGCCAGTTCCGCCGAGTGCAAGGTGCAGGTGATCAAGCACCGCGACCGCCCCATTTACGGCACGCAGTTCCATCCGGAGATCTACGACGACATACACCCGCACGGGAAAACCTTGCTCCAAAACTTCTTTCGCATCGCAGGCGAGTTGTCCATTGCCGACCGCATCCGTCCCGTCGCGAAGGGAACAGGATTCGCAATGGACGGTTACTTCGTTTGGTGCGGGTCGGTCATCAAGGTCGGGGACCAATACCACATGTTTGCGTCACGCTGGCCGGTGGAGACGAAGTTCCCGGAAGGTTATCGCCAGAACTCCGAGATCGTGCGTGCTGTCGCGACGCGGCCGGAGGGGCCTTACAAGTTCGCGGAGGTCGTCGTTGGCAAGCGCGAGCCAGACAAGTGGGACAGCGGCATGGCACACAATCCCTCCATCTACAAGGTCGGCGACGCGTTCGTGCTCTACTACAACGCCTCCGCCATCGGCTCGCGTTACCGGCAGATCGGCATCGCCACCGCGCCGAGCGTCACCGGCCCGTGGACACGCCGCGACAAACCGCTCGACCTCGGTCTCGCCGCCGACGCGAACAATCCCGCCGCGTGCTTCGAGCCGGACGGCAGCGTCCGGCTGTTCTGGCGCACGGTGAACCTGCGCGTGATCATCTCGGTAGCACGGTCGTTCGAGGGGCCTTACACAGTCGCCAACGACGGCGTCTGGCCCGCGGCGCGGCTGGAGGATTTCTTCTTCTTCAAACACGCCGGTGCGTATCACGTCGTCTGCGAGGACAACGCCGGCAGCGTCACCGGCCACGAGCGTTGGGGCGCGCATCTCTGTTCGGCCGACGGCATCGGCGGCTGGCGGCCGACACCGCAGCCCGCCGCCTACGACCACACGATCCGCTGGACCGACGGCACGGAGTTCCATCCCGTCCGCCGCGAGCGGCCGTGGTTCTTGATCGAGGACAGCAAGATCACGCATCTTTTCACGGCGGTCTATGACGGTGAGCGAACATGGAACCAGCCCGTGCCGCTCGTGCCGCCGCTGGCGCTGACGCCGTCGCCTGCAACGCCTTGGAAACCGCCGCGTGACGACGGCACTTATCAGAACGGCGGTTACTGGGCGACGCCGCTGCCGTGGCTGATGGAGGCGCTCATGCGCGCCGACCCGGCTCGCGCGGCGGCGGCATTCTGCGACGCGGTCGAGGATTTCCAAGCGCGCAAGGACATCAACGAATGGGTCAACGACAACGCGCCGAAGAAGCGTGGCGTGCGCGACTATTGCGCCAGCGCCGCCATGCCACTGGCCGGTGCGACACGGCTGCGCGCGGTTCTGGCGGCGTCGGGCAAACAACTGCTGCCGGAACTGGCGAAGAAGTTCGACACCGCCGACAAATGGCTGCGCGAGCAGGCGAAGCGAGTCCTGCGCGGCAGCTCGCGCGTCGGCAAGGACGGCGTGCGCATCTTCACACCCGACGCCACCGGCGGCTACGGCGCGTTCTGGGTGCGCGACTGGAGCTATATGATCGAAGGCTGTCCGGAGGCGTTCACGCGCGAAGAGATTCGCGACGGTTACCTGTTTCTCGCGGCGGCGCAGCGCGAGGACGGTTGCATGCCCGACCGCGTGCGCGCAGACGGCAAGGGCGTCTATTCGCCCGGCGGCGAAGCGAAGCCGTTCAGCAGGAATGGTTCGGTGGACCAGTCGCCGTTCATGGTCATCCTCTGCCATCAATACTGGAAACTCCACAGCGATCTCGACCCATTCCGCCGCACGGCCAACGCGCTGGAGAAGGCAATGCGCTTCACGCCGCGCAATCCAGCCAACGGCCTCGTCACGATCACTGACGCGTCGTTGTTCCGGCCTTACAGCTTCCTCGACACCGTGCCGCTCATGGGTGACCAGCAGTTCGATTCCGTGCTGTTCTGGGACGCGTGCGTGAAACTTGCGGAGATGTTCGCCGCTGCCGGCCAGCCTGACCGCGCCGCGCCGTGGCGACGCGAGGCAAAGAGGATTCAGAAATCCCTCCCGGTCCTTTGGGACGACAAGCTCGGCTTGTTCGTAGCCGCGAGCGAGAAGTGGCGCCAGCCATCGGTGTGGGGCTCGCTCTTCGCGGTTTACGCCGGCATCGCGACGCCGGAGCAGAGCGACCACATTGCACGCTGGTGCCTCAACAACTTCCACCTCATCGTCTGGCGCGGCCAGGTCCGCCATCTGCCGAAGGGCATATTTTGGGGTCGGTCGGAGCCAGAGTTCGTTGAAAGGTAAGACCATGAGAAGAATCCTGCTGCTCGGCGTCCTGGTGCTCGTTTGCGCCATTACAGCCGCTGCGGGCGACAAGGTTCAACTTAGCCGGCACCAACTGCTCACCAACGGCTGGCTGCTGAAATCGTCGGTGCTCGTGCCGGAGGATGGCGAACACATCTCGACGGTGGGCTACAAGCCACAGCGGTGGTTTAAGACAAGTGTGCCGAACACGGTGCTCAGCGCGCTCGTGAAGAGCGGCGTCTATCCCAACCCGCGCTTCGGGCTGGATGCGTTCCGCATTCCCGATTCATCCGACGAGTTCAACCGCAAGCACGATCTGGCGAAGTTCAGTTACCTGCCGGACAAGCGGAACCCGTGGCGCGATCCGTATTGGTATCGCACGGAATTCTCGCTGCCGGCGGTCGAGCTGGGGCGGCACCTGTGGCTGAACTTCAACTGCATCAATTACCGGGCCGACGTGTGGCTCAACGGCGACCGCATCGCCGACCGCGACTCAATGGCGGGGATGTTCCAACGGTTCCGTTTCGACATCACCGCCCACGCGCGGCCCGGCCGCAACGCGCTCGCCGTGCGGATTCATCCCGTGGATCATCCGGGTGAGCCGGACGCGCAGTTGGATGTGTTCGGCAAGTCACGCGGCGAGCACAAGGAGATCGAGCGCGACGTCACGATGATCGAGACGGTCGGTTACGACTGCATGATGACCGTGCCCGACCGCAACATGGGCATCTGCCAGGAGGTCTTCCTCGAATGGACCGGCCCGGTGGACATCCGCCACCCGTTCGTCGTCACCGAACTGCCGTTGCCGGACACGAGCCGCGCCACGCTCAAGGTGTCGGCGGAACTGGTGAACGCCAACGCGTCGCCGGTGCGCGGCGTGCTGCGGGGGCATGTGGCCGGCACCGACATTAGCTTCGAGCAGCCGGTGGAACTCGCGCCGAACGAGACGAAGCTTGTGCGCGTGGAGCCAAAGCTCGTGATGCAACAGCCGCGGCTCTGGTGGCCGGTGAATCACGGCGAGCAGTATCTCTACGAGTTGAAGTTGGAGTTTGTTCCCTCGGTAGCCCGCGACTCCGTCGCGGGAATCCCGCCACGGAGTGGCGGGCTACCAAGTTCGGATCAGACCGTCAAGTTCGGCGTCCGCCAGATCACCAGTGAGATGCACACACTCGACGGCTGGCACGGGCGGCGCGTAATGGTCAATGGCCGGAAGATTTTCTGCCGCGGCGGCTACATCCAGCCGGAGTTGATGCTCGATTGGGACGCGCGGCGGATCGAGAACGAGATCCGTTACTTCGCCGACGAGAACACGAACCTCATCTACTTCGAGGACATTCCGAATCCGCCGGATGCGTTCCTCGAAGCCTGCGACCGGCACGGCGTGATGTTCGGCAACTGTTTCTACGCGTGCAGTTGGATGGACAAACCGGGTCGGCCGGAAGACCTCGGTTTGCTGGAGCGTTGCACCGTGGACTTGGTGAAGCGCTACCGCAATCACCCCAGCCTCTTGATGTATTTGTCCATGGACGAGGGCTTCACACGCGCGGAGGTCTATTCGATGTGGCGGCGGCATGTCAGCGGCCTCGACGGCACGCGGTTTTGGATTCCCTCCGGCTATCTCGCCGACTTCAACAAAGGCGAGGCGACTGCGACGACGGAGAAATATGCGCACTTCCGCGAGGACTTGCCGACTGGGATGAACGATGTGACGCCCAAGTCGTATGGCTGGCAGGAGCCGGCGCAGTATTTCCGCTGGGTGCGCGAGGACCGGAGCTGGATGTTCAAAATCGAAAGCGGCTCGGCGTCGTTGCCGCCGATCAGCAGTCTCGCGAAATTCCTGCCCGACCTCGGCGCGCGCGGCACCAACGGCGCGCCGTTCCCGCTCACGGCGGATTGGGCGCACCACGGCGCGAACCACTATTACAAGCCCTACGACCAGGCGCTGCGCCGGCTCCACGGCGAGCCGGAGAGCGTCGCCGATTACTGTTGGAAAGGCCACCTCGTCACCGCCGATCAGCACCGATCGTTCTACGAAGCGGTCAACCACCGGATGTGGGAGATCACGAGCGGCTTCACGGAATGGAAGATCAACTCCTGCTTCCCCGACGTGCAGTGGCAGAACTTCGATTACTTCCACAAGCCGGTCATCAGCCACTTCGTCATCAAGCGCGCCTGCGAGCCGCTGCACGTGCAGATGGACCTGATTGACCATGCCGTGAGCGTCATCAACTGCCGCCCGGAGCCGCAGCCCGGCCTCGAAGTCAGCGCGAGCGTCTTCGGTCTCGACTCAAAGCCACTCTGGCAACGCACCGCCAAACTCGATGCGCCTGCCAACGCCTTCCGCGAAGCGTTCGCCATCACCGGCCTGACGAACCTCGCGCCGTTCGTCTTCGTGAAGCTGCAACTCAAGAACGCCGCCGGCCGCGCGCTGTCAGACAATTTTTACTGGCTGCCCGGCCGCGACACCGTGGACTACAAGGCGCTGCAAAAGCTCCCGCTCGTGAGGCTCAACGCCACGGCGAGTGTTGAAGACGCGGGCGCCGAGAAGCTCGTCCGCGTGGAGGTCACCAACCCGACGAAGCACATTGCCTTCTTCATCCAACTCGCGTTGACCAAAGGGGCAGGCGGCGAGGAAATCCTGCCAGTTCTTTGGAGTGACAACTACTTCAGCCTCGTTCCTGGCGAGATGCGCGAGTTCACCGCGCGCGTCGCCACCCGCGACCTCGGCGGCAAGAAACCCTCGCTCGAAGTCGGCGGCTGGAACATTCAGACCAACTACCGCTGTGCCTCGCTGAAACCGTCGAAGCCTGCGGTCAAGGCTGGCGAGCCTTTCACCGTCACCGGCCGCATCACGGATACCTTCCTCGACGGCAGTCGAGTGGCATTGCTTGTGGACGGCCAACGCACGGACGCCAAATGGTCATGGGCGCGTGGCCGCAAAACAGATGAACTCACCTTCGCGCTGAATCTCTCACAGCCGGGCAAACATAGGCTGGCCGTGGCGAATCGGACGGTGGAAGTGATTGTGGAGAAGTAGAACGGCTACGGCGCTTCCTGAATCTCGATTTCCTTGAACCGCACTTCCATCTCGCAGCCGGAGTGCATCTGGAGGGCAAAGTGGCCTTCGGGACGGCCGGGATCGTCCTTGAGTTCGGTGACGGTGATGCCGTTGACCTTCACGACGACGTGACCGCCTTGGGCAGCGATGGTCATCTCGTTCCAGTTGTCGGGCTTGAGGTATGTCTTCTCAAACTCGGCCGCCGGCTTGGCGGGAATCCACTTGCGGCCGTAGCTTTCGTAGATGCCGCCGCTGCCGGTGTTGGGCGGGCCGACCTGGACTTGCAGGCCGTGCGCCTTCTCCGGCTCCTTGATGATCGTGCGAATGTAGAAGCCGCTGTCGCCTGTCAGGCTCTTGAATTTGAATCGCACGGTGAAGTTCTTGAACTGCTTGTCGCTCACCAGCAGGCCGTAGAGCTTTTCCTTGTTGGCCCGGCCGACGAATGCGCCATCCTCGACGGTCCATTTGCCGTCGCCGACGGGATGCCAGCCGGCGAGTGTCTTGCCGTCCATCAGGGGTTTCCATGCCTGATCCGCCGCGGCTGGCAGCGCGATCAGCAAACACGCAGTTAATGTGAGCAGGCACCGAATTTGGGGAGTCGTCGAATGGTTCATGTTGTTTCCTTTTTGCGGCCGGCAGGATGAAAAACCCGTCGGTCGTCGAGGAAGAACTGTTTGCCAGCGCGGGCGGTTTTTCAATCCCGAAATGCGGAGTTTCGCCTTGTTTCACCTGACGCGCCCGCTACGCTGCCGGCAGCCAGCCACTGATTATGAAAACACTGAGCCGCATCCTCCCTTCCATATTGTCTGTGTCGGCGTTGCTGTTGATCTCGTCCGCCGCCGGAGCCGAGATCGTCCAACCCGCTGCCTTGGCCACAGACCAATTGCTCTTCGGCGGCTGCGGCGGCGTTTATTTTCTGGCGGAACCGGGCGAGTTGACGGTGGAGGTCGTGAAACGCGACCGAAACCGCCGTGACACGCGCGTGGAGTTACGCGCGATTCTCGCCGGGCCGGACAGGCAGGTGTTGCAGGGGGCGACTATTCCCGACGATGGGCGGCCACGAGGAAGCGGCATGGGGCCGGCGCAACGGTGCCGACTGTCGGCGCATGTGCAGCGCAAGGGTGTCTATGTGTTGAACATCACGTTGTCGCAAGACCGATATGGCGAGCACGCTGTCTGGGGTTTCCGCTCGAACTGCCCGAAGTATCTGATCGAGACGGCGCGCGGTCATAAAGATGCACGGCACGAGGAGCTGATCGTGCTGGCGAGTCCGGAGCGAGCGGGCGACGTGTGCTTCATGCCGCGACGGGGAGCGTTCGACATCGAGGTGATCGGCTTGCCCAAAGGCGTGGCCACGCCGCAAGTGTTCGACACGAATGGCGCGCTCATAACCGCGTTGCAGCTTGGCGAAAGCGGGAAAGCGTCTTGTTCCTTCGCTGCAAGCAAACAGCGCGATGCCGTGCCGTGGCGGCTGCATTTCGAGTCGGCGCAGGCGACGGTCGCCGTTGACGGCATCACGCGATGGGAGGAGAGCGACCTGCAACGCGACATGGCTTGCTGGACGCCCGACCCGAAATCGTGGTTTCCATTCCCTGAGAATCGCTGGCTGCTGACACCTTATAGCCGCACGATCTATGGCCAGCCGGGCGGGCAGACGGAGATTGCATTGCAGGTTCGCAACGACGCAACGCGAGAGAGAACGATTCAACTGGCGCTGGAGTTTTCCGGCAGCGATCGGCCCGCGCGGCTTTCCGCGGGGCAGGTGAAACTCGGTGGCAGGAAGGCGACGACAGTCACGGTTACTTGCGCGACGCCTCCAGCCGGCGAAACGCACGTTTGTCACGTGCGAGCAACGCCGCAGGATGGTTCCGGTTTCACGACCTTCTCGACGCTGACGGTAAAGGCAGGCGAAGCGCCGGCGACGAAGCCGCTCGCCATGCCGCTCGTGCTCAAGCCCTACCAGCACGAGAACGAGCAGTTCGGCCATCTGCCGGATTTCCCGGCCGAGAACCAGGTTTACTTCGATCCGTTAAACCGGCCGTTTGTCATCACCGGTAACGGCGTGGCGACGTTGCGTGATGGCCACTGGGCTGCCTCCAAGCCCGGCAATGTCTCCGGCCAGCTTTGTTCGAAGATCGCCTTTGACCGGGACAACGGCCTCTATGTGCTCGCGACGGCTGGCGGACGCCCGGCGCTGCTCTACTCGGCCGACGGCGGCAAGACGTTCGCTGCGGGCGCGATTCCCGGTCGGGCCGGCTCGTTCGACATGGAGGAGTTCACGGGCCACAACGTCCCCGACGGGCCGCCGCCAATCCTCCGCTACACGCGCACGGCCAAAGACCCGAAAGTGTTCTGGCGCGCGCTGCACGACCTCGAACTTTTCCTGCCGAAGAAAGTGGACGGTCGGCTGGTGATGAGCGAACCGATTCTGGTCTCGAAGCAGTGCATCGGCTTGGCGGCGCATTCGGGCATTCCCGCCTCCGTCGTCTCGCGCGGCAGCAAGGTTCACGTCGTTTGGGGCGAGGCCACCGATCCGAAAGCGCCCGGGCCTGGGGTTCCCGCTTTCGTGGCCACGTATGACCGCGAGACGGGACGGCTGGGCAAGCCCGCGCTCATCGGCTACGGCGCGCCACCCAACGACATTCATAATTCGCCGAGCATCACGATGGACAGCCGCGGGTTCCTTCATGCGCTCGCAGGCACGCATGGCCGACCGTTCCCCTACGCGCAATCGTTGAAGCCGAACGACGCTGGCGGCGGATGGACCGAAGCGGCTCCGATGGTCGAGAACCTGAACCAAACCTACATCGGGATGGTGTGCGGCCCGGATGACACGCTGCACGCGACGTTCCGGCTGTGGCGCACGGGCATGGAGCCGTTTCCCGCCAGCCATTACGCGACGCTGGCCTACCAACGGAAACGCCCCGGCCAGCCGTGGGAGCCGCCACGCATCCTGATCGTGCCGCCGTTCTCGGAATACAGCGTCTTCTACCACCGGCTCACGATGGACCGGAAAGGCCGGCTGTTTCTCTCCTACGACTACTGGTCCACGTTTTGGTTTTATCGGAACGACCACTTCGGCCGGCGTCGGACGCTGCTGATGTCTCCCGACGGCGGCGATACGTGGAAGCTGGCGCAGTCGGACGATCTGCGATAACGACGGCGCTACCGAATCAAGCAGCCGTCGCCTTCATCGCCAGCCCCACTTCACTGGCAGCGCAGTTTCCTTCCACCAGCCGCCGCCGAGCGCTTTGTAGAGCTGCGCCACGGAAAGGAGTTGGTCGCGAAACGCCCGGGCAAGTTGACGCTCGGCGTCGAAGAGCTGGCGTTCGGTGTCAAGGACTTCGAGATAACTGGAAACGCCGCCGCGGTAGCGGAGATTGGCGAGGCGGGAGGCGTCCCGGAGAGTGTTGGTCAGCGATTCATGTTCGATGCGGTATTCGCGCGTCTTGGCGTGCGTGATGAGGGCGTCCGCGGTTTCGCGGAAGGCGTTCTGGATGGCCTGTTCATAAGCGGCCAGCGCCTGGCGTTGGCTGGCCTTCATCTCTTCGACCTGCCCGGTGAGTCTGCCTCCGGTGAAGATCGGCACGGTGATCCTGGGGCCGAAACTCCAGGCGTTGGCTGGGCCTTTGAAGAGGCTCGCGCCATCGGCGCTGAGCACGCCCGCAGAGCCGGTGAGTGTGATTTGCGGATAGAACGCCGCCTTGGCCGCTCCGATGTTGGCGTTGGCGGCGATGAGCTGCTGCTCGGCCTCGATGATGTCGGGACGGCGTTCGAGCAGTTCTGACGGCAGACCGGCGGGGACGACAATGCGCGCCACCAGGTTGGTCAGCGGCTTGCCGCGTGGGACGGGAGCCGGGTTGCGCCCGAGGAGCACGCAGATGTGGTTCTCGGTGGTGGCGATGTTCTGCTCAATCTGCGGAATGACAGCGGTGGCGGTGTTAAGGAGAACTTCGGACTGGCGAACGTCCATTTTGGAGGCCACACCGCGCTCGTCGCGGGAGGTGGTCAGTTTCAAGGATTTCCTGCGCAACTCGACCGTGTGGCGGGCAATCTCCAACTCCCAGTCGAGATCGCGCAGGCTGAAATAGGCCGAGGCCACGTCGGCGATGATGACGGTCATGATGGCATGACGCGAAGCCTCCGTCGCGAGCAACTGTGCTCTGGCCGCTTCGTTGAGGCGGCGGACGCGGCCCCAGAGATCCACTTCGTAGCTGGCGTTGGCCGTCAGCGAGAACGCGTCGTTGGGCGCGGCAATGTTCGGGGCGATGGGCACGCGGTCGATCTCACTCATCCGGCTGCGTTGGTAGGACGCCTCTCCGCTGACGGTGGGCAACAAGTCGGCGCGGGAAATCTTCAGCAGCGCGCGGGCTTGGCTTACGCGCGCCATGGCGATCCGCAGGTCTTTGTTCTGTTCGAGGGCGGTCCGAATCAGACTTTGCAGTGTCGGATCGTCAAGAACTTCCCACCATGCATAATCACCGAGCGACTTCGCGCCCGCCGCGCCGGGCTGCGCATTGCGAAACTCCGCGGGTGTCTCGGTCTGCGGGCGCGTGTAGTTGGGGCCGACTTTGCAGCCACTGGCCCACGCAGCCGCGGCGATGGTGAGCAGTGTCAGGAGACGGCGTTTCACGGCTTGCCGCCTTCCCCCGCCGACTTGGGCGAACTGCCGATCTTTTCAGCGAATCTCTGGATGGCGACGTAAAGCCACGGGATGAAGAAAACGCCCAGACAGGTTGCGACCGACATGCCAAAGAACACGGCGGTGCCGATGGACTGCCGGCTGGCCGCGCCCGCGCCGGTGGCGACGGCCAGCGGCACGACGCCGAAGATGAACGCGAACGAGGTCATCAGGATGGGCCGGAACCGCAGTCGCGCGCCTTCGAGCGCGGCGTCCACGATGGGCTTGCCTTCCTCGCGCTGCCGCTTGGCAAACTCGACGATGAGAATGGCGTTCTTGGCCGCCAGACCCAGCAGCATGACCAGCGCGACCTGGATATAGACGTCGTTGGGAAAACCGCGCAGCCAGACTCCGCTGAACGCCCCGAAGACGCAAATCGGCAACCCGAGCAACACAGAAAACGGGATGGACCAGCTTTCATACAACGCCGCCAGCACGAGAAACACAAACACCAGCGCAAGCGCGAAGATGATGCCCTGCTGGCCGCCGGACTCCTTTTCTTGATAAGCGATGTTGCTCCACTCGAACCCGTAGCCGGGCGGCAGCGCGGTGTCGGTGAGTTGTTCCATCGCGGCGATGGCTTCGCCGGAGGTGCGGCCTGGCGCGGGGCCGGCGTTGATCTCGGCGGTTCGGTAAAGATTGAAATGGAAGACCGTGTCGGGGCCGTTGGTCGAGACCATGCGCGACACCGTGCTGAGCGGCGCCATGTCCCCGCGCGCAGTGCGCACGTGGATGTTTCTGATGTCGTCGGGGTCCATGCGAAACTCCGGCTCGGCTTGGAGGTTCACCTGGAACGGCCGGCCGAACCGGGTGAAATCGTTCACATAATAGCCGCCGAGATAGACCTGCAAGCTCGTGAAGACGTCGTCCAACTGCACGCCGAGGGTCTCCACTTTGTCGCGGTCAACGTCGAGGAACAACTGCGGGACACGCGTCGAGAAAAACGAGTAGATGCCCGTCAGGTCCTGGCGCTCGTGAGCGGCGAGCATGAACTGCTGGGCGACGGTGTTGAGTTCGTCGCAGGATTGCCCGCGCCGGGCTTGGAGTTCAAACTGCACGCCGCCGGCGAGGCCGAGGCCCTTGATCGGCGGAGGATTGGCCGCGACAATGAGGGCTTCGGGAATCTGCGCAAACCGCGTGCGCAACCGCGCGAGGACGGCGTCCACGGTGTGCGCGCCACCCTTGCGGTCATCCCAGGGTTTCAACCGCACGATGCACGTGCCGTAATAGGACGATGTCGAAGAGGTGAACAGGTTCAGCCCCGTGATGGCGATCACGTCGCCGACTTCCTCGGTCTTTGCGAGGATGTCTTCAACCTTCTTCATCACTTGGTCGGTTCGTTCCACCGAGGCGGCTTCCGGCAACGTCGTGACCACGAAAAAGTAGCCGAGGTCCTCATAGGGCACGAACGACGTGGGCAGTGTCCGCAGCAGGCCGAACGCGCCGCCATAAACGGCGGCCAGCAGCATCAAGCCCACAACGCCGCGCCGGATGAGAATGCCGCAGACGCGCTGGTAGCCGTTGGTGCCGGCCTGGAAAACGCGGTTGAACCCGCCGAAGAACCGCCCCAACAGGCCAGTCTCCTCGTTGCGCGGTCGCAACAGCATCACGCAGAGCGCCGGCGTCAGCGACAGCGCCACGATGGCGGACAACAGCACCGAGACGGACAGCGTGATGGCAAACTGCTTGTAAAGCTGGCCTGTGACGCCGCCCATGAACGCTACCGGCACGAACACCGAGCAGAGCACCAGCGCAATGCCGACGACCGGACCGGAGACCTCCGACATGGCCTTGCGCGTCGCGTCGAGAGCGCTCAAGCCCAGCTCGATGTGATGTTCGACTGCTTCCACCACGACGATGGCGTCGTCCACGACGATGCCGATGGCCAGCACCATGCCGAACAAACTGAGCGTGTTGATGCTAAACCCCAGCGGTGTGAACAACGCGAACGTGCCCACGAGCGACACCGGCACCACCAGCGCCGGGATCAACGTCGCGCGCCAGTTCCCCAAAAACACAAACACCACCAGCACGACCAACAGGAACGTCTCGCCCAGCGTCACGATCACTTCCTTGATGGACTGGGTGACGAACTGCGTGGTGTCGTGGCAGAAACGGTGCTTCAGTCCCGGTGGAAAATACTTCGACAGCACCTCCATCTTGGCGCGGCATGCGCGCGCCACGTCCAGCGCATTGGCATCGGGAAGCTGGTAGATGGCCATCACACAGGCCGGTTTTTGGTCCACACGACCGATGGTGTTGTAGGTCTGCCCGCCCAGTTCGCTGTGACCGACATCGCGGATGCGCACGATGGTGCCGTCAGGCAGCGTGCGGACGATGATGTTGTCGAACTCCTCGGCCTCGACGAGCCGGCCCTTGATGTTGAGGGTCAACTGCTTGTCCGTTCCCGGCTTGGCCGGCGGCGAACCGATCTGGCCCGCCGCCGCCTGGATGTTCTGGTCGCGAATCGCCCGCGCGATGTCGCCGGCCGTCAGGCCCAGTTTTGCCAGCTTGTCGGGGCGCAGCCAGATGCGCATCGAGTAATCACGCTCGGTCAGGATCTTCACCTGGCCCACGCCCGGCACGCGGGAGAGTTCGTCCACGACATTGAGATAGGCGTAGTTGTTCAGGAACAACTCGTCATACGTGCCGTCGGGCGAGTATAGGCCCAGGGCGAGCAGGAGGTCGGGCGATTGTTTCTTGACGGTGATCCCGTTGCGCACCACCTCGGCCGGCAGTTTGGGTTGCGCCAGAGCCAGCCGGTTCTGCACGTCCACGTTGGCGTCGTTCAGGTTCTTGCCCACCTTGAACGTCACCGTGAGTTGCATCGTGCCGTCGCTGCCGCTTTTGGAGAACATGTAGATCATGTCCTCGGCGCCGTTGACCTGGGCCTCAATCGGCGTCGCGACGGTTTCCTCCACGACCTGCGCGTTCGCGCCGGGATACGTGGTGGTGAGCACGATGGTCGGCGGTGAGATTTGCGGATACTGCGCGATGGGCAGTTGCACCATGCTCAGCCCGCCGGCCAGCAGGATCACGATGGACAGCACCATCGCGAACACGGGGCGTCGGATGAAGAACTCGGCCACGGTTACCTCTCCTTGACCACGGGGAGTGCAGCGGTTTCTGCGACCGGTTTCACCGTCATGCCCGGTCGTGCTTTCTGAAGACCTTCCACGATGACGCGCTCGCCGGGTTTCAAGCCGCTCGTCACGATGAAGCTGTTCTCAAACCGCCGAGAAGCCAGGATGGCGCGCTGCTGCACCTTGTTGTCGGCGCTGACCACGAGCGCGGTTCTCGCGCCTTGAACTTCAATGACCGCGCGCTGGGGCACAAGAATCGCGTCTGCCAATTCATCAACTTTCATCCGAATGCGCCCGAACTGGCCGGGCCGCAGGTGCCCCTTGGGGTTGGGGAACTCCGCGCGCATCTTCAAGGTGCCGGTGCGGATGTCCACGGCGCGGTCCGCGAAGTTGAACACGCCCCGGTGCGGATAAACCGCGTTGTTGGCCAGGATCAACTCGAAGTGGGGTTCCTTGTTCTGTTGCGGCTGCGCGTGTTGTTCGAGATACCTGAGGTAGTCCTCCTCGCTGATGAAGAACGTCACGCGCATCGGGTCCACCGAGGACATCGTCGCCAGGATGGCCTTGTCCACTGAGCCGACATAGTTGCCCGCGCTGTAGTTGCGCACGCCGATGATGCCGTCCATCGGCGCGCAGACGCGCGTCCAGCTCAGGTTGAGCGTGGCGTTGGTCACCGCCGACTGCACCGCGGCGACGCTGGCCATCGCGACTTTGTGCGCCGCTTCGGCGTTATCGAGGTCTTGCTTTGGCACGGCGTCCTCGGCCACCAGAGGCTTCAGCCGCGCGACATCCGTCCGGGCTTTTTCCAGCGTGGCCAGCATGTTGTCAAGGTCGGCCTTCGCCTTCGCGAGGTCGGCCTCAAATGGCCGGGGGTCAATTACAAACAACAGGTCATTGGATTTGACAAGTCCGCCCTCTTGGAACCGAATCTCCATCAAATATCCCTGCACGCGCGCGCGCAAGTCCACCGTGTCCTTCGCCTCCGTCTCGCCCACATACTCCACGTATATCGGCACGGTTTGTTGAACCACGGTGGCCGCAACCACCACCGGCGCGAGGTTTGAGCCAGCCGGGTCGCCCGAAGTCTTCTTTTCCTTGCAGCCAGACGAGAAGGAGAGCAGCGCGCAGGAAAGCAAGGCAAGCCAACAACCGGACCGAGGATGGACGACAACGCATTTCATCGTGTTGTTCCTCCGTTCACGCAGTTTGTTTCGCCGATTCACCCAACGAAAACAAGCTGGAATGTCGCGCAAGCGCGAACCTCTGCCTTGCACAACCTGCAGGCGGGACAGGAGAAACCGATGGCACCACACGTTGTGGTGTTATCGAAACGACCATTTCGACCGGCACCGGGCGTTGCTGATATCTCCCGACGGTGGCGACACGTGGAAGCTGGCGCAGTCAGACGGCCTGCGATAACGACGACGGAATCGAATCAGGCGGCCACCGTCTTCATCGCCACGTCCACGCCGCTGGCGGCGTCGGGAGCATAGGCGTCAGCGCCAATCTCGTTGGCGAACTCCTGCGTGATGGGCGCCCCGCCGATGACAACCTTGACGGTCTTGAGTCCGGCGTTGCGGATAGCTTGGACGGTGTCTTTCATCGCCGGCATGGTCGTGGTGAGCAGCGCGGAGAGACCGACGATCTGAGCGTTGTGCTGCTTGACGGCAGCGACGAACTTGTCGGCCGAGACGTTGGAGCCGAGGTCCACAACGCCGATGTTGGCGCCTTTCCACATCATGCCAACGAGGTTCTTGCCGATGTCGTGGAGGTCGCCCTGCACGGTGCCGAGCACGGCCGTGTATTTCGGCTTGATGCCGGCCTTGGCGAGCAACGGCTCCAGCATCGCCATCGCTTCTTTCATGGCGCGCGCGGCGATGAGCATTTCCGGGACGAAGTATTCGTTGCGCTTGAACCGGTCGCCAACCTCGGCCATGCCGGGCACGAGGCCCTTCTCAACGATGTCCATCGGCACGACCTTCTGGTCGAGCAAAGTCTGTGTGAGTTGCTTGGCTTTGTTGCGGTCGCCTTTGATGACGGCTTGCGTAAGTTCTTGCAGTTCGCTCATGTTTTTCTCCGGGTAAAATGATCTTTCAGCTTGCCGCGGATAGTAGCGGGAACTTGGGCGTTGTCACTAGGAAATTCTGCCACATTTTGCCGTGGCCTGCGGGGCGATCAGGGCCGCTTCCAACGCTGCACTGCCTTCTGGCCGTCGGGCGCGGGCATGAACATGTCGCTGCGCTTCAGACCGAGTTCCTTGGCCGTCGCGATGGAGTAATCCAGCAGGCCCATCTTCGGATAGCGGCCGTTGGAACCGAAGGAGAACTTCACGCCAGCGGCCTTGGCGATTTTCAGGAACGGCAGCCGCGGCAGTTTGTAGCTGCTGCTGATTTCCAGCGCGACGCGGTGCTTCACCGCCGCGTCAACGACCTTTTGGACGCGCGCCGGTGTCCAGAACGCGTCGTAGTCGGCGGCAAGCGGCGCGGGCAGCCATGAGGTATTGGCAAGGATGTCTATCGGCTGCTCCGAAATGATCTTCACGTGCCAGTCCACGAAGCGGTCCATGAACGCCTGTTTGTCAGCCATCTCCACGAGCGACTCTACGTCCTTCTCCCAGAGCTTGGTGCGCCGGCCATCCTTGTCAGGCAACGTCATGGTGTCGGTCAACACGTAGTCGAGTTTTGCGAGTGCCGCCGTTGAGAAACCGCTGGTCCAGTCAACCCACTCCGCCTGCACGCCGCAAAGAACCGACTTGCCGGCGAGCATGTCGAGGTAGCGCCCAAGTTCCTCGTCATTGCTGAGCACGGTCGGGTATTTGTTCTCCTTGGTGCCGGCGTGCTCGACGATGCCAAACTTCACGCCGCGCGCCTGTGGCAACGCCAACACCGCGTCAATCGTGCTCTTGTCGAGGTGGACGTGAAAATCCATCAGCGGAAAGTCGAGGCCCGTGGACGGTTCCGGCTTCGCCGCTGGTTTCTCCTCCGCGTGCAGCCATGCCGTGGCGCAGGCGGCCGTCGCGCTGCCGATGAAAGTTCGTCGAGTCATTTGATTCATGTTGTTCTCCTCACTTGCCTGCCGTAAACGCGTTCAGATACGCCTCACGAAACTCCTGAGCGGCCTTCACGCTCGTGGTGCAGCGGTCCCAATCCAGCACGGGCCGTGGGCCGAGCTTTGCCGCCGGCACTTCGTGCCCGCCAAACTGCGCCGCCAACTTCTGAAACTCCACGCCCCACGCCTTGAGTTTGCCATCCACGGTCAGGAGGCCGGTGAGTTGACTGCAATCGTTGGCCTGCGGATGATCGTAAAAGCCCCAGTTCAGCCAGCCGCACGCGAGGCCCGCCGTCGTCTCCACCGCGCGCCGGCACCAGCGCGCCTGCTGCTCCTCGGTGCCGGGCGCGGACATCTTCCCATTTCTGAGCCGCAACGCGCCACCACCATACCAGCCGAATTCCGCCAGCACCACCGGTTTGCCGGGTGCGGCCACCTCGCGCACGACGCTCTCCAAATAGGCGAGATTGCGCTGCTCGTCCTCCGGCTTCGTATAGTCGTAGAGGCCGCGAGAGTTCGGATAGAAATGCACTTCGAGAAAGTCGAGAAACTTCGCCTGCCGCGACGGACGGAACGCCGCGGAGTGTGCGCCGCCTGATGACGCCGGCACCGATGACTGAATCAAGCCAACCGTGACGAGCGCATGCGGGTCGGTCGCCTTGATCGCCGCCGCCTGCCGTTGCGTCCAATCGTCGGCGCGTTCTTCGCGAAAATGTTGATAGTCGAGCAACCGCTTGCTGTCCGGCGCGTCCTTCTTCGGCGGCACGGCTACCTCGCCCCACTGGATGGTTGCCGTGTCCACGGCCCACGCCTTTGCCGCATCGGCGGGCGAGGCGTAGCGTTGTTTCAGCCATGCGTTCCAGCGCGTGCGCATATCGGCGCTGTCCCAGCCGACCGACGGCTCATTCTTGAGATCGTAGGCGAAGATAACGTTGCGGCCACGATAGCGCACGGCGAAGAGCCGCCAGAAATCCTCCAGCGAGCGTAAAAGCGTCTCGTCGGCGAAGTGGTCGGTGCGCGCCCACTCTGGCAAACCTTCCCAATGATCCGGCCCGGTCGGATGCACGTAGATGCCAGCCTCCTCCGCCATTGCGAGGAACTGGTCGAACTTCTTCAGCCCCTCGTCATCGAGAGCACCGGGTTTCGAGTAAAACGAACCGAAGCTGATAAAAACACGGACACAGTTGGCGCCCAGCTCGCACAGCTTTACAAGGTCTCGCCGCGTTGCCTCCGCGTCGAACTGCTTCCAGAGCTGTGGCGCCCAGCCGGTGCCGGGCCGGTAGTAATTCACGCCGAGCGGCACGAACGGCTTGCCAGCCTCGGTGACGAACGTCCGTCCGCCGGCAGCGACGCGGATTTTCGGGAGAGCGTCGGCGGCGAGTAGCACCGGCAACGTTGTGACGAGCGCGGCAAGCAGCGCGAGGCTGCGGAGAGAGGTTTGTTGGGTCGTTGTCATGGTCGCGTTTCAGGCCCCACGATAGAGTCGGGAAGAATCCGAGGCAAGATTCATCCCGCGCGCACCACGGGTTCGCGCCGGAAACTTACTTCTTTTCGCCGCCTTTGCCCGGAGGCGTCAGCCAGCGCGGCCACCACTGGGGGTTGGACAACGGACCGGTCAGTTCCATCTCGAACGCCTTGGTGATCGGGTTCAACACCAACATGTTCACCGGCAACAAAGGCAATTGTAGTATTCCGGTTTCGCTCATGATGTGCGCTTGCACCCGAAAATCGAGGTTGCCGTGAATCTTCCAGCGCCCGCGGCCGGTCATGCGGTGCGGCGCGGCTTTGATAATGACCGGCTCACCGCTATTCGGGTCGGGCAGATGCACGCAGCCCTTTTCGACGAGGAACGTCGTGTCAATGTCGGTGGCCGGCGGGTTGGTGAACCGGTTTGGGAACAACATGCCGAGCCGTGTGGAGAGCGCGCCGAAAATCGGGATCGTCCAGAGCCGGCTGCCGACGATATGCAGGTTGCCGCCGGCTTGGATTGAGTCTTCCTGCCCCCACACGCCCGACGCGCGCACGTCACCCTGGAACATGCCGCTCACTTCCGTGTAACCGAACATCGCCTTTAGCAGCGCGCCGCCATCCTTTACGTCGTCGAACCGCAGCGAAGCTTGGTAGCGCATCGGACCCTGGCCCAGATCAAAACTGGCCTGGCCGGCCTGTAGCGAGCCGCCGTAGAACTGCGCGACGAAGTTGGTCGTGCTCAACACGCGATTGCTGAAATTGATCTCTGTCGAAAACTTGCCGATGTGCAGCCGCCACCAATCCACCTCCGGCGCGGCGAGGGTCGCGCTCCACGTCATTTGCTCCGGTTTCTTGAAATCGAACGTCGCCTTGATGCGCGACGCGGTCGGCGGCGACTTGAAATGGTAAGGCTCGATCAAGGCCACGACGTTGCTGCCGAGCAGTCGCGCAAGCTCGATGGGCTGAACTTTGCTCATGTCACACGACAGCGCCAGACGCTGGCTGACGCGGTCGTAGTCAAACGTGCTCTCGACGCGGCCGCTTGGGACTTCAAGCGCGAACTTGCTGGCGTGAATTGACGCCGGGTCGAGTTTGAAACGCGCATGGATGTTGGCCGCCCGGCCCGTGCCGGCGGCCAGCGCGCCGATCTTCACCGTGCCGTCCGCCGTCGTGCGGTCCGCGTTGCGCCAGTTGCCGCTGTAACTTTTTAGATCGAAATTCACCGGCGTTTCCGGCCGGTAATGATCCAGCGCCTGCCGCCACGATTCGGGCAGCGCCCGTTTCAAGGAAGCCAGGTCGAGAACGCCGCTTGCGCTGCCGCCGAAGTCGGCCGTCTGGAAATGGTATTGGTAGCTGCCGCGCAGTTCGCCCTCCGGCCGCCGCACGGTGCCGTCGCGGAGTTGCAACAGGTTGCGGCCGTATCGGAAGTTGCTTCGTGTCGCGTCGGCCGTCAGCCCATGCCAAGCCACCGGCCCGGTGTCGAGATGGCCTTCGCACTCGCTGTCCTCCAGCCGCAACCAGTTGCCGGTCCAGCGACCCGCGCTCAACACCGGCGGCTGAGCAAGCCGAAACTCGCGCAGCGTTTTCACGAAGTTGCTCGACAACAACGGCGACAGTCGCAGCGCCTCAGCCGTGGAATTGACATCGCTGAAAACAAAATCCTGCTTCGTCAGGTGGCAGGAGTAGTTGGCCTGAAGCGTCGTCACCTCGCCGGGCCGCTGCGCCGACGGCTTGAGGTCGGCCACTCCCTCCGTGAGCATGACGACGTCGTTGCGCAGCACGCCGCGGCAGGCAGCGCGCTGGATTGGAATACCGCGGAATGTCGCGTCCGACACCGACACGCGACCGTTCTCGATCGTCGGATGTTGTGGGTCGGCTTCGGTCCGGTATATCTCGAAGTCCAGTTTCGGGTTCACGGCCCACGTCCAGTCTTTGAGCATCCGCTGCCAGCCCGGCGGCAAGAACGGCGACAGTTGTTTGGCGTCCGCGTCGCTGTGCACTCGCGCGCCCGCCGTCTTGTTCTTGAAATCGAAGTAGCCCTCCTCGACCACCATCGCGCCGCCCGCCACCTGCACCGTCAGTTTGGGCACGCGCAACCGGTCGTCCGCGAAACCGACGGTGAGTTCCACGCGCGGCAACGGGTCGCAACGCCACTCGGCCAGTTGTTGCTGCATTTTAGCCGGCGCAAACTGCCCGAATGCCTTGAAGTCCGCGGAGCTGCGCAGCGTCACTTGTGCTTCCTTGCGTTGGAAATCATAATGGCCGTCGCTCAACACCACCGTGCCGCCGCCGATCGCCGCCTCCAGCCGCTCCAACCACAACTTCTGGCTGCCGTAGCCTAGCCGGGCGTTAAGAGAGTCGAGCGCCACCTTCGGATGTGTGACCGGGCCTGATTTGATCGTCAGCGAAGCCTCGGCGGCGGTCAGGTCGTCGGCGTTCGCCTTGAAGTCGAGCGTCAGCGCCGGCGCCTGCGGGAATTGCAGCGAGCGCAGTTCATCTGAAATCTTGTGTAGAAGCTGCGTGCGGCGCTCGCGCTCTTCGGCGGTGGGCGGCGGTTTTGGTTTCGTTGCGGTCGGCAGGCTCAGTTGTCCTGTCAGCGTCAACCGCAACCGCAAGACCTCGGCGGTGATCCGCTCCACCTTGAGGACGTTGTTCTCCTCCAGTCGGACGCGGCCGTGGAGTTGATGAGCCTCGATGCGTTTGGAGCGCGGGTCGTCGAAGAACAGCGGCAACGACAACTCGCCGTCCTTCAACGCCAGCGCGCGCACCGGCAACTGCCGCTGCCACAAGCGGCACAAGTCAAACTCGATTCCAACCGCTCCTGCGCGCACAAGCGGCCGGTCCGGCGTCCGCGTATCGCCGAGCGTAACCATGCGAGCCACAATACCCGTCGGGATTTCCAGATTGATGCTCTTGAACTCGAACGCGATGCCGCGCGCGGCCAGTTCCCGGACGACGCGTTCCTTGACAAACTCCGGCACGCCGTAGAAATGGAGCCAGGCATAGGAACCGGCAAGCAGCAGCAAGACCAGCCAGAGCGCCAGTCGTAGAAAGTAGAACAACCGCCACAGCATCTTCCAAAGCCGTTTCATGTGAGCCGCACGCCGCAAATCTGCGCCGAACCGGGCGCGGCCAGCAAGCACTTAGTTGAAACGATACGCTGGCCGCGCGTCGCCAGAGTATAGGCGTCGCGGATGCGAAAACATAACGCTCATCGTCGTGCGCCGAACTTCTTACTTCGCCGATTTCGCTGACGGCGCTTTGGGCGCGGGCGCGGTGACTTTCGCGGGCGGCAGATTGGTTTCGGGCCGTTTGAGCAGGTCTTTGGTGAGGCTGCCCGTCGTGGAGGCGCTCAGCTCGAAGATCGCCGGCTGGCCGGCGAGCAAGCCGTAGCGGCCTTTGTCGGCGCTTTCGTGGCCGAGCGACAAACCAAACGTCTTGTTCGTGCCGCCTTCGTTCACATCGAAGTTCAGAGTCCACGCCGGCTTGTCGAGGCCGAACTTGGGCCTGTCAGCGGCGCTGGTGCTGATGAACTTCTCGGCGTTGAGGCCGGTCACGGCCCAGAGCACGTCGTCCACGACGTTGGTGTCGAGCACGCCTTGCACGCCGGGCGCCAGCTTCCACTTGTCGTCCTTCTTCTCGATGGTGATCGTTGTCGCGCCGTGCTGGCTGCTGAGCTTGGTGACCTTGGATTTCTCGGTCGCAATCAGCGTGCGGTTCCGCAAGGCAAGGGCGGTCTTCGGCAATTTCTCAAATACCGCGCTTTCCACCGCATAGATGTAAGGCTCGTCGGCGCGCTTGATGTAGATCAGCTTCTTCTCCTTGTCCTCCTTGCCAAATTGCAGCTCGATCGCCGTCATCAACTCCGGCTTCGCGGCGGGAACGGCGATCGCCGTCGTGGCGGTGGCCACGTTCGTGCTTGCGGCAGCTTTGGCCGTGGCAGAAACGGCGGGCGCATTGGTGCTCGTGGCGGCCGACATTGCGGGCGCGGGCGGCGGTGGCGCGTCTTTCTTGACGGTGATGCTGTAGTATGGCCGGTCGAGGCCATACTTGGCCGGGTCCGCGACGACGTCGGCAACGAACTCCTTCGCTTCGAGGCCGGTCAACTGGGTGAGAAGGTTGCCGACTTGGTCGTTCTCGGCCCGGATGCTTTCAGGCTCGGTCAGTTTCCAATCGTCCTTCTCCTTCACCAGTCGGATGGGCTGGCTGGCGAAACTGATCGCGATCTGCCGCGCATCGTCGCTGTTGAAATCGGCGAGCTTTTTGTCGCGCAGGTCGTTGACCGGCGCGCTGAAATCCTTCAATGCGTCGCCGCGAATGGTGAGAACGGTGTCGGAACCTTTACGCTTGCAGTAAACCTTTGTCGCATCGTCCTTGACCGCACCACCGAACTGCACGGTGACTGCACCCTCGTGCTCGGTCGTATACACGGTCAGTTCCAGTTGCGGCTGGTCGAGTCCGTAGGTGGTCAGGTCGGCCGGCTTGTCAGTCGCGAACGATTCCGCCTGCAAACCGTGCAGCTTGTCAAGCAGCCCGTCCACCTTGCCCTGGTCGGCGCGGGCAACGAGCGGCTGGGCGATACGCCAGACCTTGTCAGCGGCAGAGGTGGCAGCAGCGCCGGGTTTGGACGCCTTGACCACTTCGATGGATTTCTTTCCCTGGACGATTTCAAGCCGGTTCGCCTGTAGCGTGCTGAATTCGGCGACGGTCTTGTCGCGCAGCTCGTCCACCTTGCGGTCGAGCTTGGTGAGCAGGCTCTTGTCCACCATCAGAATGTCGTCCTTACCGGCGAGCTGGATGTAAACAGTGCTGCCCACCGGCGACGCCTTGCCGACCTTGATGGCGGTCTGCTTGTCCTTCTTCCAGAACGTCAACTCCACCGGCGGCTTGTCGAGGCCGTAGTCGCTGAGCTTGCCGCCCTTGGCTTTGAGCTCGGCGGGCGTGATGACGCCATCACGGTTGAGAAACTCCAGCGCGCTGCAAATGCTGTTCACCTCGCTGCCGCTGGCGCGGTAGGCGAGCGGCTCGCGCAACTGCCACTTGTCCTTCTCCTTCTCGATGACGACGCGGCCGACGAGATTGGAGGTGTTGAGCGCGACCTGAATCTTGGTGATATCGTCGCCCTTCATGTCGAAGATGCGTTTGGCGCGCGATTCGCGGTCAGCCGTGGACGGCAACTGCGAATCCTTCAACCAGATGAACAGACCCATCGCCGCGGCGATGACCAGCAAGATGAGAGTTGTCTTCGGCTTCATGGTTCGTGAAACGTAATTCGTGACTCGTAACTAGTGATTCGTGATTCGTGACGCGCGATTACTTCCGCCGGTTCATCCAGACGCCAATGCCGATGATCGTCACAATGCCGGGGATGCCCAGCAGCACTGCGACACTGAACAGACTGAACCGCGGGCCGAGCGCAAACTTGAACTCTTCCGGTGTCTTCGGGCTGATTGCAATCTTGTCCTCGCGCTGGAGCAGCCAGTTGACCGCGTTCAGGAAAAAATCGCTGTTCGCGGCTTCCATCACATACTTATTGGCAAGGAGATTGGAGGTGCCGATCACCACCATCCGGCTCGAACCAACATCCACTCCGGAGACGTTACCGCCGCGTTCGACGGCGACCGCCATCGTCAACGGCGTCTTCTTGTCAGCGGCCTCGTCGAACTTCGCCTCGCGCCGCTCCATCGCTTTGAAGTCTGTTTCGCCCCAACAGTTCTTGTCGGGCGATTTGACCAGCCATGTCACTTTCGGCTTGTCGGGGCTGGGTTCGGCACCGCCAGCGTCAATCGCATCGAGCGATCGCGCCCGCGGGAAGAAGCAATTCAGATCCCTGATCTTGTTCACGATCGGGTGCTGGCCGTAGTCGCCCACCGGTGTGTCGAATGTAATGCCTTCGCGCAAGCCTAGAATCGAAACGCGCATCATGATGAGGTCGTTGTCGAGCCGCACATTCCACTTCTCCATCAGCGGTTCCAGCGCCGTGTCGGTCATCGGATCGAGCATGGCGATCAACCGGCCGCGGTTCTCGATGAACTTGCCGATGAGATCCACCTCTTCCGCCGTCAGCCGCACGGTCGGACCGGCAATGACGAGCACGTCGCAATCATCCGGAATCTTGTGCTTTTCGGTAAGCTTGAGCTTCTCAACCAGCATGTTGTCCTGCTTCAGCTTGTTGCTGATGGTCGAGTAGCCCTTCGATTCGTCGAAGCTCTCCGGGTCTTTCTCTCCGTGGCCGGTCAGGAAATAAGCCTTCCGCTGCTTCTCCTCGGTGACGGAGAGTATCGCGGAGGTGATGGCTTGCTCGCCCTTGAACGCGGTCGCCTTCGGTGGCTCCGGCTGCCACGGGTTGCCACCGCCACCGCTGAACTCCATGATGTCGCTGTCGCTGAGGTATTTCTTCTTGTCGCCACAGAGCACCGCGACGGTGTTGGCGGTGGTGACCGCATGTTTCTGGATGAGCTGCGCCGCCATCGGGTCGCGGTCAATGTCCACGACCTCGAACTTGATGTTCTTGCTCAGGTTCTCGTATTCCTTCATCAAGTTCTGAAGGTCGCTCATCAGCCGCGCGTCGTTGGCCGACGTTGGCTTGAAGAACATGATGACCTGCACCGGCTTGGTAAGCTTGCGGGCGATCGCCTTGGTCTTGTCGGAGAGCTTGAAGTAGGCCGACCGCGTCCAGTCGAAACGGTAGTCGGTCTTCTGTGTGAACCAGTTCGGCGGCCAGAACCACTCCGCGTGGCGGTAGGCCATGTAGTTCAGCATGATCATGATCGCGCCGGCCAGCAGCGTCGTCAGCACCACGTTGGTGCCGATGGCCGTCTTCTGGCCAAGGCCGTGGATCGTTTTCTTTGTAGGTTTGGTTGGGGGATTGGACATGGCTTCGGTCCTTCAAAAACTCTGAAACGTCTATCTCCACTTCCGGGATTCGACAATCTTCTGCGTGCAGAACAGCACGAACACCGTCGCGCTGATGTAGAGAATCACCCGCCGCAGGTCCAGCTGTCCGCGGGAAAAATCACGAACATGGTCAATCGAGCCGATGTAGCCAAAGAACGACTGCAACCACGCTGGCCCGATGTTTATCATGAATCCCAGGAAGAACATGATCGCAATCAGCACGAAACCGATGATGGCAGCGATGATCTGGTTTTGCGTCAATGACGAGGCCATCAAGCCAAGGCTGACGTAGAAAAACCCGACCAGCATCGTGCCGATGTAGGCCATCACCACCGGCCCCCAGTCAATCGGCGTCGGCGCAGCAGCAAACTGGTTAAGCAGCCACGAATAGGACAGCGTCGGCATCCACAGCAGCGCGAAGAACGTCGCCGCGCCAAGGAATTTCGACCAGACCACCACGACATCACTCACCGGCGCGGTCATCAGCGTTTCGATGGTGCCAAGCCGTTTCTCCTCGGCGAAAAGCCGCATCGTGATCACCGGCACGGCCATCAACATGCCGATCCAGTAGAAGAATGAGCCAAAGAATATCTGCATGACGCTCACGTCGTTGGTGCGGCCGTCAAACGCCATCACCAGCATCCAGAAGCCCACGCCGTTCAGCACCAAAAACGACACCATCACCAGATAGGCGATCGGCGACAGAAAATATGCCGCAATCTCCCGCTGCCACAGGGTGCAAAGCTTGCTCATATTACTTCTCCTCCTCTTGCTTCGACGCCGGCGCTTCGACGCGCGTGATGGACACGAACACGTCCTCCAGCGTCTGCCGCACGCGCGACAGTTCGCGCAGCGTCCACTTGTTGGCCGCCGCCTTTTCGTAAATATGGACCCGCACGTCGTTGCGCGGCGGCGCAAAAACGGTCGCGCAGACGAAGCCGTCGTTGCCGGCTTCGATGGTGACGTTTTTCACACCCGGCAATGCTCCCAGTTCGCGCTCGATCGTCGCGCGGTCGCCGCGGATTTCCGCGCGAACCGTGCCGCCGCCCTCGATCAGCTTGGTCAGGTTCTCCGGCGTGTCGCTGGCGACGACCTTGCCCTTGTTGATAATCATGACGCGGCTACAGGTCATCTCGACTTCGGGCAGGATGTGCGTCGAGAGCAGGATCGTGTGCCGCTTGCCGAGGTCCTTGATGAGCTGGCGAACCTGGCGGATCTGGTTTGGATCGAGACCGATCGTCGGCTCGTCGAGAATCAGCAGGTCGGGGTCGTGGACTAGCGAGTCCGCGAGGCCGACGCGCTGGCGATAGCCCTTCGAGAGTTGGCCGACGATGCGTCGGCCCACGTCCTTGAGGCCGCAGCGCTCCAGCACCTCGTCCGTGCGCGCCTTGCGTTTGGAGCTGGGCACGCCCTTGAGCGCGGCGCGGTAGTTCAGATACTCCGACACGCGCATTTCAAGGTAGAGCGGATTGTTTTCCGGCATATAGCCGATGCGCCGGCGCACTTCCTCCGACTGTGTGAACACGTCGTAGCCGGCCACCGTCGCCTTGCCGCTGGTGGCAGGCATGAACGCCGACAGGATGCGCATGGTCGTGCTCTTGCCCGCGCCGTTCGGCCCGAGGAAGCCCACGATCTCACCGCGTTTGACGGTGAACGACAGGTTGTCCACCGCCGTCACGCCCGCGTATCTTTTGGTCAGGTTTTCAACAGCAATCATGGTTCGTTATCCGTGATTCGTAACTCGCAATCCACTCCATTACGGACTGCGTGTTACCTCCTTATTTCGCTTTCACTCGCACACTATCCACATTTTGCACCACAAACGCACCGCGCCGCACACTCGTATAGACCATCATCGTCACCAAATCGTTCGACGCAACTTCGCCCAGCGCGGCAGCTACGTCGCTCTCTTGTCGCAAATCCAATCCGCCAATCCGCGCCATCACCAAGCCGCGCCGAATGCCAGCCTGCCACGCCGGACCGCCGCGTTCAATCTCCGTCACAATCATTCCCTGGCTGGCGGCCACGCCCAGCGCCTGCGCAATCTCCGCCGTCAACGGCTGCAATCGCACGCCCAGCTTGCTCCACGCCAGCTCAAAACCGGACACTTTCGGCACTGCTGTCAGCGCCACGGTCGCCTGCACGGTTCGCCCGCCGCGTTGAAATGTCAGGCTCACGTCCTGCCCAGCCGCCTTGTGCAACAGACGGCTTTCAAAATCCACTGAGTCGCGCACCGGCTCGCCGTCCATCTGTGCGATTTCATCACCGACTCGCAGGCCCGCGCGTTCAGCCGGGCTGCCCTTCTGCACCGCAGCCACCGTCAGCCGGCTGCCTTGCATCGTCACTTGTGCTCCAAACCAAACGCCTTTGCTTTTCTCCGGGCTGAGCAGATCGCTAAGTATCTGCCGCACGCGCTTGACTGGAATCGCAAACCCGATGCTTTGCGCCTCAGCCATCATCGCGGTGTTGATGCCGATGAGCTGGCCGTCGAGATTGATCAGCGCGCCGCCGGAGTTGCCCGGATTGATCGCTGCGTCAGTCTGCAACATATCTTCAAACACCACTTCGCCTTCCCAAGTTGCTTTCCGGTTCTTGGCACTGAGCACACCGCGCGAAATCGTGTTTTCCAGACCATACGGGTCGCCCAGCGCGATCACCGTCTCGCCCAGCATCAGATCGCCGTCAGCCGCCAACTCGATGGCCGGCAACGGCTGTTTCGGCTCGATCTTCAACACCGCCAGATCGTGCTTGGCGCTGCCGTTTACATAGCGGCCCTCGTGTTTGGCGCCGTCCGTCAGCGTCACTGTGATCTTCGAGGCGCGCTCCACGACGTGCTGGTTGGTCACGATGTAGCCGCTCCGCTCGACAACGACGCCGGAACCAAGACTGTAACTGGTATAGGCGCGCTGCGGCCGCCGATATCCGTAGAATTCGTAAAGCAAATCCTCAAACGGATCGCGGTAGCCGCGCGTAACCATCCGCTCGGTGGAAATGTTGACGACCGTGCGATACGCCTTTTCGATGGCCAGCACCGTCGCGTCGCGTCGCGCCGAGCTTGGCGCCGCTGACTCCGCCGCGCTGGTCAAAGCATGGCAAAGAACAAGAACTCCAAAAAAGACCGGTAAAATCCGCATTGCGCTCGTTAGACCTTTCGACGCCCGCGCGCGTTGAAATAAAATCGGGGTTGATGATCCGGACCTGCCATTGGCAACGGTCGGAAAGGGAACCCACGCCACCGCGACTACATCGACCGCTTCTTGCGCTTGCGGGCGCGCTCCTCCGCCAGCTCCTTCTGATCCGGCAACTTGAAAGAAATCTTCCCCTCGGCGATTTCCTTCAACGCGATCTCCATGTGCGAGAGATTGCCCTCGGTCGTTGTAAGCGGCCGAAATCCCTCGATCAACTGTCGCACCCGTCGCGAAACCATGTTGATCAAAATATGCCGGTTCGGAACCTGCTGCAGCGATGCTTCCAAGTATTGGTTCTTCAAAACGTTCTCTTTCCGTCAGTGTCTGATTCCAAGCTCTGTTACGAACCGGCTAATAAGTCTTAACCCTCAGCGATAATCAAGCCTATTTTTCCCTTATCGCAGCGCATCAGCAGGGGGAAATGCTCTACGGGACTGGGCAGATGAGGATTTGAACCGGCTGCGGGTTGACGGCGTCGAAGCTCAACCCAGCGCCCCGGCTGGCAGTGATCTTGCGCGTGGCGTCCCCAATCGTCACGGCGAAGCGCTGGCGCGGCGCAATCTTCATCGTGCCGTTGCTCACGTGCACCGCCGCGCCGCCCGGCGCTTTCAGCGTCCATGCGAGCTTGTCCGCGCCGTAACGCATCGCGCTGATCTCCGCTGTGCCGGACTTCGGCCGCACGAGGATTGGCAGCCGTTCCAGCACGACGGCTTCCGCCTCCGCCAGTTCAACCGCCGTGCGCCCTTCCCTGCCGATCGTTGTCACGAAGTCTCGACCGGTGAGTTTGCCGTCCTTGTCGAAGTGCCGGACCTGCACAATGCACCGCTCGCCCGGCCAGCCGTAGTTGCCGGAGTGCGTCGCGATGATCCGCTCCCGACCGAGCAGGTAGCCGGCGTGCAGTTCGATGGGCGTGAACGGGAAAACATAAGGCGAGATTTCGTGCTCGTAGTTGTAGCGCGTGCCAACGAGCAGCGTCGCCATCTTTAGCGCGCGGGTCCAGTTCCCAAAATCCATCCGGCTGCTGGCGTAGCCGAGTGGCGAATCGAGGTTGCCCTCATAAGCCCACGTGTCGTTGTGCTGGATCTCCACCATGCGCTGCGGTTTCTTCGTGAGGATCTTTCGCGTCGCCGTCGGTCCGTTGCCCATCACCGTGCCGCCCTTGGCCCGGACGCGGTCAATCACCGCCATCCGGTGGCCTTCACCGAGCAACGTCGTGATCCCAACCTCGTGGTCAATCGTGTAGCTCTTCTTGTCGAGGACGCACGAATGGCCGTCCGGGATGCTGTGTGTGATGAGAGGCGCGCCGTAGCCAGTGGCCTCCATCTCGTCCCAGTAGAGGCCATCGGTCTTGATCTCGTCGAGGTAACGGTCGGCCACGTCGAGCATCGCGCGGCCGAAGCTGTTGCTGAGCGTGGCGACGACGCTCCACGTGAGGCTGTAGATGCCGCTCCATTCCGTCGAGAGCTGTCGGCCCTTCCCGTCGGCCAGCCAACTGTCGCGGAACCGCTCGTGGCTGCCGTCGGAGGTGTCGCGCTGCGAATCATAATAGACGAGCACCTTGCAGCCCGGTGACGCCTCGCGGATTCTTGCGGTGGCCTCACGGAGCCGGCGACGGAAGTCGGCCCAATACGGCTCCATCACGCCGGTGCCGAATCCGATCTTCTTGCGGTCGTGTTTCGGATCCACCCAGCCGCCGCAGTAGCAGGCGTAGCGGATGCCGAGCCGCTGAAACTGTTCGCGAATCTTCTCCACCGGCGTCGCTAGGATCGAGTCCGGGCTGAAGAATGTCCACGGCCCCTCGACGGTGTAGTTCGATCCCCAGTCGGCGCGAACCAAGTTGATGAAGTCGAAGTAGTCAGCCGACGCGACGGGATAGACCGACCAGCGCAACGTGTAGGAACCGCCCGCTGGCAAACAGAGCATCTCGGTTCGCAGACCAGCGACGGCGGTTTCGTTGTCATAGAACAGCGTCGCCTGATTGCGGAGCACGTCGTCCTCGACGATCAAACCGAGGCCGAGACCCGGCTTCGGCAGCGCAACATAAACGCTGGGATTGCCGTTGGAGTGATACTCGTTAATGGCGGGATCGGGATTGCCCGCAAGCCGGACGCTGGCGGTCTTGCCCTTGAGCGAAACCTCGTGCCGGACGAGGAGACCGAGCTTTCGGTCACGATGGAGGTTGGTGATCTCGTCGGCCACCTCGACGCGGCGCGGCATGAACCGCACCGTGCGGCGCAGCCGATAGTCCGGGCCTTCGGCAACAGCGCGATTGCCACCGGCGCGCACCGTCCACTTCTTCTGACCCGTCGCGTCGGATTTTGCCGCCGGCACGAGACGATTCAGCCCCGCGTTTGGATACGATACAGCCGTCGCAAACTCGAACTGTTGTTTCCCGACGTCGATGACGAATCCGCCGCCCGGCAGCAATCTGCCCTTGTATGCTGCTGGCCCCGCGCTGGGCGTGCCGCGGTTGATTACATCGCGGTCGGCTGTGTCCTCGGCCATCGTCGGGCTGACACCGGACTTCGTGCGAATGACAAGGTTCTTGATAACGAGATCGCCTTTCGTGTGCGCGGCGGTCGCTTGCGAGCCGTTGCCCATGTTCGTGATCTCCAGCCGGTTCTCCGACATCGGGTTGGTCAGGTCGGTCACGTCCAGCACGAACTGGTAGGGATTGCCGGCGTAGAACTTCATCTTCAACGCGCCCTCAAAATCCGGCGCGTAGAGGACGCGCCACGAGCTGTTTCCGAACCACGAGTAAGGCAGGTTCGCCGTGATGGGCGAGACAACGGGCTTGTTCACGAGCCGGCTGACGGCGCGCGATTTGGCGGCGTTCACGACACGGCCGTTGAGCGTGAGCTTCATGAAATACATCGAGCCACCGAAGCCCTTCGCGTCGAACCGCGAGGTCACATCGAGCAGCACGGTCGTATCTTTCTGCGGCAGCGTGCCGAACTCAAACGACCGCGCCTGACCAAGTGAGATGCGCGTCTCCTCGCGGACGACGGCGATCTCGCCGGCAAAAACCCGCGCAACCAGAAGCGGCAGCAGGAACAAAGCAACGACGTATTTCATGGCGTTTCGATCTATATCAACTCATCCAGCCCGTCGAGTCAACGGACACGATCATCGTGGTGTCGCTGGCGGCGACGTCATCTCTTTCTCGATTGCTTTAAGAACCCACCTCGCCGCTTTTCGCACTTCTTGATTCGGGTCACCGCCAACCAACCGCCGCAGAACTGGCAGGCCTTGCGATTTGACGCTCTTTCTGGTCTCGTCAACTTCGGCTTGTGTCACGTGCTTCCGAAATATGGAGGAGGATTTGACATTCCAACTCATGAGCAGCAGCTTCGCGCCGAGAATCCTCTTCTTTACTATTGAGCCTGTCTGAGTGCTGGTCACCAACTCAAAGTTCTTGTCCGACGGCAGCTATCCAACACTCGTGCGTGCCGCGATCTCCAAGCGTTGTGGATGTATGCAGTAGTAGCTGGCACCGAAGCTTAGCCTGTATTCACAATGGAACGGCGGCTCCGTCAAACAGTCCACCAAGTCTGGCGCGTTCACAACTTTGACACGACAACTCGACGAGATGGTTGTGCGGAATTTCTTACTATCAGCGTTCTTTGATTGGTGTTGGCTCACTGGACTCCCTCCCTGACCTGCGGTGGCTATTCTCTCGCTTTCTCGTTGCGCGGCGACACAAACAGCAAATCATCAGTCCTGTTGAGACCAGAGCGAACGACTCCGGCTCCGGCACGAGCATGACAGACCAGGAAATTGTTTCTTGGAGCGATGTGCGGTCTGCGCGAACCCAGTCGGTGGGATCGTAAGCCAGCGCCTTGAACGTGTGCAGTCCCTGGCTATAAGAACCCATCGTCAGGTCCAACACTTGATTGGTGGCTCCGGTGATGGGGGTGTCGTCGCAATACCACTGGAGAAATATGACGGCTGGGTCAATCACCGATAGCCACAACGAATTTGGATCCATGAGCGTCGAGGCATTCGCGAGATAGGTATCCACGGGATCCACGGCGTTGTAAATATCGAGGATGATCTTCTCCCGGGAGACCGCATCGAAGGGCTGGTTTAGGCTGCGCATCTTGGAGTTCAGCGAGGGGCGATAGATGCCGTGGTCGTAGTAGTAGCCGCCTTCATAGGCTCCAATAACACCAACGCCCGGCTGGTCATAACCGACCCATCGCGACCACTTGGCCCCTGTCGGGTCCTTGGTGATATTGACTTGGATTGGTTCGGACCCGGCATAGGTTCCGGTATTGCCGCCGTATTCGTCGGCGAGGCGGTCAAAGGAATGCCCGCTTTCGTGGAGGGCGATTTCCAGCGCCGAGGAATTGCCGCCGGCATAGGTAGCGTAGGTGCCGCCGGCGCCTCCATACTTCGTGGCGTTGACGGTCACGAACTTCATGTCCACGGTAAACGCGCCACCAATTCCGCTGTTCAGGGCCGTGTTGGCCTTGGTGCTATTGACACTCAGCAAGCGGTCCGTCACGCCGTCGAAGCGATACGAAGCGTCCAACGCAGTGTCCACGTAGATGTTGTTGATCGGGTCATCCGCGCCCGACTGGTTGGAGATGACATCCACGCGGTAGATGTCAAAGAAGTTCTTGTAGCGAGCAAACGGGTCCACCTTGAGCGTGGACCCGCTGGGATTGAACATGTAGTTGACCAGATTGTTGATGTGGGTGACGTAGGTGCTGGAAATCTCAGAGGCTGTATAACCGTCGCCCAAAAACACAGCGTTGACGCGGTTGTCTGACGGGCCATTGTCCACCATCGTCACATACGCCGCCCAAGCACGCGAAGAGGAACACAGCACTGCCAACAACAGACAACCGCATAGAAGCAGACGCCAGCCCAAACCTCGGATCCCTACGGCCGACGAATTATTCCGTTGCTTCGACTCATCAAGACAAACTCTCGGGTTCATCTCCTGTTGACTGAAGTGACTATCTCAAAGGATTCTGCCTCGCCTCGCTGCCTTCACTACTTCCCCTTCACCTGCACCGTTCCATTCGTGCCTGATCTAGCTGGCGGCACCTGAATCGTCAGTGGAGTGCTCTTAGAAGCACTGGCAACGGTCCCCTGCCCGCTTTCCACAGCTTTTTTCATCGCCTCGGAATACTTCTTCTGCGCATCCATAAACGCATCACGGGCGGCTTTCACTTCTGGCAACTCTTGCACCTTCTGGAACTGGTTGTAGTTCATCGGCATCTTCCCAGCCGACGGAGTGGCACGAAAAGCGACGTTTGAACCACCGGAACGTGAAGGGATGGTGATAACCGGATTCTGAGACATCCGCTGGCCACTGAACACCGACGACTGGCCACTGGTTACTGGCGACTGAATACTGATTCCTGACTTCTGACCTCTGACCTCTGTTCTCTGACCACTGTTTCCCATCTCCTTCATCAGCCACACGCCGCCCATTGTGCCTGCTGCTCCGCAGACAATGGCTATCGCCGCTCCGGTTATCAGATACTTGATTGGATCGTTCATGGTTTTGTTTGTTCGCTGCTATTTATTGATTGTTGTTGTCAGTTCTTTTTCTACAAGGAAACTCAGATGCGAACACTCAGGTCAGTCCTGTCTCAAGGGCAGTTCGTTGCCAACCCAGAAGTCCAGAACCTTCACGTCGCGGCCTCTTCTAAGAAGCACCCGATGGGTTCCCAGATTGTCAGAGACTTGGAACACAAACGACAAGGCTCTTTGCTCATCAAGCCGTCCAAGGCTAACCCATCCCTTCGTGCCGACGACGCGACCGCTGTCTTCGGCTTCAATCGTCACCGTTTCACCGGGATTGCCTTCAGGGTAGGCCACTTGCACTGGAATCTGCTCTGAGGGCTGGACATAGATGCGTTGGAAACCACCAACTTGGTTTGGAGTCAGTTCATACTGTTTGCCAACCCGCTGCACCTTTGCCACCGCACGTTGGCCCGGCGCTTTCGGTTGTTTCTTGTAACGCGGCTCTGGTTGATTATCCGGTCCAGCGACAATCACTGGTTGCTTCACCGCTTGCGTGGGATGTGGTGTAGGCCATACGACGGTAGAGCCTACGCGGCCGACCTTTGGTCCATCGGTTGAACGCCCTTTTGCGCTATCGTTGGTTTGCTGTTCCGCTGACGGTGGCCCTCCAATTCCTGCTTTTCTCTTGTCACCTTTCCACACTATCCAAGTTGAGACCACGAACAAGAGCGCCACAGTGACAACGCCTGCGCCTACCAACCAAAGCCGTAGATCTCGCCTTTTAGGTTCGTTCGTCATGTTACATCATCGCTACAATCGCCACACCATCTTGACACCAGCAAGAGCACTCATTCTTATTCCCGATATTCCCATCAAAAGCCACGAATCCGCGTCGTAGCTAAATTGTGGCGACAGCGACGCCGATGGGCTTGCTCGTACGACTTTCAGGCGCGCACTTCTGGCAATTCGCCTCTGACCCGTGACGCCACGCGTTATCCGGTTTTTGATTTCATTTGTCTTCATATTCGCGCCGAGTATTTTTACGACCTATATCACCGGTGGTTGCCTTTCGTGCACTTTAACTCGTTCAGTACCGAAAAGACTCCGAGCAAATCTTACCCAGACCGACTTTGCAATGTTTCTTGCCGGAAGGGTTCCCAAAGTTATGTACAACTCGAATTATCAGAGTGACTTCCGATCCGGGATTAACGTCAAACCCGAAGTTCATTCCGTCGTATCCAGGACTAATATCCTTCCAGCCGTCCGATTGGTGCAAGTAGAACTTCTCAAAGTATGTACAATACACCTTCCTACCCGGCGCTTGGCCAACATTGTTAGGAAGAGATATGATTTCGGAGGAATGGTTCACAAAGGAAAAACACGCATATTGGGTCCCAGGAATAGGACCTTCATACTTGAACCTCAACTTGGCGCGTAGTTGGTCATCCACGTCATCCGCACTCCTTGTGTTGCCAGCAGGAGACGCGTCCGAGCGCCCGTCTTTTGCCTGCAAAAGGTAGTCCAACTCCAACTTATAGCGAAATTCGTCCGAGTAGATGTTGCCCAATGCGATCTTGCCAAACTTCTCGTCCTCCTTAAAAGGTTCCGCCTCTCCATACGCCTGCAACACGCGAATCAGTAAGGTGATTTCTGATCCAGGATACACATCAAAATCGCGGCCGGCGGGACACTTGTCCACATTGATCTGTTTCCAACGGTTTCCTTCCCTAAGGAAAAATCTTTCATTCCGAGTCATATACACTTTTCTCCCGGGTAGTTGTTCCGTTAGGTCGCCCGGAAGAGATATGACTTCGGAAGATCGATTCACAAAGGAGAAGCATGCAAAGTCTGTCGCCTCAATAATATGCTCATACTTGAAGGTCAACTTGGCGCGTAGTTGGTCATCCACATCACAAGCGCGCCTCTTACGGGCTGAAACCGTAGAATCCTGCCGGGCGTGGGCAGCGGGCAAGGTTCCATCACGCTCTTGATGCGAGGTTTGAACTTCTGCTTTCTTTCGGCATCCATCACCAACCATTGTGACGAACAATGACAGAACCACAGCCGAATAAATCACGCATGTTCTTTCACAGTTCATAAGTTACATCAAGTGTGGGAAATAGTATCTGTGTATCTGTAGTTTATTGAGTTGGATCTTTCCCACCTGGAAACCACGTGTTCGGAGGGGGCATGCGATGTTTACCACTGTTGTCCCACTCGGATATTGACCTATTATAGATCGCACCAGCAACCGAATGCATTTTTCCCTGCACACCGGCTCTCACTTGTTGTTCGCACTGCTGCTTGGAACCGAAGGGCTGGTTCTTTTGCGAAGTTTCGTATGTTCCAACGGCGTTTTTAAGACGTTCTACGGCCCCCGGCTTATTCTTGTAGCTCGAACGGGGATTTGGAATGCCGAGGAAGTCATTGATATGTTCCTGTTCATACGCCAACGCTTTTTGTGTTATATGGGGGTGCATTCCTTGACGTATGTAAACAACCACCCGATAGTCGATGCCAATTGTTTTCAAAGAGTACGGTCGGGAATCACAGCACGTCACCTCAATGTCCCACTCCATAGTTGTGAAGGCCGCGATGTCGTTGCCAATCTTAATTGGCCTCGTACCAGTATAAGGCACCGCTGATTGAACGTAGTGCAACTCTCTGTATTCCGTGCCCCCCGTGTGCCATTCCACATTGCCGAAGGGATCTACTGAATCCGACGCATTGTTACCAACGTACCGATAGAAGTTTTCATCTCCGGCATTGAACCCCATCGGATCTGTCTGCAAAAACCTCCCCAATTCCGGCGAATACGCTCGATTGCGATAATCATAGAGAGCAATATCACCAAACCATTCACGACCGGTAAAGAGGAAACGGTTGCCGACAGCGGAGGCGGTGAGCGATTGGGAGTTGGCAGACAGAACGGTGGGTTGGCCGAACACATCGTAGGTGTAACGCTCAACAACAGTACCGCTTGTATCAGTCAGATGCGTCACACTGCCTAAGGCGTCCGCGTGATAGTAGAGGATCGAAGGAATGCTGGAGTTCTGGACTGTTGGGGTAATGCGGCAGAGGATTTCATCCACATTGGGCCCATGAATATATTTTGCCAGAAGATTGCCGGAGGCATTGTGTTCCTCGATCACGTTCCAGTCATCATAGTAGAAATAGGTGGTAACTCCATTGATGGTGCGGCTGACACAGCGGCTGCTTGCGTCGTAAGCCGTTTGAATCGCGGAAGACGTGGAAGATACGGAAACGAGGCGGTTCTGAGCATCGTAAACGAGCAATTGCCCATTGAGGCTCGTTAGATTCCCTTTGGAGTCGTAACTCAGGCCTTCACCAGCGACCGATGAATACTGATTCAGGGCATTTGGAGTGTAGCTGGTGGATTGTTGGTCGTAGGTAGTGGACAAACGATTGCCAACGGCGTCGTAGTTGTAGCTGGTGGCGTGCTGATTGTTGTAGTTCACTCCTGTCAACTGGTCCGTCGCATCATAGCCGTAGGTTTCAGCGCGAGGAACAGCGCCCGCATCCGTTTGGGTCTTCGACGTGCGGTTTCCCACGCTGTTGTATTCGTAGCTGAACGTTGAGAGTTGAGAGTTAAGAGTTAAGAGTTGCGACGCAGCGTCATACCCATAGCTCGTGGTGATGCCGTTGCCGAGGGTCTTCGTGATCCGATTGCCCGCCGCGTCATACTGGTAAGTAGCACCTATTCCCTGCGATCCAGCCACGGCTGCAAGCTGATTTCTGCCGGTGTAGCTGTAGTTGACGACGGTGCCGTCGGGATAGGTCATGCTCGTCCGGTTGCCGTCGGGATCGTAGGTGTAGTGGACGACGGCTGCCGATGGCTGCCCGCTAACGGCCTGACTCTCGGAGATCAACCTGTTGGCTTCGTCATAGTTGTAGGTGATAGTGCTGTTCTGGTTGGCAAGCATCGTCAACCGGCCGGCGACATCGTAGTTCTTGGCAACGACCGGAGCGGCGGTGGACGGTGACCATTCCTGACCATACTCACGGTTGCGTTCGTCATAATGAGAGAGACGCTGCTGACCGGCGCGATTGGTGTAGGTAGCGAGGTTGCCGGCGTTGTCGTAGGCGTAGTCCTCGTGGGAGCCATCGGGATACGTCATGCGGGTGCGGCGGTTGAGGTTATCATAGATGAAGCTGTAAGTGTTGCCGCGAGCGTCGGTCAGGCCGGTGAGATTGCCGTTGAGATAGGTCATCTGTGTGACATGACCCGCCCGGTCGGTAATATTCGTGGGTTGATCCATCTCGTTATACACGAATTGGGTGATGCCGTTGTCGGGCCGCTTCTCGGTCAGTTTGTTGCCAGCCAAATCGTAGGTCCACTCGGTCGTGTTGCCCAGCGGATCGAGGGTCACAGTGCGGCGGCCTTGCAGGTCGTAGCCGAATTTCGTCTGACGGCCGAGAGGGTCTGTAATGTGGCTGAGGTTGCCGGCAGAGTCATAGGCGTAACGGGTTGTGGCCGCATCGGTGCTATGATAGCCAACCGTCTCGGCCATCTTCCGCCATTCCACGTCATACTCGGTCTTGATGATCTTGCCGCTGGGCAGGATGACCATCGTGGGCTTGTTCCTGTAGCCGCAAGAACCGCAGCCACCACCGTCGCCGTAGCCGTAGCGGGTGGTTCGGCCAAGCGGATCGGTGACGGCCGTAAGGCGCCGGAACTCGTCGTAGGTGGAGAGCCAGCTATGGCCAAGCTCATCCGTTACCTTGGTGCGATTGCCAAAGGCGTCATATTCGAAGCTCTTGGTGGCGGGGCCAGGGTAAGTGATCTGGGTCACCAAACCGCGCGAGTTGTAAGCGAAGCTGGTGGTGTTGCCGCGCGGGTCGGTGACGGAAGAGAGGCGGTTGGTGCCTTGCTCGTAGGAGTATTGGGTGACATGACCGAGCGGATCGGTGGACTGGGTTTTCAAGCCACGGGCATCGTAGGCGGAATACTCGATGCCACCGTTGCGCAGCTTGTGGCTGAGAACCTGGCCGAACTCATTGTAAGTGAACTCCTCGGTGGTGCCGTCGGGATAGCGGGTCTCAGTAACGCGGTTGAACGAGTCGCGGACATAAACCGTGCTGCGGCCGAGCGTGTCCACGTGATTGGTGACAGAGTCGAACTCGTCATTGCGGAGCCAGAACTCCAAAGTGTTGTCGGGATGACGCTGGCAGAGGACGTTATCGTAGTTGCTCTTGGTCCACTGGGTGATCCGGCCCTGGGGATCGGTCTTGCCCGTCTGATAACCATACTCGCCCTGATCGTATTGATAATCCGTCCGCCGGCCCAGAGCATCCACATGGGTCGCCACCAGGCCAACAGGCATCTCATAACGCTCGTTGGCACCGTTGCCGTAATGCACGCCGGGCACATAGGACGTCGAAGCGGAGTAATAGCTGCCGATGGAGATCAACACGGCACCATGTGGATCAGCGCCGTTGATCTCGGCCTGAAGCGAACCGACAGGACCGGTTTCATAATACTTGTATCGGATGTTGGAGCCTTGACCGGGGAAATGCGGGTCAATGGCATGTTGGAGCAGCGGGCGCGAGCCGTTGATTTGGGCGTAGGCGTAATTAGCCGCCGTGCCGTCGCCATAATCCGCGACAGTCAAAAGAACATCACCCACAACATAGATCCAATCGTAAACCCCACCATAAGAGTAGCTGACGCTGCGGCCGTCACTGGTTTCAACCGAGGCGATCAACGTCACTCCCTCGGACTCATTCATGTAAGGCACGGTTCTGTAGTTGATCTGTAGATAACGACCGGCGGGTTCCTGGATGCTGCTCAAGAGGCCTGTCGTGCTGTCGTAGGTGAGCGTGTAAACATTCTGCTGGCTGTCCGTGAAGTGGGTCAAGTGATAGCTGCCGCTGCTGCCGTAAACCTCGAAGAAGTAACGCCAGCCGTTACTGGTTTGCAGGATGAAGGTGCTGCCGCTGGTCATCAGCCGTTCGCTCACGTTTGGAGTAGAACGCCAATTACCGCCAGAGTTCCAGAATCGGCGAGACGAACCGTCCGGGCAGTAGATCGTCACGGAATTACCAAGGCCGTTATCCACCAGTTCCCACTGGTAGGAATGACGCCAGCAACCGCCATCGCCGAAGTAAGAGACTTCATTGGCATACCGGGTGTTGTGAAGCCGCTTCCAAACCAGTTGATGCTCGCCGACTCCACCCCAGACTTCCAGATCGGGGATTTCGCGGTGAGCGTTGGCTGTGAAGAGCTTGATCGGGTTGGGCGAGTTGCACTTATCGTCTTTGCCCGCAGGACCCCTCTGCTCTGGATTGCCGCAACCGCCATGCAAGCTCTGATCAGGCGCAGCCGTGGATACAGACTGTGGACCTGCCTGTTGTTCCGGTTCGGCACCCGTAACAGGAGGAGGTTGCGCACCCGGCGGAGTGGCAGAAAGCGACGGTGGAACCTGGACACCAAACAATGTTGTGGTATTGCCGGGATCGAGAACCGGCCCTGTCACGAAGATGGTGGCCATGCTGTTCATGCCGACAGTTGCACCGCCGGTCGGACCGCTGAGAGACAACAAGATGGTCTTCGTGTCGGATGTGCCGGGCGACTGATGAAGTGAAATGGTGACGGTTTTCGATGCCTCTCCATCCGCGAATGATAGGGTAGCCGAGACATTATTGTAATCCGTGCCAGCGTGTGCCGAACCATCAAGCGTCGCAAAGTGGACCGTGACGTTACCCAACTGGCCGCCGGTTCTGACCACTTGAACCGTCACGGTCGTATCGGCCGTCTGCGCGTCGGCAGAATAAGCCACCTGGTCAAATTCGAAAGCTCCAGCTTGAGGATCCGTGCCCGTGGAACCGCCAGTTGTCCCACCGCTGCTGGTCCCGCTGGCAAACCCGGCGAGCAGGTTGTTGAGAGCGGCGAGATCGCCCGGCGGATTGAGAGTGAAACTATTGAGCAGACCATTGCCCGGCGAAGTTGCGAAATGGCCCTCGCCCAGGTCCAGCACTGACTGGACGAAGTAGTAGTAGTTGGTGTTGCCCGGCGGCAAACCGCTGAGAATAGCTCCCGCATCGAATCCGTCAAAGTCAGTCCCTGATACAATGAAAGCGTTGGCAGGATTGAGCGCGTTGCAGGGGCTGAACACCACGAAATGAGCGGCGTTGCTATCGGCGGCCAGATTGAGGAACTCCCACGTGATGAACGCCTCCGTAGAGGTGACATAATTGGTGTTGGGCGGAACAACGATCTCGATCAACGGAGTGGTGCCTTGTGTGCCGCCGGAGCCGGCCGTCCCGGTGGTGTGGAAGGTGCACCATTCATCACCGTTCATGCCGATGGCGTAGCGCCCTTCTGTGAAATCGAGGGATGATTGGACGTAGAAATAGTAATCGTGTCCGGCTGTCAGATTGGTCACCACAGCCGAAATGACATCGGGCTGATAGGGGTCTGCAAAACCTTGGGCAATGACTGCGCCGTCCAAGGTAGCTGGCGGCGCGTTGGAATTGACGATGGCGAAATGCTGGGCGACGGCGAACGGGTCTATCTGCGTCACCCACCAGGTGATCTTGGCCGCCGTGTCCGTGATCCAATCAGTTCCGACGCTGAGGATGGCAATGGCCGGATCCACGCTGGCTGCGCTCGCTGTAGCGAACTGATACGCGGTTGTCTCTCCGACGCTGAAGTCGGAGTTGCCGGCAAGGGCACCCTCGGAGCCATAGACTTCAGACCGGACTGCAAATGCATAGTTTTTCCCCGCCGTCAAACCTCCCACCTCAACGACCACAGAGCCGGAACCAGAAGCATCGCTGATGCCAGAAGCCTGGCCAAAGCTCCAGGAGGAATTGCCAACCTCGGCGTAGTAAACCCTGTTCCACAACAATTGCGAGGTATCGTTTTCCACACTCCAACTGATGGTCGCACTGTTCGGAGAGACGCTGGTGACTGAGGGAGAACTCACGATGCGGACAGCCGGGGCCGTCTTCTTTTGCACCCAATCACTGCTGGCATACACCATCGGGAAAGCCGGGTCGTGCGTCGAGTCCGCCTGCATCATGGACTGGGCGTTGATGTTGTAGGTGTGGCCGGGCAGCAAGCCGGTCAACGACACGCACATGTCCCCCGAATTCGGATAATATCCCCAAACTGTCAGGATTTCCGACCCAGCCATGTCCGCGTAACTCACCACGTTGCTGAACGAACCCCAATAATATGTGCTGGCGAAGCCGGGAGGATTGACAGCCCATACGATGTCCATACCGGAGGAGGTGACATTCTCCGCGCGCACATTCGTCAACGTCATCGCCGGCAAAGTGGTAAACGCGCCCGACGTCGACGCTGGACCATACATATTATCGTCTGCCAGAATGGCGAAACCATAGTTCTGGCCAGGTTGCAGATCACTGAGCCAGAAAGTGTGTTCTCCGTCTTCAAGCCATCCCAAGGGAATTTGGCAGGAACCGTTTTGATTCGAATAACTTAGCCAGTGATAAGACCCGTTACACTGATATGAAGTATTGGTCCACTTCATCTCAGCCGTCGTTAGCGCAACGATCCCTGGTCCGGTATTGACAACGCTGTTCCCCGACGCCGTTAAGAATCCAAGGGGAGCTGAGGTCTGATCCGCTCCATCGCTTGCCGTGAGGGTGAAACTGTAATTCTGCCATGGTTGCAGACCCCCAATCGTGCAGCCATTACTTCCATTCCCAAACGTCCCCAGGCTCTCGCCATTCAAGCTAATGTCTGCGGACTCTGCAGTCGTATCGAGTGTCCAATTCACAACGGCCGCCGTTGCGCTGACGTTGTTCACTGTCACTCCATACATGATCGGCGTGTGGAAGCTAACTGTGCCGCTGGCGGTGTAGGACGACGGCACATTCCCCCACGGCTCCCATGACCAATCGCCCTTGAGAACCGATTGCACCGTGAACCCGTAGTCGCAGCTTCGCGTCAAACTGGACAGATTGAACCTCGCCTGACCGTTGGTGGCGCTGTCTTCATAGGAAGCCAGCACTGAACCCGTATTAGGGTCAATCACACTGTGGACGACGCCGTTGAAGTTGGTGCCGGCCTGCGTGCTGAAATCCCACACGATGTCCGCACTAGTCGAAACCAAGTTTTCGGGGTGCAGGCCGCCTAGGATGATCAAGGAGGGTATGGGGGTCGAAAACACGCAAATGTTGCCATCATTGTTGCCGTGGCTGACCGCCATGGAGCCGTCGGCCATGCTGCTTTGCACCCAGAAACTGTATTCGAACCCGGGCTGCAAGGCTCCAATGATCACCGAGACGATGCCGGAGTTTATGTTGGTGCTCGCTCCCGCCTGGCCCGTGCCGGAACTGAGGCCGTTGCTCCAGCTGTAGTAAATCGTGTTGGTCACGGGCTGGCCCGTGGTGTTCTCCACGCCCCAACTGACTCTGACACTGTCGCCGGTCACGCTGCCAGTCGTTGGTGCACTGGTGATGTGAACATAGGGTTGTGGTTGAGAAGGCACCGTGAAACTGTTGGTGCCAGTGGCGTAATACCCGGGAATCAACTCCACACCGTGGTTGTCGGGATCGTTGACAAACGAGGTCACCGTGTAGTTGTAGCTCCCTCCTGCGACCAGATTCGACACCGACAGGACCACGTTGGTGTTGCCAGGTCCAGCATCGGTGAAGATCATCTGACTGGCAGGAGAGCCAGGTCCTGTGACAGTCACGAAATGGCTGGCTTCGTATCCGCCGTTGTTCTGCACATCCCAGGTAATCGCTACGTTGTTAGTGGTGAGGGCGGAATAGCTCACGTTGCTGATCGCTATCGAGGATGCAGTTGTGAACACACCATTGGTCATGAACACGTAGGCGAGTTGGTTGGTGTCATAGCCATCCAGCACCGAGACAAGGGAGTAGCCATAGGTCATGCCCGGCAGGAGGTTGGTGAAACTGAGCGTGGCAAGAGAAGCATCACCGGCGGAATTGATGCTGAATTGATTCGTGCCGATGCTAAGCGGGCTGTTCCAGTTGTAGGTGACGTAGTGATGCACCCATTGATGCAGATCATTCTGAAGGTCCAACGTGATGACTGCATTGCTGCTGGTCAATTCGCTGACGACAGGCGAATTGGTAATTCGAATGTAACTCCCCGCCAGCGTGGTAAACTGGGCCGCCGAAGAAAATGGACTCCAACCCCAGCCTGGCGCATAGCTTCTCACCTCAACATTGTAGGTCGTGTTCATCTGCAAGCCCTGCAGTTGGAAACCGGATTCATCATGGGCCATTGTCCGGTAGGTCTTGTTATTCGGATCACTGGTCCAATAACCCACCTCATCGTTGGAAACAGTGACGCCGTCGCCCTTCTCCGTTGTCCACACGATCATGGCGCTGTCAGGCGCCAGCGTGGTAGTCTCCGCATGGACATTCGCAATCCAAACACCCAGCATACTGAACGTGAAAGGCTGAGTGGCCGTGTAATAGGACGGGTATCCACCCAACACCGGGTCACTCGAACCGCTGTTGACTACCGATTGCGCTGTCACGTTATAGCTGCGGCCCAGTTGGAGATTGGTCGCATGGAATCGGATAGTGCCACTGGAAACTTCGACGGGGCTGGAAGACTGGTAGGAGATGCTGGAATTGGATGTGTCGGTGCAGGTCACGGTGTGCGTGATCTCGTCCTCTGCGATGCCCGATTCCGGCGTGAAGTTCCACACGATGTCAGCACTGTTGTCGGTCAGGTTTTCCCAATGCGCGTTGGCGATGGTGATCAACGAGCGCGTCGTGAACGAGCCGGACACCGTAGCTGATGTTGCGGCCGGATAACTGCTGGGGTCCCAGCCGGAGTCCGTCAGGATGGTAAGATTGTAAGTCTGGCCGGGGATCAATCCGCTGAGCGTGACCCACATCCGGCTTCCGTCCCAATTGGCGTCCACCGTATGGCTGCCACTGTCATTGGTGTAGGTCAGGTTGTTGGTCACGCCAAAACTCCCATACACCTGCCAACTAATGGCTGCGCTGGTGTAGTCCATCGTGTCCACGCGCCAATCCCCGAGGCCGACCAACGCAGGTCCTGAAACCGCGTAGTAGCCGCCGTTGTTGTTATCAGACGCCTCCAGTGTGTAACCCGAGGATTCGTTGTCCCATGTCGGACGCCAATTCCCCGACGATTTCACCCAGAAACGATGCACCTCACCGGAGGGCACCACAAACTGCGCTGTCACCCAACCGTTACCATCTTCCTGCCCATTGGCTATGACGTAATCCCCCATGTCGTTCAGAAGAACCTGATGGCTCCCGGATATCCAGTTCACGCTCGAATCGCGTGAAACGTGCCACGTTACCGTGATCGTGTTGCAGGAGTATTCGGTGGTTTGATAGGTGACGCTGATGGGACTGTCGATGACCAACGTCGGCGATGGCAGCGGCGGCGTGGTCGTGCTGAATGATCCATCGGCGCTGGCCGAAGAGCCACCATAGCTTGATACCGCGGTGAATCCGTAATTGTGGGCGGCCGTCAGCCCTGTGAGCATCACGCTGGCCCGACCGCTGCCATTATCGTAACTGGCACCTGTTGCGCCACCACTCCATGTAACAGCGTTGTTGTCCGGAGCGACCGAACTCCAACTTCCATACCAATTCCACTGCCACGAAGCTGAATCGAATGACCACCACCCGGAGGGAATGGAGGCCGAAGATGCCCAACTGATCGTGGCGCTGGTTTCATCCGCCGAATCCACTCGCAAGTCCGACACTGACACCGAAGGATCGGGACCCGATGGTTGGGGCGGCGGTTCACCTCCACCGCCACCCGTGGGAGGGGAATCTGTCTCAACAATCGTCAACGTGGCACTGGCCGGCGAACCCAGAATGGCCCCTTGCGGATTGGACAAGGTGAGGCTAATCGTCCTGTCTCCCGTGTAGTTGCTATCGTAAAACACGGGAACGTTGAATGACTTGCTGGTTTCCCATGAGTCGAAACTCACCGTGCCGCTTGTGGACCCGTCGCTGGCGCTGTAGTCCACTGACGCTCCAGCTCCGTTGCTGCTTGTCCGGGTCACGGTAATCGTTATGGAGCCCCCGTTCTCGTTGACGGAATAGGCGCCCGATTCGAATTGCACCGGAGGCGGTGCCGGGCTGCTATCGTAAATCGTCAGCGTCGAGCTGCTTTGCGAGCCAAGAACCGCTCCGATCTGCGGATTGGACAGCATCAGGCTCACTGTTCTGTCGCCAGTGTAGATGCCATCCCAACCGGTGGAGATGTCAAAGCTCTTGCTGGTTTCACTTGGCTCGAAACTCAATGTGCCACTTGCAGATCCATCGCTGGCACTGTAGTCCACGGTCACCGTTCCGTTATTGCTGCCTGTCCTGGTCACGGTGATCGTTACCGTGGACATCTCGCCGACACCGTAATTGGCTTCACTGAATTGCAGCGAGTCCGGCACCGGCGGCGGGGTTGTCAGCGGATATCCCGACCCGCTGTTGTCTTGGGTTACTTGCTGGCCCCAACCGGAACTCTGGATCGTGAAGTGGTATTCTGTATTGAGTGACAATCCCGTCAATGTGGCTGTGACGTGGCCATTGCCGTCTTCGGTGCCCACGGCGGTTATCTCCGAATTGAGCACCGTCACCCAATGCGCGTGATTGGCCGGATTGACCGGGGTCACATCCCAACTGATGTCATACTGAGTCGGATCGTCCCCGTGTTGTTGGATCGTCGGCCCCGACATACCGGAGAACACAATCGCCGGCGCCGCTTCGGTGATGAAACCATAATTGTTGCCGTCATTATTACCGCTGGTGACCACAATGGATTGGTTACTGCTGCCCGACTCCACCCAGAAGCTGTAACTGCGGCCTGCCACCAAGCCCTCCACAGTCACCGACACCAAGCCGGAACTTCCATCCGTATCAAGCCAAGCCTCTCCTGTGCCGGAGTTCTCCCCATCCGTCCAGCTATAGTGCACCACGTTGTGCAAAGACATGCCCGTGGTATTGTCCACATTCCAACTGACCTGGACACTGTCACCATCCACATTGCCGACTTCTGGAAGACTGGTGATCTGGATCGCGCCGGTTCCTGCAACTGAACCCCATACCGGGTAATTGCCGCCGGAATCCGGAACGAGGGTCGCCTCAAAACCGTGGTCCGAAAAATCGTGGGCCACCGAACCATTTTCCTGGGTCATCGCCCAAAGACCGATTGTATCGCCATCCGAGGACAATGTTGTGGGTCTGGCGAACCCCGTCGTGTATCGCACCGAACTCGACAGGCGAGCGAGCCGGATGTCACAGGCCTCAATGTGCGCCAAGAACGGCACCGCGCCGAACATCATGTCGCTTCCGGCCACGGGCGTTGATACCGAGGTAGTGTTCTCCCACACCCCATCTATCCACAGCGACAGCGTGCTGCTGTCCCATGTCGCCGCCAAGTGATGCCACTCGCCGTCCCGGATGTTGACGCCGCTGGTTTGTTCCAGTTCGGGAGCGCCTCCACTGTGGGTGAAAACAAATCGGCACTTGGACGTGCCATCACTGTTGAACACTTTGAAACAGTAACCGCCGGAGATGTTGTAAGTCCCAGCGAAAAGCCTGTCATCTGTCGTGTCCGTGGATCGAAACCATAACTCAAACGTCCCCGTCGCCGGCGTGAAAGCCTCATTGCTTGCTGCTGCCGCGTAGTTGCCACCGTTGAAGCTCAAGTAACCGGCTTCGTTGCTGGTGAACGTATTTCCACTGGCCGGCGTGTTGATCGCCATGTCGAACGACTTGCTGACAGAGTGACCATAAGAATCCTGCACCAATACCGTGAAGCTGTAGGATCCCGCTGTTGAGGGCATGCCGGCGAGGTTGCCACTGGAATCCAAAAGCAAACCATCCGGCACCAAACCATCTGTTACCGACCAGATCTTGTCTCCCGCACCGCCCTCTGCCGCCAGCGTGCCGGAGTAATAGCCGCCCGGCTCTCCGCCGGGCAACGGCGAACCGGTCGTGATCTGTAGAGGCGCAGAATCATCTATGTTGATCTCAAACCAACCATTCACATAGCCACCCACCTCGTCGCTGACGCTCACCTGGAAGATGAAGTTGCCCGTCATCGCAGGCGTGCCACTGATCGTGCCATTTGGATCCAAGCTCAGCCCTGAAGGCAAACTGCCGCCAATCAACGACCACGTGTAAGAACCTGAACCATAGCTGGCGCTCAGTGATTGTTGGTAACTTGTGCCAAGCGTGCCGTTGGACAGAGGCGAACTTGATGTCATGGCCAATGCCGAAGGAGGAGGATCGGGCGGCGGCGGGTCTGGTGGTGGCTGGTATGGCGGCGCGTTGATCGCGATCTGGAACTCTGCTTGAACTGACCCGCCTGAGCCATCGCTCACACTCACTTGGAAGCTGGAGTTGACTTGGCTCATCGGCGTGCCGCTGATCGTGCCGTTTGAATCCAAGTCGAGGCCCGAAGGCAATGAACCGCTCACAACCGTCCAAGTGTAAGACCCTGAACCACCGCTGGCGGTCAATGATTGTTGGTAGCTTATGCCCTCCCAACCGCTAGGCAGAGGCAAACCTGTTGTGATCGTCAGTGGCGGCGGCGGCGGAATGTCGCTGATGTTGATCTGAAAATCCGCCTGCCCATATCCACCCATACCGTCACTGACGCCGACGGTGAAACTGAAGTAGCCAGAGCTCCACGGTGTGCCGCTGATGGTCCCATCCATGCCCAGCGACAGCCCGCTGGGCAAATTGCCGCCGATCAATGACCAACTATAAGTGCCGTAGCCACCCGTGGCACTCAAAGCCTGAGAATAGGGAGTTCCCACCATGCCCTCGGGCAGTCCACTGCTGCCGGGTTGCACCGGAGCCAGGCTGACAGTGAGACTCACTTCCTTGGTTCCGGACGTGCCATAAGAATCCGTCGCTGCCACCGTGAAATAAGATGTCTCCAACATCGTCGGCGCGCCACTCAACGTGCCGTTTGAATCCAGATTCAGACCCGAAGGCAATGAACCACTCACAACCGACCACGTGTATGACCCCGAACCGCCACTGGCGTTGAACGTGCCGGCATAATACACGCCCAACAAGCCGTCGGGCAGCGGTGAACCTGTCGTGATCTCCACCGGCGACAGTGGTGGGCCGTTGATCGTAATTTGAAAATCCGCGGAGGCCGAACCAGTCCCATCTTCCACTTGAACGGTAAAGTAAGAAGTTCCCGCCGCTGTCGGCGTGCCGCTAATGCCACCCCAAGAATCCAACCACAGCCCTGAAGGCAAACTGCCGCTCGTAATTAACCAAGTGCAAGAACTTCCCCCACCTCCACTGAAGTTCAACTGCTGCGAATAGCCAGTGTCGGTTGTGCCATCGGGTAAAGGTGAACTTGTTGTAATCGCAAGGGATGGCGGCGGTGGTGGTGGATCGCTGACGACGAGGGTGTAGTCAGCCTGCGTCCAATTCATCCCTCCGTCATCGCTGACGTAGATGCTGAAATAGTAGGTTCCCGCCGTTGTCGGGGTGCCGCCGATGGTGGTGGTCATTGTGTCCAAGGACAACCATCCGGGCAATGTGCTGTAGTCCGACCAAGTATAAGACCACGAGCCTCCGCTGGCGCTGAATGTCTGCGACCAAAAAGTCCCTGTCGTGCTGCTGAATGTTGTTGGTTGAGGGTCAATCCAAATCTGCGCCTGCACCACAGCCGCACACAGAAACCCCGCCAAAACAAAAAGACCTTTGCGGATGAATCTCGCAACGGCGGAGAGGATCAAACATCGAACACTGGCTAAAGGGGAAACGTTGGGAAGTTTTGAATTCGGCGGAGCATGGCCCGATTGCTCGCTCCACACCGCCACGTTGAACAGCCCACTCCTCGGTATTCGCTCGCTCACGCTCGCACCTCCTACAGTTCTACACTGCTTCTAATACGACGAAGCGAGCATGGTTATAATGGAGCAATGGCAGTTTTGTCCATATCAGGAATCACCTGATTCTTGCATCAGGGATTTCCTGATGCCTGCCTCACAGGTAAAAGGAATCCGCGCACAGCAAACTTCTTTTCTTTCGGTTCACACCACCATCTTCCGGGTGACCCCTTCAGATTTCGGTGTTGAAGTTGCCATTCTCGCTCTGCTCTCAGCCCACTGTCTCAGGCCATTGATCTGTTCGCTCATCAACTTCGACAATGGCACGAAGTCATTGAGCACTTGGGCAATCGTCAGGTCAGTCGGTTCGCGATCAGCAGCAAACGATTGATACAGAGCGTCCACGAACACACCCTCGACTTCAGAACCAGTCAGACCATCAGTAGCCTTGGCCAGTTGCACAGGTCGAACTCGGCTCCGAAATGTTCGGAAGGCAACGCGATGACGCAAGAGAACGCTAGCATTGAGCGCCACCGGAATCCATATGCGTTGCTTGCCATGAGAGGATCCCTCGATTTCAATTCTTGGTCAGCGACGCTTGCTTGCGAACGCGCGACACCCGGAACTCGCTGAAGCGCGGCCAGTGCTCGGCGTCGGGCGGGCCTTGGTAGCAATGGAGGCTGATCTTTGCCTGCGCGTTTGGCGGCGCTGGCAGGTCGCCCGCTCCGGCATCAAGCCACGCGTCCGTTCCTACGACGCGATACTGGCCGCGAATCCGGTTGCCGGCCACCAACAACCGCACGCGCACCGCCGTCGCCGCGATGGGAATCTTCCCCAGCGTGCGCGTCTTGTCAGCTTCCTCGCGGCCCATGACGATGCAAACTTCCTTGTTCACCAGTTCCAACCCCAGTTTCACCATGTGGCTGTCGTCGTAATACCACGCGAGGTTGGCTTGCTCGTATTGACGCGTGGGCCGGTTCGCGATGCCGACGGAAACCTCCACCTCGCCCTGCGCCGTGTCGGGAGCCGGCCGCACGAGCACGTTCGTCACGTTGTTGGCGCGCCCCCAGAGATTGCCCGGCAGCACGCGGATTTCGAGCGCCTTGTCCGCGATGCGCCAAGCCGACTTCTCCTCGCGAACCCAACTCCAGCCGTCGCCGAGCTTGCCGGCGAAGTCATCCTTGAACAACACCTCGTCCGCCACGCAGAACGACGCGAGCAGAAGCGAGAAACCGGTGAACGAACAGTAGATGAGTTTCATCTGAAGTCCACGGTCGGGTTTTCGCCGGGCCGGATGGTGATGTCGCGCGAGCCGAATTCCGTCTGGTCGCCGCGCGCGGTGATGGTGTAGGCGCCGGCAAGGATCTGGAAGCGCGCAGGGTTGTCCACCAACGCCGTGACGAACCTGCCGTTTTGCTGAAGCTCGACGCGCGGGAACCTGCCGCTGCCGGGCTGGTAGGGCGGGATACTGACCACCACGGTCAGCACGGCGCACGGCACATCCACGACCTTGCGCGTTGTCTCACCTGCGCGGATCGCGAGGTCGGGAATGGTGTAGTTCTGTGTTGGCTGCAATGGCAGTTCGACGGAGTAAACACCTTCCGGCGCCTGGAACTTCGCCGGCAACTCCGTGACCGCGCCAACCTGCCGCGAGCCGGCCTTGAGATGAATCAGCGGCACGCGCGTCAGCGGCCGGCCGCCGGCGGTGAGCATCAGCTCTAGCGTGCCGGTGCCGGTGTTGATGAGCAGCTCGGTGACTCTGCCGGCTTCGATGACGACGTGCCTGGGCGCGGTCTCCGGAGCGGCACCGACGCGGGCGGTGACGTTGTAGGGACCGGGCGGCAACTCAAACCGACCGGGATTCTCGGCGAGCACGCTAGGTTGAACGGTGGGATCCTGCGCGTGCCGCACGGTGATGACAGGCATCTGGGCCGGCCGGCCTGCGCCCTCGACGACGATCACCTTCAGCCGCGCAGCGCCGACGGGCGCGGGCGGTGGTGGCGGTGGCCTCGGCGCTACGCCGCCGGTTCGGAAGTAACACATCTTCCGGGCGGGCTTGCCGACGAAGCACATGAACTCGAAACCGTATTTGCGGATGATCTCCAGCGCCACGCGGGCCATGTTCTCATCGCCACCGAAGTCCAGCATCCAGTGGTCGCCGTCCACGATCTTCCACGAGCCATTGATTTGCTTGACGATGGTGTTGGCCGGATTGAACGGAAGGGCGTCCTCGCCTTCGATGGGGCCGGCGGGCGCTTGGTCGTTGACGAGCCAGTATTCCATCGCGGGCTTCGGAGGGCCGACGGCGCAGTGTTTGTCGAAGCGGTAGTGTTTGATCACACGAACCGCGTCGCGCGCACCGGCCTCGCTGTCGCCGAAGTTGCCCAGCAGCAGAGGACCGGCGGCGACCACCCACTGGCCTTGGAAGTATCGAACCTCGACTTGGTCGGGATTGAACCCGACCGCCGCGTGTTGGGGCGCTGCTTTGCAGGCCGCAAGGGCGACGGCAAACACCGCCAGCGTGACGAAAGTGTGTGGGAAGAACCGTTTGAGGACGTGAACACGTGAAATCCTGTGCATGAGTCACTCCTTTCCGATTGTCGTGCAGCCTCGTGAGCTATGCTGGCGAGGCATCGTTTCCGTTTCGGCCGAAACTTCGGCCGCTTTGCTACGCCCAGCCAACCATCCGGGACAATTCTGCCAGCACCGGGTATGGATGCAACCCTCGATTTGATCCAACGGAAAGAACATGACAAATGTCTTTTCCTGCTTCCGCCGGTTTCCATTTTGACAAAGCTTGGCCCATTCGATAGGTTCTGCGCCACTTCAGCGGCGCGAGCAATCGCGCCGCAGCGTTGCCGGATGGTGTAATGGTAGCACGGCAGACTCTGGATCTGCCTGTCTAGGTTCGAATCCTAGTCCGGCAGCCATCTTCACATGAGTGGTCGCAATTGGGAATTTCTCCTCGTGCGGTTGGCCGCACCGCCGCCGGATCACGACAAACAACCGAGGAGTGTCCCAAGAACAAACAGCCTTGCTTCGCTGCGCCCGCTCGATAGCATGGCGGCAGTTTGAAACTGCTGCCGATTGCCAAACCCATCAAGCTCATGACTCGTCCCATCCTTCTCCTTCTGGTAACGCTCTATTCTTTTGCACCGATCTTCCCTCTTGCGAGTGCTGGCGAGAAATCAAAGAGCGAAACAAAGCCGGTCCTCGATCCGCCGCCCGGCCCGACGCAGAAGCCTTATCAGCCGGCTGATGGCCAGATCATGGAGGTGACACCGCCTGCGTTCATCTGGGTGCCGGCGGGACGCGGTGCCACTTACGCGCTGCAGTTGTCTCACTCGGAGTTCTTTCCACCGGAGGGAACGCGCACGTTTGCGGGGCTGACGCGGGCGGTGTTTGTGCCGCGCGAGCCGCTATCACCGGGCCGGTGGTTCTGGCGCTATGGCGTAGAGACGAAGAACGGACCAGTGTTCGGTCGCGCGCGGTTGTTCTCGGTGCCTAAGATCGCGCGGGTGTTTCCGTTGCCGGATTTCGACAAGGTTGCCAAGAGCGTGCCAGTGGGACGGCCGCGGCTGTTCCTGAGCGGCGAGCAGCTCGCGAAAATCCGCGCGGCGGCGAAGGGCGAGTTGAAGAGCGCGGTGCAGGAACTGGTGAAGTCGTGCGAGAAGGCCGTCGGCGAGGAGTTGGTGCCGGAGCCGGATTACCAGCCGAAGGAGCCGGGCAAGCGCGGACCGTGGGCCATCCGCATCATGAGCACGACGCGCCCGCCGATGGACAAGATGGAGCAATGCGCGCTGGCGTATCTGGTGATGGGCGACAAGCGTTTCGGCCTCGAAGCGAAACGGCGACTGCTTTATTTCTTCTCGTGGAACCCGGAGGGGCCGACGAGTCTCTTCGCCTACGACGAGCCGCCGATGTGGGTGATGATGCGCGGCACGCGCGCCTACGACTGGACCTACGACCTGTTCACACCGGAGGAGCGCGCGAAGATCGAGCCGAACATGAAGGCGCGGGCGTTGCAGTTCCTGAAACGGCTCCAGCGCCTGCCGTTCGAGACCAATCCCTACGACAGCCACGCAGGCCGGATGCCGGGCTTCCTCGGTGAGTGCGCGTTGTCGTTCATCCACGAGTGGCCGGAGGCGCGGCAATGGCTGGAATACGTGACGACGATCTACATGACCAGCTATCCGGCGTGGGGCGGCGATGACGGCGGCTGGCAGGAAGGGCCAGGTTACTGGAGCGCCTACATGGGCTTCGCGATGCACTTCGTCGTGGCGCTGCGGCACGCGACGGGCGTGGACCTGATGCAGAAGCCGTTTTTCCGCAACACGCCGAACTACGCGCTCTACACGGCGACGCCGTATCACGAGAACTGTCCGTTCGGTGACGGCCAGCATGGGCCGCCGACCGGTCCGCGCGCGGTCATGTATGCCTTCTCATCGCTGACGCAAAATCCGTTTTTTCGTTGGTATGCCGACGCTGCGGGCTACCGGCCGGGCGCCGACGTGCTCAGTTTGGCAACCTACGACGCGCCGCTGAAAGCGCGCTCGCCGCTGGAGCTGCCGCAGGCGCACGTATTTCCGGGCGCGGGCCTCGTCTCGATGCACACGGCGCTCGGCGACAAGGAACGCGACATCAGCTTCCTGATGCGGAGCAGCCCGTTTGGCAGCGTGAGCCACGGCCACGCCGACCAGAACGCGTTTGTCGTCGAGGCGTTCGGCCGCGGGCTGGCGATCGCGACGGGGTATTATCCGTGGTATGGCTCGCCGCATCACAGCCAGTGGACGCGCGCGACGCGAGCGGTGAGCAGCATTCTCGTGGACGGCCAGGGCCAGATGCAGCGCAGCCCGGCGGCGAAAGGCGCTATCACGGCGTTCCTCCACGGTGAGGGCTACGACTACACCGAGGGCGAGGCGGGTGAGGCGTATGGCGACAAGCTGAAGCGATTCCGTCGCCACGTGGTGCATGTGCGGCCGGGCGTGTTTGTCATCTTCGACGACCTGGCGGCGACGAAACCGGCAATGTTCCAGTGGCTGCTACACGCACACGAGAAGATTGGCGTGGACGAGTCCCAGCAGCTTCTTACCATCCGCCACGAGCCGGCGACGATGGAGGTGCGCCTGCTGCTGCCCGCCGGCTTGGCGTTTTCTCAGAACGACAAATACGAGCCGGAGCCGGAACGGGTGAAGCGCGGCGAGATCAATAGCACATGGCACCTGACCGCCGCCACGACCGCGCCAAGTGCCACGGGCCGGTTTCTTTCGGTGCTGACGCCGCATCGCGTCGGCAGCGACACGCCGGTGACGAAGACGGGGCTTGTTCAAGGCGACGGCGCGGTTGGAGTCCGTCTACGGTTTTCGGACGGTGCCGAGGACGTTGTCGTCTTCCGCACTAACGCCGAGGCCGCGACGGTGTCATGCGCCGGCCTGCGAAGCGACGCGCTGGTGTTTGCCCGTGGCCGCGCCAAAGATGGTTCCGTGAAGCGCCGTCTGATGTATGAAGGCACGAAGCTGGAAGAAGCCGGCAAGTAAAGCAGCGCAGACTTCGCTCACAGAAACGACCGCACGTGGGTCAGCGCAGCTTGGTAACTCTGCGGGTTCACATACTCCAGCACCAGCGGGAGGTTCGGACAGTGTTTGCGGGCCAGTGCGATATACTTGCGGTAATCGAGATCGCCTTTGCCGGCGGCGACGCCTTGCGTGACGTGCAACTTGCGGTCTTTGGCGTGCATCGCAACGATGTAAGGAGCGAGCGCGTTGAACATTTCGTCCAGCGTGTTGTGCGGCAACAGATTCGCCGGATCGAGCAGCGCGCGCACGCGCGGGTGGTTGATCTCCTCCATGAAGTAACGCACCGCCGTGGCGGATCCGAGCAAGTCTTGGAAATACGACTCGATGGCGATGGTCACGTTGTGTTTCTCAGCCAGCGGAATCAGCTTGCGCGTCATCTCCACCAGCCGCGGCCAAGTGCGCTCATCGAGCGAGGCACTCAGGTCGCGTCCCTTGCCGGGCACGATGATCGAACCGCACTCGCTGATCAGCATGTGGACGTTCATCGTCTTGGCGATGCGCATCATGTCGGCGAAATACTTGAAGTTCTTCTCGCGCTCGGCTTCGTCAGGCTCGATCAGATTGGCATAGACGCCCAGCGCCTGGATTTCCAGTCCGCGACTGCGGTATGCCTTCGCGATCCGGTGGCACTCCGCCTCCGTCACCGCCGAGACGTCCACAGGCCGGTTGTATTTCCAATAGTTCGAGTCCTTCTGTGTGAAGAACAACTGCACGCAATCGAGTTTGGCGTCAGCGGCGAGCTGCGCCATTTCGTCATTGGTGAGGCTGTTGAAGCCGTTGGTGGCGAGTCCGAGCTTCATCGGCGACTTCGACGGCGCAGCGCGAAGCTCCGGCGCGAACACGGTCGGTAACGCGAGGCCGGCGGCGGTTGCGCCGACGGTGCGGAGAAACTCACGGCGCGGCATGGTGGTATGAGACGAAGGGGAAGGAGTCGAGGAAGCGGAGTTCGATTTCATGGCGCGAACCTTACAACGAACATATACAGGTCGGCAAGCCAGCGATGGGATGCGTGTTCGTGTTGATAACCGCTAAGGTTTCGTAATGGGCGGCGCGCTTGTTCTTGGCGGCGGCACGTCACAGGCGATGCGGAAGCCGAGGTTGGCCTGCGTCTTCATCGGGTCTTTGCCCGTGCGGTAGGCGCAGCGGACGTTTTGCACGGGTTCGTTGTAAGCGCCGCCGCGAATCACGCGCTCAGCGCCCTTTGACGGGCCGAGCGGGTTTGTCTTGGGCGACTTGAAGTAGTAGTTCGCGTCGTAATAGTCGCTGCACCATTCATAAACGTTGCCGAGCATGTCGAAGAGGCCGAAGCTGTTCGGGGCAAGCTTCGCCACCGGATGTGTGTGGCTGCTGCTGATGCCGCCGACCCACGCCGCCTTGAACAAGTCCGCGTCGTTGTCGCCGCTGTAGAACTTGTCGTCCGTGCCGGCGCGGCAGGCGTATTCCCATTCGGCCTCCGTGGGCAACCGGTAGGCGCGGCCGTCCATGAAGTTCAGCCGCTTGCAGAACTCCACCGCGTCGAACCACGTCACGTGCTCCACCGGCAGGTCTGCGCCTTTGTAGTAGCTCGGCGACTTTCTCATCACGGCAGCGAACTGCGCCTGCGTCACCTCGGTGGCGCCCATGTAGAATGACTTGGTGATCGTGACGTGGTGAAGGTTCTCTTCCGAATAACGCCAGCTCTCGCTCTTCGAGCTGCCCATTTCAAACTCGCCCGCTGGGATCAGCACCATGCGGATGCCGACGGCGTTGACGAACGACGGCTGGCCGGCTGCCGTGCCTTTGCCAAACACCGGTGCTGGCGTGACGACCGGCGCGGCTGGCTGCGACGGTGGTGTCTGGGCGAGCGCCGCGCTACCGCACAACGAAGCGATGGTCAGATTTCGGAAGGCGGCTGTCAGGTTCATGTTTGGTTAGTTATCAGGCAACCGCGGCGGTTGCAAGCGAACGGTGCGAGTTGAACGCGCAGGCCTGAGGGACGCTGAAAGCCGCAAGCCTCTGCGTTTCCTTTCAACCGCAATTTTTTTGTGGAGCTTTTTCCCGCGAAACCTGTCTAACTACCCGTGAGAAACTGGAGGTCCAACATGCGCTCGATTACTCGCCTGTTTGTCGCTGTCTTCCTTCCCGCTGCCGCTCTTGCCAAAGAGGCTCCACCGCCGCCGAGCGCCGAACTGGTCGTGCGCGAGGTCCGTTACGATGCCACGCTCACAGACAAGGAGGCGCGCTTCGCCGTGGATCTCGACGCCGAAGCGACCGGCCGCGGCGAGCCGTGTGCCACGTTGTTCGAGGGCGATGTGGCCGTGATGCCGCCCAAGCTCCCCGCCAACCTACGCCTCGCCCGTGCCGGCAACCAGTATCAGCTCGTCGCGACGAAAGCCGGCCGGTTCAAGCTCAAGCTCGACCTCGTCGCGAAGATCACGCGCGCCGAGCCGTGGAACCGGGTCTCGTTCACCGGCCCGGTCGCGGCCATCGCGTCTATTGCCGCGCAGGCCGCTGGCGACGGCATCGAACTGCAACTGCTCAGTGGCACCGTCACCGAGCCGCAGCCGAAAGGCGGCGCGGCGAAAGTGTGCGGGCTGCTCGGCGCCGACCGCGCGGTGTCGTTGCGCTGGCAAAGCAAGGCCGCCGAGGCCGCGCGCAAGGCGCTTGTGACCTGCGAGACGACCGCCGCCGCCCACATCACGCCAGCCGTCGTGAAGTTCACCACGCGGCTCAACTACGAGATCGTCCAAGGCAACGTCCCGAAGCTCACTGTGACGCTGCCGGCCGCGCAGGCGCTTACGCGGCTTCAGGGCGAGCAAATCCGCGACTGGCAAATCAAGACCGAAGGTGACCGCCAGTTGCTCACCGTCGAGCCGCTCAAGCCGTTGGAGAAAAACTACACACTCACACTTTACAGCGAGCAACCGGTTGAAACCGCGTCCGCCGTCGCGCAACTCGCGCCGCCGCAGCCGCAGGAGGTCGCGCGAGAGACCGGCGCGCTCACGTTGTCGGCGGAGGACATGGTGGTGGAAACCGACGCCGCCACCGGCCTGCGGCAGGTGAACGCTCCCGGCGGCGCGCTCGCGGCCTACCAGTTCTACGGCCGGCCCGCGACGCTCGCGCTGAAGCTGCGCCGCATCGAGCCGGTGATCACCACCGCCGCGCACATCACCGCGCGGCTGGAAGAGACGCGTCTGATTGTCAGCCACGCGATCACTCTGACCGTTGAGAAAGCCGGCATCTACTCGCTGGAATTCGCGCCGCTCGGCAGTTTCCTCGTTGCCGACGTGCGCGGCGAGGGCATCGAGGACTGGAAGGCTGCCGGCGGCAAACTCACCGTTAGCTTTGCCGGCCGCGTCCTTGGCACGCGCTCGCTCGACGTGCAGCTCGAACTGGCGCAGAAAACCGTGCCGGAGCAACTCACGCTCGTGCCGTTGCGCGCTGCCGGCGCGACGAAGGAGACCGCGCAACTCGCCGCTGCTGCCGCGCCCGGTTTCCGGCTCAAGACAGGGAAGGCAACCAGCCTGCGGGAGGTGCCTGTTGGCTCGCTGCGGGAGTCGGATTTCAAACCAGGGACTCCAAGCCACGCCGCCGTCTCTGCAGAGAAGACGGAGCTTGAGAGAAAACTCGACTCGATTCGTCTTCCGAAAATTGAGTTCAGGGATGCCAACATTGTCGAGGTTATCAATTACCTAAACAAACAAAGCCGTGCGATTGATGAACAACAGAGCGGCGGCGAAGGCGTGAATATCGTCCTCGGCGGTGGCTTATCGAACGCTGATTCGAAAGCTGATACGAAAACGGACACGCCTGGAATCACATTGAACCTGATGGACGTGCCGTTGCGCGATGCGTTGCGTTACGTGACTGATATCGCCGGCTTGAAGTTCATTGTGGATAAGCATGCGGTCCTCATCATCCCTACCACTTATCAGCCGCCTGGCGTCATGCAAACGCGCGATTTTCTGGTCCCATCCGGTATCTTCACCACTGTCATGGCAGGCGCACCGCCAGGTGCAGCTCCTCGTGGTGGTGAAAGTGTGTCGAACGAAGACATCAAGAAGTTCTTCGTGGATGCCGGCGTGAAATTTGACATGGGCGCGTCGTTGACTTATCAGCCGGCGACCAGCCGCCTTTTCGTTACCAATGAGCATGGCAGCTTGGACACCATTGAGGGCATCCTCAACTCCTTGCAGGGCGCAAGAGTAATGCGTCACTTCCATTCAACTCTCGTTCTCGCCTACACCGCCGACCAGCCCGACTGGCAGCTTGCGCTCGGCGTCGAGCGGCTCGCGCCGCGGCTGCTCGTGGACATTTTCAACCTCGTCACCATCGGCGATGGCCTCGTCGGTGGCAGCGCCACGGTCCGCTACGCCATCTTCAACCAAGGCGTGCAGGAGTTCCGGCTCCGGCTGCCGTCGCGGTGGAAGAACGTCGAGTTCACCGGGCCCGGCATCCGCCGCAAGGACCAGCGCAAGGACGACCAAGGCGAGGTGTGGACCGTCGCGTTGCAGGAGAAGGCGTGGGGCAGCTACACGCTGGTTATCACCTACGATGAGCAGTTTGATCCGCACAAAGCCACGCTTGTTGCCGGCGGCGTCCACGCCCTCGACGTGGAGCGCGAAACCGGCACGGTCGCCATCACCAGCGCCGCGAGCCTGCAACTGCGCGAGAAGAGCGTCACCGGGCCGCTGCGCCGCGTGGACGAGGCCGAACTGGCTGGGAACGACCGCGCGCTCATTTCGCGGCCGGTGCTGCTGGCTTACCGCTACCCGGTCGGCGAACCATATGAACTGTCCGTCGAGGCCGTCCGCCACGAGCTTCTGGGCGTGCTTGACGCGGTGGCCGACCGCACGCAGTTGACGACGGTGTTGACCGACAACGGCCAGATGCTGACGCAGGCGTCGTTCATGGTGAAGAACAACGACAAGCAGTTCCAGCGGTTCACGCTGCCGAGCGGCGCGGAGTTCTGGAGCTGCTACGTCGCCAACCAGCCGGTGAAGGCCGAGCGCGACGGCAACGCGCTGCTGGCGCCGTTGCCGCGCGGCGCCAACCGCGACCAGGCGTTCGCGGTGGACGTCGTCTATGCGCAGAACCTTGACGGGAAGAAAGCGGCAGCGCAGCCGGCGGTCGCGGCGACGGGCGACACCGCCGGCCTGAAATCGTGGTGGCCGCGAGCCGTCAAGCTCAACGCGCCGAAGACCGACGTTCAGACCACCTACGCAGAATGGGAACTCTACGTGCCTGCGACGCACACGCTCGCCAATTTCGGCGGCAATATGACCGTCGCGCGCGGCACCACCTACGGCCTGCACGACGCGTGGGAGAAGTTCGCGAAATTCTACCAGGAGCTATTCGATGAAGCTGCGGCGTTGGTGGCGGTGTTCGTCGTGCTCTTCTTAGTGTTCATCCTGATCGTCGCTGCCGTTCGCCGCGGCTGGAAAGGCGCGCTTGCTGTCATTTGCAGCGTATTCATCATCATGCTGCTATCGAGTCTGCTGTTTCCGGCGATTTCGGCCGCGAAACGACGCACGGTGACTTTCGACAACGTCCAAAGCCAGATGACGGCGCAAGGCATCGCCACCGCCGAACCGCAGACCGTGTTTACTGCTCCTGAGCGTCCGCCCGGCTGGGAAGAGCTGAAATACAAGAAGCCCAAGCCCATGTTCGTCGGCACACCGAAAAATATCAAGTCGCCCAACCTTGAGCCGCCGGGCGGCGTGCCGCTACCAGCCGCAGCTCCTGCCGGTCCGCAACCGCCGGCAGCCGCCGCAGACGAGACCGGCACCGCCGGCGCTTCAGCGGCGGGTATCCGGCCGATTCGCGTGGACATCCCGCGCACGGGCGAGCGGTTTGTATTCACCAAGGTGCTCAACATCGGCGGCGAGGCGTTGTCGGCGCAGGCGTGGGCAATCAATACCGAGGTGCGCAACGCCGCCCGCGCCGGCATGGAACTGGCTGCGTTCCTCCTCGGTGTCTGGGTCATCCGCCGACAAACACGCCGCGCCCGCCCGGGCAGCGTCCGGCTTGCCGCGGGCCTCGCGCTGTGCCTCGGCAGCGTCGGCAGCGCGTTGATCGCACTGAGGCTGCTGCACATCGCGCTCATCCTCGTCGTGCCGGCGCTGGCAATAATCGGAATGGTCTGGCTGGCGAAGAAACTGTTGCCGCCTCAACCACCGAAGCTCACGCCGCCGCCCGCCGGCGGTCCCGCCGCGCCCGCTGTCACGGCGTTGCTCGCGCTGGCGTTCTGTCTGGCCGCCGCCAGCGCCGACGAGGCGAGGCAGCGCGCCCAGCACTTCGCCCCGACAGCACCCCGTTCCTCCATTCCGCAGTCGCCCGGCATCATCGCTCCATCGCTCCAACCCGTCATCCCGTCGTCGCCCGGCGTCGCGATCACCTCCGCCGCCTACACCGGCGCGGTGCGCGGCAAGGTCGCGCAGTTCGAGGCGGTGTTCGAGTTGCAGGCGACCGGGGCCGGCCGGCGCGTGACGTTGTTCGGTGACGACGTGGCGGTGCAGGAGTTTTCCGCCAGCTTCAAGGACGCGAAGCTGGTGCGCGACGGCGCAATGCTTGCCGCGTTGCTGCCGAAACGCGGCGCGGTAACGCTGCGCGTGAAGTTCGTCGTGAAGATCACGGGAGACGAGACGAGCCGGCAACTGGCGTTCGCTATTCCGCCCGCGCTGACAGGCAAGCTCAGCGCCGCGCTCGACGAAACCGACGCGGCCGTGGAAGCGCCGACGGCGGTGTCGTTCAAGACCACCGTTGAACAGCAACAGACGCGCGTCGAGGCAGTGCTCGGCGCGGCCACGCAGGTCGAACTGGCGTGGACGCCGCAGACCAAGCGCGCAGCCGAGGTGGCCGCGACGGTCTTTTGCCAGAACACGACGCTGGCGAGCTTTGGCGGCGGCGTGCTGAACACCCGCGCGACGCTGGCGTTCCAAGTCGCGCAGGGCGAGCTGCGCCAGGCACGCTTGCGGCTGCCGGCCGGCCAGCGGTTGCTGAAGGTCGAGGGCGAACTGATCCGGACGTGGGACGTGACGGCGGCGCCCAAGCAGGAAGACGGCGGCGCACAGATCCTCACCGTCGAGCTGATGCGCGGCATTTCCTCGACGAATTGGCCGCTGACGATCATCAGCGAGAAGGTGCTGACGAAGCTGCCGGCGTCGGAGCGCGTCGAAACGCCGCGTGCGCTGGAAGCCAAGCGCGAAACCGGCTGGATCGCCATCGCGGGCAGCGAGGAACTCAACGTTACTGTCGAGAAGAGTGGCGAGTTGCAGCGCGTGGACACCGAGGAGTTTATGAAAGCTGAACGGCGGCGGCCGACGCTGGGCGATGAGTTTGCAAGGTTATTCAAGGCTGGGAAGGCGGTGGCGGCGAAGGCGGAAGCAGCGCCGGCGATTGTCGCCGCGTATCGTTTCCAGAAGCCGGGGTTCAATCTGGCGGCACGCGTCGAGGCCGTGCAGCCGCAGATCGAGGCAGCGGTGCAAAATCAGTTCCGCGTCACGCCGGAGCAGCTCGGCGTGACCGCGCAGGTGGACTACACGATCAAGAAAGCCGGCGTGTTTGCGCTGCGGCTGGCGCTGCCATCAGGCTTCCGCGTCGAGTCCGTGGTGGGCGATCTGATCTCGCAGTGGACCGAGCGCACCGATGCCGGCCAGCGGTTGCTGGAGGTCGCGCTGAAAGAACGCGCGCTAGGCGCGTATTCCCTGCGCGTGGCGCTGGTCCGGATGTGGAAGGAGTTGCCGAAGAACGTGGAGATCGCCGGCGTGCATCCGCTCGGCACGCAGAAACTCTCCGGCACCGTCAGCGTCTCGTCGGAGCCGGGCATCCAGCTCAAATGCGAATCGCTGGAAGGTCTCACCGAGATTCCCGCTGCAACCACCGGCACCGATCCATCCGCCGGCGCGACGCTGGCCTACAAGTTCATTGCCAGCGAGCCGGCGGCGCGTGCGCCGTGGGCACTGGCCGTCGCCACCGAAGCCGTCGAGGCGTGGGTGCGCGCCGAAGTTGTCAACTGGGTGACAATGACCGAAACGCTCGTCACCGGCCGGTCGCTCGTGCGCTACGACATCCAGAACGCGCCGGTAAAGGAACTGCGTGTGCGCGTGCCGGCGGCATTCAAGAACGTCGAGTTGCACGGCGCGGACATCCGCCGTCGCGACCAGAAGGAGGGCGAATGGCGCATCGAGTTGCAGAACAAAACCCGCGGCGCCTACACGCTCACCGTGACGTGGGAACTGCCGTGGAACGTCAAGCAAGGCGCGCTGGAGTTGACCGGCGTCGAGGCGCTCGGCGTCGAGCGCGAGAGCGGCGCGCTGGCGGTGATCGCGCGCCCGCCGTTACAAGTGGAGGGCGAGCCGGCCAGCGGCGATATGCTGCGCGTGGACCCAAGCGAGTTGCCGGAATGGGCGGGACGCGCGCCGGAAGCGGCGGTGCTGGCCTATCGCTACCTGCGGCCGGGCTGGAAACTGAAGCTGACGGCGAAACGCTTCGCCGAGGCCGAAGTGCTCCAGGCGCTCGTGGACAGCGCGCGGCTGGTGACGGAGGTGGCCGAAGACGGGCAGACGATGACGATGATGTGGCTGGAAGTGCGCAACAACGGCCGGCAGTTCCTGCGGGTGACGTTGCCGCCGGGCGCGCGCGTCTGGTCGGCGTTCGTCGCGGGGCAGGCGGTGCGGCCCGGCAAGAGCGAACGCGAAGGCACGTTGCAGTTGCCGCTGGAGCGCGCCGGCAGCGGCGACGAGACGGTGAGAGTGGAGTTGACCTATGTCAGCGCGGAGAAGTTTCCTGCCACGCGCGGCCGGTTTGAACTGGTCTCGCCCGCGCTGGATGTGCCGCTGAAGAACGCGCGGTGGTCGTTGTATCTGCCGCCCGACTACAGCTACAGCGGCTTCGAGGGCACGATGACGCACGAGGAGGTCGCCGCGCCGCTCGTGCAAATCTTCAGCCTCAGCGAATACCAGCGCGCCGAGAACGAACAGGCGAAGGCGCAGCAGGAGGAGGTGTCGTCGTTCCTGAGCAGCGCCCGCAGTAATCTTTTCCAAGGCAAAGCCAAGATCGCCGTGGACGCGTATAACCGCGCCCGCGTCAGCGGCGGCAAGGGAAAATTCTTCTACGACAATGTGAAGGACTTCAAGAGCATCGAGGAACAAGTGCGGCAATCGCAGGCGATCAACATCATGAACAACGCCCAAGTGCTCAATCAGGGTGGCTGGGTCGGCGGCATCGCCCAACCCGGCAGCCAGTCCGAAATCAGTCAAATGTCCCAGAAGCAGGCTGCGCGCATGGACACCGACGCGGCAGCGAAGCAATACGACAAGCTCCAACAAGCGCAGGAGATGGCCGTGGCGCGGGTGCTGCCGTTGCGCGTGAACCTGCCGACGCACGGCGTAAAGCACGTGTTCACGCAGGTGCTGCAAACCGACCTATCGAGACCGATGACCGTTCGCTTCCATGCCCTCAATACCCGCGCCATCGGCTGGCCGATCAAGGCGGGCCTTGGCATCGTCGCCTTCGCGGGATTGTGGCTGGGAACCGCGCTGACGCTGCGCCGTCGGCGGGCATAGATTGCCTGATGCTTTGACAGGCTTTGCGCCTCGCACACTCGCGGTCAGTCCGCCACCAACTCGCCGTGGGCCACCGAGCCGGTCACGCTGACACGGTTGTTGTTGTCCACCTTGAGTTGGAGGTTGCGCCAGTCGGTGTCGGGATGCAGTTCCGTGACGACCTCAATGCGGTTCCATGGAATCCAGCGCACCTTGATAGCGGAGGTCTGCACGGCGCGCATGTTGCCTTGCGGCTTGCGGAAGTGATACGTCTTGCCGAGCACCTTCAGGCACTGCGGCGTTTCCGCCAGCACCTCGCCGATGCAGATGTGATTTTGCGCGCCCTCGTAGGGTTTGAGCCAGCGCACCTTCACAACCATCTTGGTTCCGGCGTTCGCTCCGCCAAGGTTTCGGTAGCCCGTGTCTTTCGCTGTCATGCTCTCTCCGCTATCACATTGCCGCTGATTTTTCCAATACTTACCTGAACCGTTTCAGGTCAGGCAAGGAAGCCGCATTTCAGTTCCTCCAGCCGCTTCCGTAGCTTTGCGCCGTCCAGCCGGCGCGGCGCGGTGTTCTCCGCCGCGGCCCACGCGGCTGCGACGCCGGCGCCTTGGCCCATGCCCATACAGGTGCCCGTCACCCGATACGACGCGTGCGCCTCGTGCGTGCCGGAGATGCAACGGCCCGCCGTCAGCAGACCTTCCAGCCCGGCCGGCAGCAGGCAGCGATACGGAATCTCATACGGTTTCATTCGCGCGTGATGGCCGCTTGGCACGCCCGCGCCCGGCGCCGGCTCGTGGATGTCCACGCCGAACGCGCCGAACGTCACCGCATCGGGGAAACGCCGGCCCGCCTGGAGGTCTTCGAGCGTAAGCACATGATCGCCGCGCACCCGCCGCGCTTCGCGGATGCCGAGGGCCGGCGCGGTTTGCACCAGGCGCACATTTTCCAAGCCGGGAACGTCGCGCAGAATTTCCACCGCCTCGCGCGCAAGCCGCCGCGCGTCGGCCGTGGCCCGCGAGAGTTGGCGCGTGTCGAGCGCGCTCTTGCGGTAGATGTGCGTGTGTTGCACGACGGCTGCGCCGGGCCGCGGCAGGTTGATGATCCACGGCGCGTAGTTGACCCGCTCGATGGGAAGTTTATATGGCAGGTTCTGCCGGCGGATGGCCTCCTGCATCGCGTCGTAGAGCGATTCCGAGGTGCGTTGCTGGTAGCCCGGCGGCAGGCCCTCGATCTCGAACATCATCGTCATCGGCTGCGCCAGCCCGTCCACCGCGCGCCCGAATTCGTAGCCCGCGCCGGCATGCGCCGCGAGGTCGCCGTCGCCCGATGCGTCAATGCACACCCGCGCCAGCACCGCCTCGCGCCCTGACTTGCCCTCCACGATGGCCCCACGCACCGCGCCGTCCTCGACAATCGCGCCAACGCAGACGCTGTGATACCAGTAGCCCACCTTTCGTTCGTCGCACCAAGCTTCCAGCGTCAGCTTCATCGCCTCGATGTCAAAGCAGTGGCTCATCGTCCACGGCACCCAGGCATTGGCCGCCTGCAAACGGCGGATGAGTTCCGCGACGATGAAACCTTTCCGAGCGTGGTCGAACAGGGGATTGAGCAAGCCAGCCGTCCAGACGCCGCCCAACATGCCGTGGCGCTCGACCACCAGCACGCGCGCGCCCTGCTGGGCCGCTGCCAGCGCCGCCGCGATGCCGGCGGGGCCGCCGCCAACCACCAGCACATCCACATCCGCCGCCACGCGCGTGCGGCGCGGCGCTTCGGCGATGAACGCGCGGCTCTTTTCGACCGTCGCCGCGTGGACCACGTCACGCCTCAACCGCCCCGAAGCGGCGGTGCTGCTCACGTCCGCGGCGCTGCTGACATTGTTCCAGACGGCCGGAGCCACGAACGCTCCACCCACAACGGCGGCACTGGAAGTCTTCAAGAACTGGCGGCGCGAAGTGTGTCGGTGTGTGCTCATTGGATGAAACGGATGTTTGCGTTACGAGCGACGCGGCTCATTCCCGGCCGATGCCGGTTTACTTCGCCGGTCGTTTCAGAAAATCCAGCCGCCGCAGCAATTCCAACGCGATCTGGCCGGCGATGCGCAGGCTTTCCGGCGCGCACTTGTCGAGCGTATCGCGTTCGGTGTGCCAGAAATTATTGTCGCGCGGAATGTTGCCGTAGTCGAAATCAATCAGGTCAATCGCAGGGACTCGGTTCCAGTCGAACGGCGAGTGATCGTCCAACATCGGGTGGTTGAGCAACGTGATGTAGTCGCGCAGGCCGAGCGTGGCGGCGGCGGCAAATGCCTGCTGCACCAGTGGCGCGCTCCACCGGTTTGGCACGGTTTCTTTGGGTCGCGCGGGTTCGGGGACCGTCAGTTGCAACCGTTTGTCGCCGACCATGTCCAGCACGATCACTGCCTGGATGTCGCGGAGCTGTTTCTGCGCAAAGAGCGCACGCGTCATGTGAACGCTGCCGTAGAGACCGTCCTTGTCGCTGTATTGCTGCACCGCCTCCTCGCCGTCGAACCAAACGATCCACGCGTCCACCGGCTGACCGGCAAGCACGCGCGCGATTTCCAGCAACGCCGCCGTGCTGGAACCGCCGTCGTTCGCACCGACGAACTTCGTCCGCGGGAGCCACTTCGTGTCGTAGTGCCCACCGATGATGAACCGCGGAGGACAGTTTGGCCGCGTGCGGGCGATGATATTCCTGAACGTGATAGGCCCGCGCGGCGTATTGGTGGTAAACGCCTGCTCCTCCGCCTGCAACGACGCGGCGCGAAGCTGCTCCATGATATAAGCCTGCGTGTGCGCGAGCGCATCCGACCCCGAAGGTCGCGATCCGAAACCGACGACGCGCTCCATGTCCCGCCACGCGCGCGCGGCGTCAAACCGGCTCGCCAGGTCCGCCGGCAGCTTTGATTTGTTTACGGTGGTGGTTTTAGCCTTCCCACAGCCGAGAACTAAAACGGAGCAGAGAAGACAGAAGCCAGAAGTCAGGAGCCAGAAGAAACCATAGCGGAAGGAGGTTGCGTCGCGTTTCCGACTTCCGACTTCCGACTTCTGGCTTCTGGCTTCTGGCTTCTTCATCGGTCCAGAGCTTGCCGCCATACGCCGGCCTTTGCAATCCGCTTTGAGAGCGCCGGGTGATCATGAAACAGGAACTCCACCACTGGATGCGGCGCCATGTCGGCGAGGTTCTGGCCGGCCAGCTTGCGCATTGCCGACTCGAACGCCGCCGCGTCGCGCGTCATCTCCAGCGCGAACCAGTCCGCCCGATACTCGGCGCGTCGCGACCACGCGTGCGTCAGCGGCGACGTGACCAGCCCGAACGCCATCATGCCGAGCGCCAACAGTGGCAGGTGCTCGACGTTGGCAAGATCGCCGCCCGCCACCGCACGCAACCAGAGATCGCTGGCCCACAAACCGCCGGCGGTCAGCGCCGAACCAATCGCCATGTTCTTCCAGATGTCGTGGTAGTGGAAATGTGCCAGCTCATGCGCCAACACCGTCTCGATCTCCGGCACGGTGAAATTCGCCAGCAACGTGTCGCCGAGCAGAATCCGCCGCGTCCGGCCAAATCCGGCGAACGCAGCGTTGGCCTTTTTCGTCTTCTCGCCGAGCGCGATACGAAACACGCCGACTACATGCGCGCCGACCTGCTCAGCCATTGCGCGCAGCTTCGCCGCCAGCGATTCGTCTTCGAGCTTCGTCAGCTTGTAGAAGATCGGAACGATCAGCACTGGCAGGATGAAGCTCAGCAGCAGCGAGAACCCCGTCATGAATCCCGCCGCCCACGCCCACCACCACACACCCGCCGCGCGTAGCAATGCATAGACCGACTCGGCGACGATACTCATGAAGACAAGCATGAGCACGAAGCCTTTGATCTCGTCCCAAACCCAGCCGGGCAGCTTCTGGTTGGAGAGATTGAAACGGTGTTCCAGCCGGAAGCCGCCGAAGTAACTCCACGGCAGCGTCAGCAGCGAACTGCCCGCCAGCATCGCAACGACATAGACCGCCACCGTCCCCCACTCGTTATGGCCGATCTGCCGCGCAAACGCCGCCAACAGGCGCGAGCCGCCGGCGAAGTAGAACACGGCGAGCGCGGTGGCGACAAACGCCAGTTCACCAAGGTGCAGCCAGAGCTTGATCCGCTCGTAGCGTTTGGCGGTTGCCGTGTTTTCAGGTGGTTCGTTCGCCATAGTTGATGCCCATCGTTCCCATCAGCGGCTCGAACACACGCACGTTGGCCATGCCGGCGCGGCGCATCATCTCTTCAATGCCGCGCTGCGCCGGAAACGTCCGGAGTGACTCAATAATATAGAGATACGTCTGCATGTCGCGGTGAAAGAGCCAGCCCATCACCGGCAGCACCGCGCGTAAGTAGCCGGCGTAAAGCGCACGCACGAGGCGGTTGGCGGGCTTGCCGAAGTCGAGGATCACGAGCCTGCCGCCGGGCCGCAGCACGCGGATCATCTCGCGCAGGCACTGTTCGATATCGGCAACGTTCCGGAGGCCGTAGCCGATGGTGACGGCGTCGAAGCTGGCGTCGGCGAACGGCAGCCGCAGCGCGTCGCCACGCGCGAAGAACGCCTTCGTGCCCGCCGCGTCGCGCCGCCGCTGCGCCACATCCAGCATCGCTTGCGCGAAGTCCACGCCGACGGCCAGCGCCGCGCCTTGCCGCCGCGCCTCGAACGTCATGTCGCCGGTGCCGCAACAGAGATCGAGCACGCGGGCGTTTGTCGTAGCGCCGGCATCCTTGCCGGCGGTCTGGTTGCCAAGGGTCGCCGGCAAGGATGCCGGCGCTACGTTCCCAGGTTCGTTCGGCACGCCGTCCAGTGCCAGCCGGACCACGCGCCGCTTCCAAAGGCGGTGCAAGCCAAGGCTCTGGATGTCGTTGACCAGATCGTAGCGCGGCGCCAGTTGCGTGAAGAGTTGCTCCACCTTCGGCGCGCGCTGCTGGTCGTGGCTCAGGAATTTGTTTGGCATGGCCGGCGAAATCTGAGATGCAATCTAGTGAAAGCCGATTCGATGTCCACGTTATTCTCGCCATGAACACATCCATCACTCGCCGTGAGTTTGTCCAACGCAGTTCCATCGTCGCCGCGTCGCTGGCCGGCCTGCCGTGGGTCGGCCGCGCAGCAGAAACGGTCGTGCCTGTCCGCCGCGCGCTGGACCTGGCGTTCGTGCGCCCGCCGTTGGCGACGTTCGCTGTTGTCACCGACACACACTTCGGCCTCCCCGACGATGGCCAGGGCGAACACATCTACACGAAGCTCGCGAAGCAAACGCTCGCCGAAGTGCAGGCAGCCGGCGTGGATTTCAGCATCCATCTCGGCGACATCCTTAACCATTTTCCGACCGACCCGCAGTGGCCCGCCGCAGTCAAGCTGGCGCGCGAGCAGCTCGGCGCGTCGCGCGCGCCGATTTACGCGGTGCCGGGCAATCACGATGTTGGTAACAAGCCGTCGCTGACCACGCCCACGGTTGCGGTCAACCGCGTCAGGCAGGAGTGGTTCGACCTTTTCCGACAACAGTTCAAGAGCGACTACCATGTCATTGACCGCGCCGGCTGTCGCGTCATCCTGCTGAACTGCCTGCTCTTCAACACCGGCCTGCCCGCCGAGCGCGCGCAGTGGGACCGGCTGCGCGGCGATCTCGAAGCCGCCAAGGGATCGAAGATCGTCCTCGGTTTTCACATGCCGCTGTTCTGGTGCCGGCAGGACGACTCCGGGCCGGGCAACTATCATCTCATTGACGAGCCGGCGCGCGGGCAGTTGCTGGAGTTGGTCCGCCAATACAAGGTGCGCGCCGTGTTCACCGGCCACGCCCACCAGCCGATCGTGAACGCCTGGAGCGAGGCGTTGCTGCTGACTGCGCCGTCCACGTCGTTCGCGTGTTCCTACGGTTTCTATCCGGGCCTCAAGTCGCTCCACACCGAGCCGTCCAAGCTCGGCTGGTTGCTGGTGCGCATTTACGAGGATGACCTGATCATCAACCGCTTCCGCCCGCGCACGGCGGAACAGCCGGCCGATGCGACCCTGCTCGTGGCGCGGCAATCGGCGGAAAACGCGCGTTGTCATCTCGCAACGATGCTGGCCGCGCCGCGCTGTGTCACTCCGCGCTGGGCACCAGAACTGGTGGTGGACGGTAATCACCTGAGCGGATCGCGGCCGATGGCGGAGGTTGAGCGCAGCGGTTGGAGCAGCGCCAACGCCGCCAAGCCCGAATGTCAGGAATGGATCCGGTTGACGTTCGCCGAGCCGGTCGCGACGGATCGCGTGGTGCTGTGGCCGCGGTTCGACGGCAACAGCGTCGCCGTCAACTTCCCGACGGACTTCGTGGTGCAGGCGACGGAAGACGGCAAGACGTGGACAACGCTGAAACAGTTCTCCGGTTTCCGGCCCAATGCGAACACGCCGGTGACGGTGAGCTTTACCTCGCAGAAAGCGATGGCGATCGCCGTCGTCGCATCGCGTTTGCCGGGAAACGGCGGCAGGCCGGCGAAGTATTCTTTCCAATTGATGGAGTTTGAGGCGTTCAATGGCGAGCAACAACTCCGTGCCGCCGCCGTTCACGCATCGTCGAGCGCGGGCGACAGCGCGCCGACGCGGCTCGACAGCCCGCTGCTGGAGGCGGCTGATCTCGGTGTGCGCTACGTGCGCGTAGTGGGCGCGATCAACACGGAGGATTATATGCGCGCGCTGACGGCTGCCCGGCGGTTCGGCCAGCGACCGGTGATGAGCCTGCCGCCGGAGCCGCGCATCGTGAGCGATGCCATCCGCACCGTGGGCCGGCTGGCGGCGTTGGTGGAAGCGCCGAACGCGGAGATTTTCAACGCCGCTGTGCGCGCCGGTGCGAAAGAATCGCAGCTTATGCTTGGCCCGGTGACGCCGGACAAGATTGCTGACGCGGTGGCGGCCGGTCCGATCTGGGTGTCGGTCGCTCTTGATGGCCAAGGCAAGACTGGCCGCGAGCTGGCGCAGCAAATCGAGAAGCTCCGCGCGCAGCATCCGAGGACGGTGTTCTGGTTCGACATCGTCAACCCGCCCGCCGCGCCCGCGCAGGTGGTGCAGTTGTTCCTGCTCACCTACGGCCTTGGCGTCATCGTCAACATCCTGCCGGCCATCGCCGCCGACTCCGGCGCGCTGCTGGACCGCAACTGCGACCCGACGCCGGCGTTCCGCGCGCTGCAAGCGCTCGCGACGGCAATGAGCGAGCCGATGCGGCGGACGATAGATTCGCACGAGCCGATTCACTGGCTGCGGTTTGAAGCCGCGCCGCGGTTTGTCGAAGCGCTTTGGACCGACGGCAATCCGGTGCGCGTCTCGCTCGGCAGCCAACGCGCCGGCGCAACGGTGGTTGATCTCGGAACCGGCGTGACACGGCCGTTGCCCGCGGACACCAAGGTCACCGTCGGCAATATCCCGACGCTGGTGTGCAAACGTTGACCGCGCGGATACGAACGTGCAAACTCGGCGAACCTGATAGAAAGAAAAACCAAACTATGCGAAAGACATTCTCATTTCTCCTGGCGTTTTTTTTGGCGGCGTGGATCGCTCCTCAGCTTGGAGCGGGCGAGAAAGCCGCGCCCGGCAAAATCCGTGTGCTGTTGGTGACAGGCGGGCACGCTTTTGAAGGGCCGCAGTTCTTCAAAGTGTTTGAGGACAACCCGGAGATCACGTTCGAGGCAGTGGCGCATCCCAACCCCAAGGACAAGAACGCGCCGCCGACCGATCCGTTCGCCGTGAAAGTCCGGCCCGACGCTGCAAAAGCGTATGACGTCATCGTCCTCTATGACATGTGGCAGAAAATCACCGACGAGACGAAGGCGGACTTCGTGGCGCTGCTCAAGGGCGGCAAGGGGCTGGTGGTGCTGCATCACGCCATCGCGAACTACCAGGACTGGGAGGAGTTCCCGAAGATTTCCGGCGCGCGCTATTATCTCAAGCCCACCATCGTCAACGGCGTTGAGAAGGCGCGCTGTCTGTGGAAGCACGATGTGGACATGAAGGTGCATATCGTTGACCCGAAGCACCCGGTCGCGCGCGGGCTGAAGGACTTCGATATTCACGACGAGAGCTACAAGGGCTACGACATTCGACCGGAGGTCAAGCCGCTGCTGACCACCGACCAGCCGCTGAATTCCCCCACCTTGGGCTGGACGCACAGCTACGGCAAGGCCCGCGTCGTCTATCTCCAACTCGGCCACGATCATTTCGCCTACGAGAATCCGAACTACCGCCAACTCGTCGCTCAAGCTATCCGCTGGACGGCGGGGAAGTCGCGGTAGGACGGCGGCATCCAGCGACTCAGCCCAGACTCGTTACGGCTTGGGCATTCAATGAGCCGGCAGCTATCTGTTGGCGCCGCTGAGTGCCGGCGAACATACAGTCCGCCTGGAACTGATTGATGCCAGCGGTCGTGCGATCAGGGCAAACTTCGCCTGGAGCAAGTGGATTGTGCGTATCCTCTGAAGGCACGGTGGCTTCGTGGCCCAAAACACAACGCCCCCCGCGACGGTCGCGGAGGGCGTTGTCGAACTTGATCTGGCAAGCGACTAGGCGCCGTCGTTGCCGATGGCTTCCACGGGGCAGCCTTCCATGGCTTCCTTGCAGCGCGCTTCTTCTTCGGGCGTGGCGGGCTGCTTGGAAACGAAAGAATAGCCGCCGTTTTCGTTCCGTGTGAAATGGTCGGGTGCCGTCTCGCGGCAAAGGTCACAGTCAATGCACTGGTCGTCCACGTAGAACTTGCCGGGGACGTTGTCCGTATATTTCTTCGTCTTGTCTGCCATTTTTTGAGTCTCCTGGTTCAGTTTTAGGGGCGCGAACCTAGCCGAAGTCCGCGCCGCAATTCAACTATAATTGTTGCGGTAGCTTGCCGCCAGTTCACAGCCGCGTTTGCGTCACCTGACCGCTGCGACCACTTGGAAGCGCGGGTCACTCTGCCGTTCCTTCAAGATGGCGAGAATCCTCTCCACGCCCGCTTTCGCGGTGACGCCGTGGCGCTGGCGGAGCACATCGTTGTTGCTGGCCCACTCGATGAACTTGTCCGGCCAGCCGACGCGCGCAACGGGCGTCGGTATGCGCAGGTCAGCCAGGCATTCGACGACGGCCGCGCCGAAGCCGCCGAGCACGTTGTGGTCTTCGAACGTCAGCAGCGCCTTGCATTGGCGCGCGTATCGCTCGACGCACTCGGTATCGAGCGGCTTGGCGAAGCGCGCGTTCACGAGCGCGACGCTCAGGCCCGTCTCGGCCAGTTGGCGCGCGGCGTCCTGCGCCAGCGGCAGCATCGAACCGTAGCTGAAGATGGCGACATCGTGGCCGTGCTGCAATACCTCGGCCTTGCCGACCTGGAGAATCTGCGGGTGTTCCTTGATCGGCACGCCCATCGCCGGGCCGCGCGGATAGCGAATGAACGCCGGCTGGCTCAGCGTCAACGCCGTGGCGAACATGTCCTGAAATTCGTCCTCGTCCTTCGGCTGCATCAGCACGGCATTCGGCACGGTGCGCCCGTAGGCGATGTCGAACAACCCGTGGTGCGTCGGCCCGTCGCCGGCGCTCAGGCCCGCGCGGTCCATGCAGAAGATGACCGGCAGCCCTTGCAGCGCGACGTCGTGGATGATCATGTCGTAGGCGCGCTGAAGGAACGTCGAATAGATCGCCACGACCGGCCGGAAGCCCATCGTCGCCATGCCCGCCGCGAAAATCACCGCGTGCTCCTCGGCAATGCCCACGTCGAAGTAACGATCCGGCATCCGGTCGCGCAGTTTGTTCAGCCCGGTGCCGCTTGGCATGGCGCCGGTGATGCCGACCAATTTCGAATGCGTCTGGCAAAACTTCAACATGGTATCGCCGAACACGTCCTGCCATGCCGGCGCGTTGACCGCGCCGCTCCGGCTCTTGCCGGTAACCGGGTCATAGGGCGCGCACCCGTGGAATTTCTCCGGGTTGTCCAGCGCGAAGCGGGCGCCTTTGCCCTTCGTGGTGCGGATGTGCAGCAACATCGGCTCCTCGGACTGCTTGCAGAACTCCAGATTGGCGATGAGCGCCTTCAGATCGTGCCCGTCAATCGGTCCGAGGTAGCGCAGGCCCAGTTCCTCGAAGATGACGCTGGGGAAAAGCATGCTCTTGGCGGCTTCCTCGGCCCTGCGTTCCAGTGTCAACAGCCGGTCGCCGAACGGCACTTTCTTCAGGAAGCTGTTGAAGTCCTTGTGCATCCGGTTATAGGTCGGATTGGTGACGATACGGTTCAGATACTGCGAGATGGCGCCGACGTTCTTGTCAATGGACCGCTCGTTGTCGTTGAGGATGACGATGAGGCGCTTGGTGGAGTGCTTGACGTTGTTCATCGCCTCGTAGGTGACGCCGCAGGTCAGCGCTGCGTCGCCGATCAGCGCCACCACGTGCTCGTCCGTGCCGGCCTTGTCGCGGGCCGCGGCCATGCCGAGCGCCGCCGACAGCGCCGTGCCGGCGTGCCCCGCGCCGAACGAATCATACGGGCCTTCGCTGCGCACCATGAAGCCGCACAGGCCGTCGGTCTGCCGGATCGTTGCCAGCCGGTCGCCACGGCCCGTCAGCATCTTGTGGACGTAGCATTGGTGCGTCACGTCCATCAGGAGGCGGTCCTTCGGGCTTTCGAAAACCTTGTGGAACGCGATCGTCGCCTCCACCACGCCGAGATTGGGGCCGAGATGGCCGCCGGTGTCGGCAAGCGTGTTGATGAGCGTGTCGCGGATTTCCTGCGCCAGCTCCGTCAATTGTTCGATGTTCAGCTTTCTGACATCGGCAGGCGATTGGATGTTGTCCAAATACTTTCCCATAACAGTCTCAGAGAACTTCTCGGCTAAAACAGCTTTCCTTCCTTCTCCTTGGCCGCGCCTGACCGGCCGGATTCGGCGCCCGGCTCCGGCTCAAACGCCTCTGTCGTCACCGTGCCGTCTTTCTTCTTGGCCAGAATCTCGATCTTTTTCTCGGCTTCCTCCAGCTTCTGTGCGCAAAACCGCACCAGCCGGGTGCCTTCCTCGAATTTGCTGACCACGTTATCCAACGGCAGCTCTGCGGATTCCATGTCGGCGACGATCTTCTCCAGCCGCTCCAGCGCCTGTTCGAACTTCAGGCCTTCAGCGGCTTGATCGCCTGCCGGCACGGCCGGTTGCGCCTCACCAGACTTCTTGCGTGTTGTTGCCATAAGGAAAAGCTCGTGGAAACTAGCATCCTGAAGCACCGGCGTCGAGTAGAACGTGCAAGGCAGCGGGCGGATGACTCACGCCACGCGTAGCCAGAGCCGGCGCGAGCGTGGGCCGTCGAACTCGCAGAAGTAAATTGCCTGCCACGTGCCGAGCGCCAGGTCGCCATTGCGGATGAAAACCTGCGCAGAGCTGCCCATCATCGAGGCTTTTACGTGCGCGGCGGTGTTGCCTTCGGCGTGGCGGTAATCGCACGATTGCCACGGCACGGCGCGCTCCAGAGCCAGCAGGAGATCGTGGACCACGTCGGGGTCGGCGTTCTCCTGAATCGTGATGCCGGCGGTAGTGTGCGGCACAAACAGCGTCACGACGCCGTCGCGGACGCCGGTCGCCCGCACTTCGCGGCGGACCAGTTCAGTCACGTCCACCAACTCTGCGCGCGCGTGGGTGCTGACAGAAACTTCCTTCATTGGCCCCGGACTGTAGCAGATCGGGGGGCGCGACGGAAGCGACGGCACAGCGATAGCCAGCGCTTCAAAAACATGAAAACGACAGTTGACATGTTAGTAACAGTATGATAACTATTACGCGTGTGGTAGATTGCGTTTGCCTTCTACTCAGTGAGCATACCGAAAATAATGAAAGGACAATGTCATGCCCCGCAATGTTAAAGTCACGGCCATCAGTATTCCGAAGCATTTGTTGCCAGATATCGAGTCAAGGAAGAAACAACTCGGACTCACTTCGCGAAGCGGCTACATATGCCATTTAATACACAATGACATCGCCGATGGGGGAGAACTCAAGATTGCAGTCCGCAAGAAGTAGCCTGGGAACCGACAAGTAACTCACGGTGAGTGACTCCTCCCGACGGTGTTGTCTTGAGATACTTGGCTGGGGGTGGGGCAAAATGTTGTGTTGTCGTGCGCGTGACTCTAACGCAGCGTCGGTGTTATATGTGTCGCAGATTCGACCGAGGTTTTGCCAACGAACGACGATCTGCTTTTTGAGAAGACCATTATGAAATGTCTCACCGCGCTGGCACTGGCTGTGACGGTGGACTTTTGCTGCGCCGCCGACTCCAAACTGGTTTATAACGGCTCGTTCGATCAAGCCGGCAAATCCGGCGACACGCCCGATGGCTGGGCCGTGTCCGGCGATCGCAGTATCCAGCAACGAGTGACACTCGACATCGGGCGCGACGGTCGGCATTGCGCGAAGCTCGAATGCACCGCCTTCAGTGGCGAGGGACCGGCCGCGCATGCGATGATCGCGCAGACCGGCCGCGTCGCTGTGCGCCACGGCCAGTGGTATCGGCTGGCGTTCTGGGCAAAGGCTGAAGGCATGAAGCGCAGCTACATTGATGTCGCGCTGACGAACACGCGGCCGTGGGAGAATGCCGGCTTGGCGGACACTTTCCCGGCTCTCCCGAAATGGCAGCGGTTCGAGTTTCTGTTCCAAGCCAAGGACGATCTGCCCGCCGCCACGAGCCGGCTACAGTTCTGGTTCAAGGGCACCGGCACGCTCTGGCTCGACGACGTCTCGCTGACCGAGTCGGCGACCGGCCAGGAATGGTTCCCGCAGATCGCGACGGAGAACGTGAAGAACTTCGTGCCCAACAGCAGCTTCGAATGCGGCGGCGCGAACTGGGGCAGCTACACCTACGGTCTCAGCGGCTGGGCCGGCAACCTCTACCGCCTCGAAGGTGAAGTGGACGCCGCCGCCGCGCGCCACGGCAGCCACAGCCTCAAAATCGCGCTCTCGCCGAAGACGCTGCCGGTGTTCTGGTTCGATTATTACGAGCCGATCCGTCAACCCGTCCGGCGCGTGCTCGCCGCCAATCGCGGATGGTTCCGCGTAACGCCGGGGGAGAAGCTGACGCTGTCGGCGTTCATGCGAGCGGACAACGACGGCGTGGTCGCACAACTGGTTGCCGTCGAAGCGCCGAGCCGCACGCGGCGGCAGGCGGTGACCGTCGGCAAGGAGTGGAAACGGTTCGAGTTCACTTTTGCACCGCGCCAGCCGTTCATCTTCATCGCCGCCGGCCTCGACCTCGACGAATCGAAACGCAACGCCGCCACGCTCTGGCTTGACGCAATCCAACTCGAACGCGGCGACCACGCCACCGGCTACGCGCCGCGCGCGCCGATGGAGTCGTTCATCGAAACCACCACGCTCGGCAACACGTTCGCCAAACCGACCGACGGTGCAACGGTGACGGTGCGCGCCAGCAACAGCAGCGACCGCGAGCAAACCGTGCGCGGCAAACTCATGGTGACGGACTTCTTCGACAAGACGGCGTTCGAGAGCCAACCGGTCGTCACGGTGGCGCCGCACTCCAGTGTCAGCGTGCCGGTGCGCGGCGTCTGCAAGGGCCGACAGGGTTTCTTCCGCGCAATGTGGACGGCGGACGCAGTGCCGCAGTTGCTTCGCATGGCGATCATCGAGCCGACGCCGAAAGATACGAATGACTCGCCGCTGGCTTTCAACCACGCTTACCCGTGGCAGTTCCTTGTGAAGCTTGCGCGGCAGGCCGGCATCGTTTGGTGGCGCGACTGGTCGGCTAAATGGCAGACCTGCGAGCCGGAGAAGGGCAAGTTCGACTGGAGCGTCGCCGATGCTCAGATCGAGCGTGTGCTCGAACTCGACAGCGAGGTGGACGTGATGATTCCGTTCCCGTCGGCGCTCTGGAACTCGACATCGGACCCGGAGAAGGTCGCGAAGGAAGCCGGCAAGAACAGCTACCTCAAGACGCGGCTGCCGGTGGCGTTCGCGCCGAAGGACTTCGATGACTTCGGTCGGTTCGCCGCCGATGTGGTGAAGCACTACCGCGCCGCCAAACCGCGCGCCGTGACGACCTACCAACTGCTCAACGAGTCGGTCTATACGAGTTACTCGCTCTCGCAAAAGTTCGGCTACACGGTGGACGATTACGTTCGTCTCGCCGGCGCGGCGTATCGCGCCATGAAAGCCACCGACCCGACGTGTCGCGTCGTCACCGGTTGCGGCGCGAATCCGGCGTCGGCCCACACGCGCGAGTTCATCGAGAAAGGCGGTCTCCAATTCGCCGACATCTTCGACGTCCACATGTATGACCCAACCGTGTCCGCCGAGACCTACGAGGAGACCTTCGGCAAGATCGAGGAACTCATGCGCGCCCACGGCGGCCTGAAACCGATCTGGATGACGGAGTGGGGCTGCTACGCCGACGACGATCCGCCGTCCGTGCCATGGCTCGCCGGCGACTCTGCGATGAACCGCTCCCGCTGGTCGAGCGAGCGCGCCGCCACCGAGCACATCGTCAAGTTCACCGCTGTCACGTTCGCCCACGGGATGCGGAAGATCTTCTTCCACGCCGGCACCTGCGGCGCGATCAACGGCTCCGATGCCGGCGGCGTGCTTTTCGAATACGGCGGCGCGCCGCGCAAGATGCTGCCCGGTGTCGCCGCGCTCACCCGCCTGCTCGGCGTGCCGGACGAGTGTGTGAGGAAGATCGTTCGCGACGACCTGCGCGCCTACGTTTTCCGATCGAAAGGCCGTGCCGTCGCCATTGCGTGGTGCGGAGAAAACCAGCGCCGGCCGCTGGCGCTGGCCAAGGGCGTGCGCGCCTTCGACATCATGGGCAACGAATTGCCAGCCCGCCACGCCGCTTTGAGCGAGACGCCTCTCTACCTGGCGGGCGGTGACGCGGAATCAATCCTCCAGTCGTTGCCGCACTAATAGTGTTCGCGCCGGCGGCGTGACCCGGTATAATCCGCCCGCGTTCACGCCATGAATGAGCCACTCGCCTATCTGAACGGTCAGTTCATCCCCAACAAGCAGTGCGTCCTGCCCATCTACGACGCCGGCATCGTGCTCGGCGCGGCCGTGACGGATTTGTTGCGCACGTTCCGCGGGCGGCCTTTCGCGGCGAAGGAACACGTGCGGCGGTTCTTCGAGTCCGCGCGCTACGCCTACATTGACCTCGGCATGAGCGAGGCGGAGATGCTGGCGATCGTCGAGCGGCTCATCACGCACAACATCGTGGCGTGGGGTGGGCGGGAAGTGGCGCTGGTGTTCTATGCCACGGTGGGGCAGTTCCCCGTCTATGCCGGCGCGGCCGGCATGGCGGGCGAAATGCACGCGACGGTCTGCCTGCACTGTTTTCCGCTGCCGTTGCAACTCTGGAAGCGCGCCATCGCCGAGGGCGTTCACGTCGTCACGCCGGCGCAGCGGCACATTCACCCCGCCACGCTCAACAGCAAGATCAAGCATCGCAACCGCCTGCACATGTGGATCGGCGACCAGCAGGCGAAGCTGGCCGACCCCAAAGCCATCGGCCTCTACCTCGACCACGACGGCAACATCACCGAGACCGGCGGCTCGAACTTCCTCATCCTCAAGGACGGCACGATCTTCAGCCCGCGCTGCAACAACATCCTCTGGGGCGTGACGCTGGAAACCGTGCGCCGACTGAGCGGGCCACTCGGCCTGCAGTTCGCTGAGCGCGACCTGCAAATCCATGACGTCGTCAATGCCGACGAAGCTTGGCTCTGCACCACGCCGTATTTCCTTGCCGCCGCGGTGAAGATCAACGGCATCCCCATCGCCTCCGGCCGGCCCGGCCCGGTTTGGCGGCGATTGATGGATACCTTCAGCGCCGAGGTCGGCGTGGATGTCGCACAGCAAATCCTCGACTCGCCATGAACTCATCCATCCGTAAACGTCTTTCCATCCTCACGCTCGTCGTCTTGTCCGCAACCTCATTCGCCGCGCCGCCGGTCACGCAGGAGCCGGCCAGCGACAACCTGCCGAACCGACCCAAGGTTCCCGGCACATTCCGGCTCCACCTCCGCGAGCGCAAGGAAACCGCGCCCGGCAGCAAAGAGTTCAAGCTCGTCAAGCGCACGGTGGACTGGGAGGTTGCCAAGACCGCCGTCATCATCGTGGACATGTGGGACGGCCACTATTGCCGGCTGGCGGCGCAACGACTCGGCGTGATCGTGCCGCGCATGAACGCCGCCGTCAGCGCCGCGCGCAGCCACGGCGTCCAAGTCATCCACGCGCCAAGCGGCGTCACCTACCTTTACGCCGACACGCCCCATCGCAAACGGATGCAGCAGGCACCGGAGACGAAGATGCCCGCCAATTGGAACCCGAAAAAATGGTGCGATCTCGACCCGGCGCGCGAGCCGCCGTTGCCGGTGGACACGAGCAAGTGTTCCAGCGACGACCCCATCGTCGGTGCGGCGGTGCAGCAGTTCACCCGGCAACATCCCGGCCTCGACATCGTCGGCTACGACGGCGTCAGCGACAACGCGCAGGAGATCTTCAACTTCTGCGAGGCCAACGGCATCACCCACATCGTCATCATGGGCGTGCACACCAACATGTGCATTCTGGGCCGGCCGTTCGGCATCCGCGCGATGGTTCGCCTCGGCCGCAACGTCGTGCTCGCGCGCGACCTGACCGACGCGATGTATGACCCGCGCCAGCCGCCGTTCGTCAGCCACGCCCGCGGCACGGAATTGGTCATCGAGCACATCGAGAAATACTGGTGCCCCACCATCCTCTCGGACGACCTCACGCGCGTCGTGCCGGGATCGTCCGGACCGTAGAACTCATCGCATGAAACCGACTGCTTTATTCTGCATGGCAATGGCGTTGTGGGCAACGGACCTCTTCGCCGGGTCGCGAACGGAAGACGTGTCTTTCCAAGCGAACTGCGATGGCACGGAACAGAAGTATGTTGTCGTGTTCCCGGAAGGCTTCTCTGCGAACAAACCTTGCGCTGCCCTGATCGCGCTGCACGGGCACGGCTCCGACCGCTGGCAGTTCGTGAAGGATGCGCGAGGCGAGTGCCGCGGTGCGCGGGATGTGGCTGCCGTGCATGGCATGTTGTTCGTGTCGCCCGACTATCGCGCAAAAACGTCGTGGATGGGACCGAAAGCCGAAGCGGACATGGTGCAGATCATCGCCGAACTGAAACGTCGCCATCGCGTCACCAAGATCATCCTCTGCGGCGGTTCGATGGGCGGCACGGGCGCGCTCTCGTTCACGGCGTTGCATCCCGATCTGGTGGACGGCGTCGTTTCGCTCAACGGCACGGCGAACCTCGTCGAGTTCACCGGCTTCCCCGATGCCCTCGCCGCGTCCTTCGGCGGCACCAAGGCGCAGGCGCCGGACGAGTATCGCCGGCGCAGCGCGGAGTTCTGGCCGGAGCGTTTCACGATGCCCGTGGCTGCGACGACCGGCGGCAAGGACCGAGTGGTTCCGCCCGACAGCGTGCGGCGGTTGCTCGAAGTCGTAAAGGTGAAGAATCCCAGTGTCCTGCTGATTCACCGACCCGATGGTGGCCACAGCACGACCTACGCGGACACCAAGGCTGCCATCGAGTTTGTGGTTTCCAAAGTTCTGAAATGACTATTCTGTGTCGCCTAACTACCCTGCGACGCAGTTTCGACCAGCACATGAAAAACGGCGCGGCGGAAAACACACAGGTCGCAAATCGGGCCGCCCTTTGGAGCGTCACATCGTTGGCCATGGCGTTCGCAGGAGCGATGACGGCGCTGGCTGTTCTCATCGCCGGCTGTAGCACACCGGCGAATCGAAGCCGCGCGCCGTTGTTCAGTTTCCTGCAACTCAACGACACGCATGTGGACGCCGACGTGGGCAAGGACGGTTACGAGAAAGCCAACGAGAAAGCCCGATGGCTCATCGAGGCTGCGGCTTCGAGTCGGCATTTCGCGCGGCCCGACTTCGTGATCGGCGTTGGCGACCTTATCCATGGGGAGCGTATAGAGAACCTCGGACCCGACCTGCGGCTTTTCCGTGAGTTGCTCAAGCCGCTACGCGTCCCTTTCTATCCTGTCGTCGGCAACCACGAGGTGATCCAGCAAGAGGGAAGTCCGAAGCACGAGCAAGCCTACCACGAGACGTTCGGGGATGACCGGGTGAACTACACGTTCACACATGGTGGTGTGATCTTCATCGCGCTCAACAACAGCGGGGCGTGTTGCGTCGGGCCGGCTATCGTCAAGGCGCGGAACGACTGGCTCCGGCGCGAACTGGAATGCGCCCCCGGCGTTCCCAAAATCATCCTCTGCCACATCCCGCTCATCCCTTTGCGGGAAGAGGCGGTGCTGGCCAAGAGCTTTGGGTTCCGGAGCTACATGGACCGCGACGGCGAGACACTGAAGATCGTCGAGGCGCACACCGACTCGGTGATCGCCGTGTTGTCGGGACACCTGCATTTGACGGGCGTTGTCCAACACAAAGGCATCTTTCACATCTCCATCGCAGGCACGGCGTCTTATCCTTGCGACTACGCTCTCTACAAGGTCTTCTCCGACCGCATCGAGGTCGCCGTCCGGCAACTCCCCGCCAAACTCGTGACGCCCAAAACAAACATCCACGGCAAACCCCGCTACCCACAGGATTTTGTTGACGAGAACCATAAGACCCCTTGGCAATACGTAGCAGGCCGTGCTAACGAGCGCGCCTTCATAATTTTGCTGAAGAACAAACTCGCCGCGAATAGCATCAGAAAAAATCCATGAAGACACGAATCTCTCCACTGTGCCTTGCCACGCTGTTGCTGACTCCGGTGGCCACGCTGCACGCCGCCGATGCGCCGCTGGTTTTCAACGACCGCAAGCCGCAACGCTACGAACTCACCGCGCGGGCCAGCCAGATTGATCCGCGCGCCCGGCCGCATCCGGAGATTGATTTTGTCTTTGAGAAGGGCGGCAAGCCGGCCGACATCGAGAACGCGTCGGTGGACACGCGCGTCAAGCCGCAGGGCAGGCTCGTCATCTGGCTCATGGGTCACAGTGCGCCGTTGTTCGAGCGAGTGAACGGCTACGGCCTCCACGCCATCCGCGTGCATTACGCCAACGGCTGGTTCGGCAAGTTCGGCAACATGTTGCCGGGCGACGATGGCAAGCTTCTCGGCAAAATCCGTCTCGAAGCCGCGACCGGCGAGGACTTCAGCCCCCTCGTGACCATCCCCAAGCCGGATGGCATGATGGAGCGCGCGTTGCAGTTCGTGAAATGGCTCGCGAAGGAAAATCCGCCGGGTCGCTGGGAATACTTCCTCACCAACGACCGGCAGGCGCTGCGCTGGGACCGCGTGATCATCTCCGGCAGTTCGCACGGCTCGACCACATCGGCGCGGTTCGCGAAGCACCAGCGTGTGGACCGTGTGGTGATGTTCTGCGGCCCGCGCGACCAGCTTGAGACGTGGCAGGCGCTGCCCTCCGCCACGCCAGCGAACCGTTTCTTCGCCTTCAGCCACATCCTCGATGGCGGCTGGACCGGCCATCATTACGACCGCTCGTGGGAACTGCTCGGCCTGCATCAGTTCGGCCCCATCGTGAATGTGGACAAAGCCGCCTCGCCCTACGGCAACACCCGCCGTCTCATCACTGAGGCCGACGTGAAGAACGACACCCGCCGCGCCCACAGTTCCGTCGTGCCCGGCGGCGCCGCGGTGAAGGACGCCTCTGGCAAGTTCATCCACGAGCCCGTCTGGCGTTACCTCTTCAGCCATCCCGTAGAGCAGGTCGGCAAGCCCGTGCCGCACGATCCGAACTGCCCAATGGACTTGCGATCGGTGGAGAAGAAAGCGGCGAAGGCAAACAAGTGATGTTGGGACCGCCGGTAACCCCGTGTGACCGGGCGCAACTTGACACCTGCGCCATAATAAGGGCGTGAGCCGTTGGAACCTCGAACGCAGCAAACCCTTCAAACGAAAGGAGCGACATGAGCGCCGATCCCAGCCCAGTGCCGTCCCTGCGG
>Ga0172379_10000235_pt1 | contig 150121 bp, 138 predicted proteins | sample GrowelOW334metaG_FD_119756 | JGI IMG/M metagenome (GOLD analysis project Ga0172379, IMG submission 119756) | Groundwater microbial communities from an aquifer near a municipal landfill in Southern Ontario, Canada - Groundwater well OW334 metaG | ecosystem: Environmental > Aquatic > Deep...
GAATACCTTACTTGGTATAACACCGAAAAACCGCACCGAAGCCTTGCTAAAATGTCCCCATTGCAGTATTTTGTAAATAACTTTACTAGTCCTCAAAAGTCCAATATGTTATGGACCGCGACATCATCTTGACAATTACCCCTTTTTTACATTATGATCAAAAATGACGAAGTAAGAAATACATCTAACTAATTATTATGACCAAACCAAAAGACAACTCAAAACAATTAAAAGAAGAACTTGAAGAGTGTAAATCCGGCTGGATAAGAACCCAAGCTGATTTTGATAATTACCGCAAAAGAACCGAAGATCAGCGAGCGGAAATGATGACATTTGCTAGTGCAAATATTATACAGAAAATTTTACCAATCTTAGATCATATGGATCTTGCGTTGAAACATTTGCCTAAAGAACTCGAAAACAATGAATGGGCAAAAGGAATTTTACACACTAAAAAACATTTTGAAGAAACTTTGGATATTGAAGGATTAAGCAAGATTCCTGAAACTGGCCAATTTGATCCAAATTTTCATGAAGCAATTTCACACGAATCATCAGTTCTACCGGAAAATGAAATAATTGAAACTACGCAAATCGGATATATGTTTAAAGATCGATTGCTTAGACCGGCAAAAGTTCGGGTTTCTAGCGGTTCTAACTCATAAATTATTTACATGTATGGAAAATACTTGACAAAATGTAAAGGATACTTTACATTTATTATAGATATTAAATAACTATTGGGAGCACTATATGTCCAAAATTATTGGAATCGACCTTGGTACAACCAACTCGGTTGTTGCCGTTATGGAGGGTGGAAAACCAAAAATTATTCCTTCTGCTGAAGGAAATAATCTAATTCCATCTGTAGTTGCAATTAGTAAAAACAATGAAAGACTTGTTGGACAATTGGCAAAAAGACAATCTGTTACCAATCCCGAAAATACAATTTTTTCTGTTAAAAGATTAATCGGCAGATCATTTTCAGATGAGGAAGTTCAGCGAGATATTCATCTAATGCCTTATAAAATTGTTAAATCTGATGGCGGAGTTAAGGTTTTAATGGAGACCCCTTCGACAAGCTCAGGGCAGGGGAAGGAATATTCTCCACAAGAAATTTCTGCCTTTATTTTGCAAAAAATTAAAAGCGATGCTGAAGCTTATTTAGGTGAAAAAGTTAGCGAAGCAGTTATTACTGTTCCGGCATATTTTAACGATTCCCAAAGACAAGCAACAAAAGATGCCGGTGTGATTGCAGGTCTTGAAGTTAAAAGAATTATTAATGAACCAACCGCTTCTGCTCTATCTTATGGACTCGATAAAAAGAAAGAGGGAAAAGTTGCTGTTTATGACCTTGGCGGCGGTACATTTGATATTACAATTCTTGAAATTGGCGAGGGAGTATTTGAAGTAATGTCAACAGCCGGCGATACCCACCTTGGAGGAGATGATTTTGATATAAAAATCATGGACTGGATTCTTGAAGAATATAAAAAACAAGAAGGCATTGATATTAAATCAGACAAAATGGCTCTTCAAAGAATTAAAGAAGCAGCTGAAAAAGCAAAAATCGAATTATCGTCAAGCCAAGAAACAGAAATTAATCTGCCATTTATCACTGCCGACGCTAATGGTCCAAAACATTTAGTTTTAAAAATAAATAGATCAAAGCTAGAACAATTGGTTGGTGATTTAATTGAAAAAACCGCAATACCTTGCAAACAAGCCTTGAAGGACGCAAAAATTGAAACCGGAGATATTTCCGATGTGATTCTAGTTGGCGGTATGACCAGAATGCCGGCAGTGCAAGCAAAAGTAAAAGAAATCTTTGGCAAAGAACCATCAAAAACCGTAAATCCAGATGAATGCGTTGCACTTGGTGCTGCAATCCAAGGAGGAGTTTTAGCTGGAGAAGTAAAAGATTTACTACTTCTTGATGTAACTCCATTATCTCTTGGAATTGAAACTTTGGGTGGAGTTGCAACTAAATTAATTGAAAGAAATACAACTGTTCCAACATCAAAAAGCCAAATTTTCTCAACTGCTGCTGATAACCAAACTTCGGTTGAAGTACATGTTGTTCAGGGTGAAAGAGAATTAGCTTCAGATAATAAAACACTTGGGCGATTTATGCTTGATGGTATTCCACCATCACCGCGCGGTATTCCACAAGTTGAAGTAACATTTGATATTGATGCAAATGGAATTTTGAATGTTTCGGCTAAAGATAAGGCTACCGGCAAGGAACAAAAGATCACAATCACAGCAACTTCTGGACTTAGTGATGAAGAAATTGATAAAATGAAGAAAGATGCAGAACTTCATGCTGAAGAAGACAAAAAGAAAAAAGAAGTTATTGAAGTTAAGAACTTAGCTGAAAATTTAATCTACACTTCAGAAAAAGCAATTAAAGAAGCTGGCGACAAAATTACTGAAGATGAAAAAAAAGAGACTGAAGATAAGATAAAAGCGCTAAAAGACACTCTTTTAAAAGATGATATCGAAGATATTAAAAAATCAACTGAAGAGTTAAGCCAATCAATTCAGAAAATCGGGCAAAAAATGTATCAAGAGGCTGCAGAAAACAAAGAATCTGAAAAAAAAGAAGAAGAACCTAATCCAACAACTGACGAAGAAAAGCCAGAAGACAAAAAAGAATAAAACAAACGGGACATAATGAACGAGGGGTTGAATTATAAAATCATTTTAGGTTTAGTATTGATGATTATTGTGCTGTTTTTCGGAGTTAATTTTATCACCTCAAAGTATTTGGTTAAAAATAATTCATCAAATAAAAACACGAATTCGTCAGAAGTTAATTATAATCAGAACGAAAATTCAAATAGCCAAGCTTACTCCAATTCGAATACCAATGAAACTATTGTAGAAAATTCGGAAAGTCTTACAAACGCTGATTATGTCGGTTTAGGAACAACACTTCAGGCATATACAAGCAGAGCTCAAGAAATTGCAGCTAATTGGCAAAAAGATTTGATAATATCGAATTTAACGATCGAACTTGATTCGAACCTTGAAACTGGAAAATCAAAACAAACATTCACATACGCATCAACAAGCAATACTGATTATTGGTTTACTATTTCATTTTCTGAAAACAGCCAAAAATATGTTCGAGCAATAATTCCAAAAGAAGATTACTTGGGAAACACATTAAAACCGATTCAATTATCATATTGGAAAATAAATTATATTCAAGCTTTTCAATTAGCGGAAAAATATCAGGGAGCATCATACCGAGAAAAAAATAAAGCGAATGTTAGCCTAAGTTTAACTCAAGGAGATCCAAAAGGTTGGCTTTGGTGGATTGTTACTTATAAATCTACAACCACGAGTGGTAATGTTTACACTGTTAGAATTAATGCTAATACTGGAGAAATCTGCGACGAGAATGGTGCGGTGATTAAAAATCCTTAGCAATATTAGAATTAAAAACTACAATTATTCTCCTTGAACTAAATAGTTTTTTCTGGTATAATTTTTCCTTGAAGGACGATAATGAAAGATTATTATGAAATTTTAGGCGTTTCCAAAAACGCAACAAACGATGAGATTAAAAAAGCTTACAGAAAGTTAGCTTTGAAGTACCATCCGGATCGAGCTGGCAAAGAATCGGCAGATAAATTTAAAGAAGTAAACGAAGCTTACCAAGTTTTGTCTGATTCTAAAAAAAGAGCTCAATATGACCAATTTGGCAGAGTAGATTTTGGAGCAGGCAGTGAAGGCGGCGGTTATGGCGGAGGTTTTGGTTTTGAAGGTTTTGATATGGGTGGAGCTGGCTTTGGCGGACTTGGCGATATATTTGAAAGTTTTTTTGAAGGAGCAATGGCAAATATTCAAGTTCAAGTTCCAATTACTATTTCTCAAGCTGTGTTGGGAGAGAAATTAAGTTTAAATATTGAAGGAGATAGAATAGATTTAAATATTCCACCAGGAACTCAAGACGGACAGGCTTTTATGTTCAGGGGTAAAGGCAGATCTACCAGACGAGGACGAAAAGGAGATTTAACTATTGTAATAAAAATTGAAATGCCGAGAAGACTTACTCGCGAACAAAAAGAACTATTCGAACAGCTTAGAAGAAGTGGAGCTTAATATTGAAAAATATGATTAAAAAAGTGTTATAATATTATAGAAATATTATTTAACATATTTTTATGGATCAATCTGCAGTTGTGCCATCTTGGGATCTTTTTATTACTCTATTTGCAATAATAATTATTGCTTATGGGGTGATTATGGCGCGAGAAAAAATTATTGTAACAATGGTTTCAGCTTATGTCGGACTTGTTGTTGCCAAAGTTTGGGGCACTACAATTTATGATTTTTTTAATGGTAACAAAACCATTTTAAACAAAGTTTGGATAAGATCATCGGCCTCACTTTTCTTGGTGCAGCTGGTTTTATTTGGAATTGTAATCGGAGTTCTCTCCTATAAAAGCGGGCTTTCTGCGAAAGAAGGGAAAGGACTTTCGACAATTGAGTATCTGGTTTATAGTATTTTAGCTTCAGGTTTGATTATTTCTTCCATAATTTCTTTTATGCCGGAATCACAACAATTATCAGTTGTTGAATCATCTCGACTTGGGAGATTAACGATGAATTATCAAACATGGTGGATTATTTTGCCAATTGTTTTAATGGTCTTTACTTCCGGAAGAAGAAAAAATTCAGGAGGAGAGTAGAGATTGACGGAAAGCAAAAAATTAGCTATAATAATAGGGTAATTATGGATCGCTAGCTCAGTCGGTTAGAGCACCTGCCTTTTAAGCAGGGTGTCCTGGGTTCGAGTCCCAGGCGATCCACCAAAAAGATAATCAACCTTGAGTTGGTTATTTTTTTGTTAGCATGGGCGAGAACCCAGATTGCTAACTAACGTATTTTTTTTGGATTATCGTTAGTTAGATCAAATATTTGAGAAGGGGAATTATTTTCAATTTTCCCCCCATCAACAATTACAACATCGTCCAAAAACATAGAATCATATTGAGTCATAATTTCTTCAATAGAATAACAATTTGCCATGCCAGATTTATTAGCCGATGTTTGAGCAATTACTCCGCCAAAATCTCTAATTATTTTTAAAACAAAATCACTTTTTGGAACCCGAATACCTATAGTTTCATTCTTAATGCATTCTGCTGCGATATTATTATTAGGATTATTTTTAACTATAAAAGTATATTTTCCAGGAATTTTTTCAGAAATGAAATTTTCATTATCTAAATCTAAATCTCTTGATATTTGCTGAAAATTTTTAAAATCTGAAACAGCCACACCAATAGTTTGATTAAGTGGTCGTATTTTAAGTTTAAATATTTCAAGCACAGCCTCACTTGCAGTTGCATCACAAGCAAATCCATAAACTGTATCAAATGGCAAAATCACAATTTGTTTGTTTCTTAAACAACCGACAACCTTCTTAATTATTTTGTCTTTATTTTCTGATGTAAGTTTTAGAATGTTCATATTAATAATATTATTTAATAGATTCCAGATCAGGAGCGCTTCGCTTCCTGTCTGGAATGACAGATAGGGAGATTGTAAAGATTGCCACGCCTTAAGAGCTCATAATGACATTTAATTTTTCAGTAGGTTAATAAAAACATCGGAAGGAATATCAACTCGGCCGAGTTTTTTCATTTTTTTCTTGCCTTTTTTCTGTTTATCCAAAAGTTTATTTTTTCTGGTTACATCACCCCCATAAAGTTTGGCTGTAACATCTTTTCTAGCTGCGGAAATTGACTCTGATGCAAGAATATGTCCTTGTCCTTGTTTAGTAATACCAGTACCAGCTTGAATTTTGACGTCAAACATTTGCCGAGGAATTAGTTCTTTTAATTTGGCGGTTAGTTCTCTTGCTCTTCTCGTTAAATTGTTTTGATGAACAATCTCTGCTAAAGCATCAATTCGATCACCTGAAATTACTAAATCAAGCCGTTTTAAATTTTCAGCTCGGTATTCTAAAAATTCATAATTCATTGAAGCATATCCTGATGAAACACTTTTCAGACCGTCATAAAAATGCAAAATAATTTCGCTCATTGGCATTTCATAATAAAGCAAAACTCGAGTATCTAAATAATCTGTTTTTTTGTAAATGGCTCTTTTTGATTGGACAAATTCCATAATTGTTCCGATATATTGAGTGGGGGATATAATTTCAAGTTTTGCCCATGGCTCTTTAATTTCAAATGTATCTGCCAAATCATCGACTTGCATTGCAGAGTTTATAACTTTTGTTCCGTGATTTTTAGAAACAAGCTCATAAGAAACAGAAGGGGAAGTGACAATGAGATCTAAACCATATTCTCGTTCAAGCCTTTCTTTAACTATTTCCATATGAAGCATACCTAAAAAACCCAAACGAAAACCAAATCCTAGGGCAGGGGAGTTGTCCGGCTCAAATGTGAGAGCAGCATCATTTAATTTTAATTTCCCAAGTGATTCTCTAAGTTCAACATAATCTTCACCTGAAGATGAATAAAATCCAGCAAAAACCATTGGTTGAGATTCTTTATATCCAGCAAGCGCTTCAACTTCCTCGTTGGCAAGTCCTATCGTATCTCCAACTCGACAAACAGAAATATCCTTCAGCCCAGTAACAATATATCCGATTTGACCATTATTTAAAATTTTTTGAGATGAAAAAACTGGCTTCAAAAAACCCAAATCTAATATTTGAAAATTTTTACCTGATGCAATAAGTTTTACCGAATCGCCCTTTTTTAATTCGCCATCAACTATTCGAACATAAGCAATTACTCCTTGATATGAATCATAATATGAATCGAAAATCAAAGCTCTGGTAGATCCGCCGGCAGGCGAGGTAGGGGAAAGAATGGAATTTTTTGGAGCAGGCACCTTTTGAATAATTTCATTTAAAATTGCCTCAACTCCCTCACCTGTTTTGGCTGAAACTCTTAATATTTCCTCACTTTCTGAAATGCCAAGAATACCTCTGACCTCCTTCTCTACCCTATTCGGATCAGAAGAAGGCAAATCAATTTTATTTAAAACAGGAATAATTGTAAGATTGTGCTCTATCGCCTGATACAAATGTGCTAAGGTTTGCGCCTCAACACCTTGAGTGGCATCAACCAAAAGAATCGTACCTTCAACTGCTGCTAAAGATCGAGAAACCTCATAGGAGAAATCAACATGCCCCGGAGTATCTATTAGGTTCAAGGTATATTCAATCCCATCTTTTGTATAAAGCATTTGAACAGGAGCAAGTTTAATCGTAATCCCCCGCTCTCTTTCAATATCCATTTTATCAAGTAGCTGTTCTTTCATTTGGTCTTTTGGCACAGTATGAGTAAATTCCAAAAAACGATCAGCCAGAGTCGATTTTCCGTGATCAATATGAGCGATTATTGAAAAATTCCTAATATTATTTGAATTCATAAAGGAATAGTTAAAGACTTATACACGAAGTGTTATTACAGCCCCGCATCAAGCACGTGATAAACTTCAGTTGAAATCTAGTCAGATAGTTTCTGGATCCCAGCCTGCGCTGGGATGACGAAACAAAAAGATAGCACAACAGAACAGAAAGCTGGGATGACGGGACATGGGAATAGTCTGCCAAAATAAAAAAAGCTTTCTCATCCTTATAATAGGTTAAAAATAGAAAAATTTCAATCGTTTGTATAATTTTTGAACGCCTGGCCAGTTATTTCAAGACTTCCTTCATTTAAAATTATACTTGAAATATACATATTATTTTGTTGATTTAAAATCTCATTTAAACGAGCAATATATTTTTTACCAAATAATTTAATAAATGGCTCTTTAATATTTAAATATCCAAATGAGGCATTTTTAACCTCAAAAGAAACACGACCATCAGTTATAACTGGGAAAATGTCTAAATCAACAGTCGTTTCTATTGGAGAAATTAGCAAACCGCTTAAAGTAATTTTATCTGAATATATTTTTGCCTGAATATTTTTAAATTTTCTCTCACCCTTATTTGACTCAATGAAAAGATAAGACGAAAGTTCATTTTCTTGAAGAGTAATATCATTCATTAAAGTTGGATTTTCATTAACAAGAGAGATAACATTACTAACCTGTTCTGCTTCTTCACTGGAAATTTTTGCAGCAGTTTTTGCTTTTTCAATTTTTACTAAATTATAAGCGTAAAAACAACCTAAAATCACAGAAAAAATTAAAATCCAAAAAGCAATTATTAGAATTCTCCAATAACTGTATTTATGAGTTTTATCTACTTCAGCATAAAACTCTTTTTCAATATTCGTCTTGTTCTCTTGCTTCATTGTACTGTGAGGAATTAAATTTACTCAAACGCGCTTTTAATAATTTTTTAAGAGATAACTCTTTCATTTCATCCATTGAAAGTAAATATCCAGCCAATAAATACGAAAAAATGCCAACAAACGCTGCACCAAAAGCTTTTATTGCTACGCCCCAAAATCTATCCATATCAACAACTAATCCAAGATAATTTTTTGCTACTTGAATACACAATATCATAAAAACTGTTGCTAAAATTATTTTGGAAATTGATGCGAAAATTTTTTGACCTTCATTGATCCAACCTTTTTTGATTACGATAATCATTAAAATTAAGGCATTTGCAAACATTCCAATTGAACTGGCAAGCGCCAAACCCGAAACTTTACCATAAAACGACTGGCCGCAAAAACAAACAAATCTTTCCGTTGAAGGTAATTTGATAAAGGCGTAAGCAAAAATTATGGAAATAAATATTGAAATTACTGAAACGATAACCGGTGTTTTTGTATTATGTTTTGCATAAAAGGCTTTGGCAAGCACTGGAATTAATCCGGCAAAAGGAAGTCCAAAAGCAAAAAATCCAAGAGCAGAATAAGTCATCATTGTTTGATTCCATTTAAAATGGCCCGAGCCTAAAATTAAACGAACTATTTCCGCACGAAGCATAAACATTCCAACAGCAGCCGGAATCAAGATAAAAAGTATGATTTTAGTAATTTTACTTAAATATTGGGCGAACTTTATCTTTTCTTGCTTTGCTGCCATTTCGGAAAGCGTCGGAAAAATTGCAGTTGCAAAAGAAGTTCCAAAAACTACAATAGGCATGGTTTGAATATTGTCAGCCAGACTGAAAACGGCAACCGACCCAACAGCTAAAGTTGAAGCAAGAGCGGTAAAAATAAATAGCATAATTTGATTGGCGCCAAGTCCGATTGAACGAGGCAGCATTAATTTACCAATTTTTCTAACCGATGGATCTTTCCAGTTTAAATTAAATTTATAGCGCCAACCTAAGTGAAATACCCCTGGAAGTTGAATTAAAAAATGAAGCACAGATCCGATAATTACTCCGATAGCGATTCCTGTGATGCCATATTTTGGAGAAAGCAAAAAAATTGAAACGATTATCACAATATTATAAATAAGAGGAGCAATAGAATAAAAAATAAATCTTTTAAATGAATTTAGAATGCCGCCAACAATATATGAAAGAGTAAAAAATATCGGAGTAATCAAAAACAAACGAGCAAGGGAAACGGTTTGTAATTTACGAGCAGAATCAAAATTTGGAACCAGTAGATTAACAAGATATGGCATCAAGATCATCGAAATAAAAGCTAAAATTAAAATTACCAAAAGACCAATATTTATAATTGAGTTGGCAACATCCCAAGCTTTTTTTTCTTCAGATTTGGCAATAAAACTGGTAAAAATCGGGATAAAGGCTGAAGAAATTGCACCAAGTATCACAATATTGAATAATAAATCGGGAATTCTAAATGCAGCATAATAAATATCAAGATCAGAAGTAATAATTTTTTGAGCCAGAAAATGATCTCTAAAAAAACCGAGTATATTAGAAAGCGTTAAAGTTATTACTAAAATCAAAGTCGCGCTTTTAACAGAATTCTTTGAATTTAAAATTCGCATCATAAAGTTATTATACCAAATTTAATGCTTCATTAATTCGTTTTAATACTTTTTCCTTTCCCAAAACCTCAAATGTTTGGAAAAGAGGAGGCGCTACATCTGTTCCGCAAACTGCAACTCGAAGTGTTTGAAATAAACCCTTGGCAGTAATATTCATTTCAGTTGCAAGATTTCTTAACTCTGATTCCAGTTTATCGTGAGTAAAATCAATTGCTTCAATTATTTTATAAGATTTTTCAAGAGCATTCTTAGTTAAATTCTTATCATGTAATTTTTCAAGCAACATTTCCGGTGGTACTTCTATTTTTTCATCAAACATAAAATAACTCAAGCTATAGGCTTCATCTAAATTTTTTAATCTTTCTTGAATCAAGGCGATAACACTTAATAAATATTCTCCTTTAACATTTACTCCATGCTTTGAATAAAATGGCTCAAGTTGTTTCGCGAGATCGCCTAAACTCATTTTTCTAATATATAAACCATTTATCCAGTCAAGTTTTTGCTGGTTGAAAACCGATGGACTTTTCCCGACTCGCGTTAGATCAAATTCAGTAATTAAATCCTGCAAGGAAAAAATTTCATCTTCATTTTTAGGTGACCAACCAAGAAGACTAATAAAATTAATCATAGCTTCGGGCAAATAACCTTTATCTTTAAAATCATTTGAGATCGAGACCGGATCTTTTCTTTTGCTCATTTTAGAATGATTTGGATTGACAATTAAAGGAAGATGAGCGTAAATAGGGGTTGGAAAATTTAAAGCTTTTTGCAGCAATATATGCTTTGGTGTATTTGAAAGATGATCTTCTCCGCGAATGATATGGCTAATTTTCATATCATAATCATCAACAACAACCGCCAGATGAAATATCGGGGTGCCATCACTTTTAACAATCACAAAATCTTTAAGATCAGTGAGTTTAAAATGAACATCTCCCCGAATTAAATCCTTTACAATTATCTCGGTTGTATCAAGATCAATTTTTTCCGGAATCCTGAACCAGATTGCACCATCTTTTTTATACGCTAAATTTTGATCAAGAAGGATTTTAACACATTCATTGTAACGCTCGGTTTTTTTACTTTGATAATAAGGACCGAATTCTCCTTCAGTAAAAGGGCCTTCATCCCAATTTAAACCAAGCCAAGACAAACCATTTGTAATATCTAGAACATATTTTTCTTCACTTCTTTCATGATCCGTATCTTCAATTCTTACAATAAATTTTCCACCCGCTTGTTTTGCAAAAAGATAATTAAAAAGAGCTGTTCTGGCCGTACCTATATGCAGGTAACCAGTTGGACTTGGAGCTATTCGAGTTCTAATCTCTTCCATATTCCTCCACCGCGTTCACATAATGTGTATAATCTTCATTATTTATTGCAACTACATCTATTCTAACATTTTCCATGTGATATTGTTTAGCTAGAAATTGTGCCAGATTAATTAATTTGTGCTTTTTAGCCTTGGTAATCATTTCCTCGGCTCGTCCAAATAATGGACTTGATTTAAATTTTACTTCAACGATAACTAGAGTTTTATCGTCTTGAGCCAAAATATCTACTTCTCCAAATGAGTACGAAAGATTTGTGCCTAGAATCTGGTAATTTTTACTTTGAAGAATCTGCTTCGCCAGGTTCTCCGCTTGCGCCCCCTTCAATTTGTTCAGCTTCTTCAACTTCTCCTCCTTGAATGTTTTCAACTTCAACTGGAGCAGTTTGCTCTGGAGTTTCTTTTTCAGCATTTTCAGCCATTGCTTCTAATTCTTTTTCTTGTGTTTCTTCCCAAGAAACATAATCTTTCTTTTCACCTTTCATTCTCCATTTTTTACCAGATCTCTCTCTCATAAAATACAATTTAGATCTTCTAACTTTACTGGATTTAGTTTTTTCAATCTTAACAATTACCGGTGAATGAAGAGGAAAAGTTCTTTCAACACCGATTCCGGTTGAAAGTTTTCTCACAGTAAAAGAACCGTTAATTCCGGCTCCATTTTGCATTTTAATAATAAGACCCTCGAAAATTTGAACTCGAGTTTTTTTACCTTCAACTACTTTCAAGTGAACTTTTACTGTGTCACCAGAGGAAAGTTGAGGAATATTCTTTTTTAAAAATTTTTGAGAATAAGCTTCTACCATATTTTCTCCTTGAAGATTTAATTACTTCAATATTTTAGCACATCTTTTATAAAAATGGAAGAGGACCGATCATAATACTGATTCGGTCCTCTAGGTTATCTTTGTGGCAATCAATACCACCACATTGGTAAGCCAACCCGTAAAGCGTCCGAGAAACCCCTTTCGGGCCTCCTCTTGTTCTTCTGTAAGCTGGTAATTGTGCCACTTGAGTTTCAGAATCTTGAGCATATCAAGTGGCTTACCGCGCAAGATTCGGCGCATCTTTTCAGCTGCCAGCTTAAGGCAGTCATCAAGCAGTGGATCAAGGCCGGGACCATAGTTGTGAAGCAGAAGGATCTCGATTGAGACTCTCCCGTTTCCATCAGTTTTTGGAACGCCCTCGATAGCCTGCAGTCCGATCACATCAGTTCCGCTAATCTGATCCAGGATGTAGCGAACTGAAACAATGGTCAGATACTCAACAGCCCTTCCAATATCCACAACTTGATCAGGACTGTTCAAGACATCAAGACAGTAGCTGTAAGTTGCTCGACGCTCTACCGGCACACTGGCAACAATCTGCTCGACCTGTTGTCTTACAGCAGCAAGGTAATCCGAATCGTGAAACACTTGACTGTTGTCGATTTCCACGATGATTTTCATCATAAATGGAAAAACAACCAACTGATTGCTCCATTTCCCCGGATACTTCTCAAGCAAAGCTGACACTTTTTTGCTTCCAGAACCTCCCTTTTCCTTCAAAGCTTCCGATCTTCCGGAATATACTCGGATCAACGGTTTCCGAATTAGCTCACTCAAGGCGTTTGATCTCCTAGCTCCTTGCTTAACACGCGAAGGGAGCGGCAACGCGAAGTTGCTGCTCCCAATAGAAGGTTGTGCTGGATGATCCAGCAGAGCTGATCTAAATCGTCAGCCTAGTTTCGTAGTAGCGCCGATGCTTCGCCGCCACTCCTCCTCCGGGACTGTAAAGCTCCTTGGGAGACTCGTAGTTAGTCCCGAACTTGGTGTTCGTGGACGCCAGCGCGTCTTGGACCAATATGTCAACCGCGTCGGTTCGAATATTCCCCTGAAGGGGACCTGTTCGCAGTCCACCACCCCTGGGCCTTCTGCTTGGCCCATTAGAGGAATCTGTCAACATTCCTATTGCCATTCTTCTCTTCCTTGACCCTTTCTCTCATGATTATCTGAAGTAAACCAGTAGACCAATCATCCCTGCATAAGTATCCTCCTCCAGGCGTATTTGGGCGACAGCCATAGATATTTGGCGTATTTTCGCCAATCTGTCCATGACAGGAAAATCATCAACAAAATATTGTTAATTACTTTCCTGTCAGTACAGAATCTTTTGATTATTTGTCTAAAGGTTCAACGCTAACAATCTTAGCTTTGCGTATATTACCGTCAAATTTTCGTTTATGAATATCATTAAACTTTACTTTTCCTGCAATAGTGGAATAAATCGTATCATCTTTGCCCATTAAGGTATTTTCACCGGAGAGAACATTAGACCCTCTTTGTCTTATGATAATAGAACCGGCTTTTGCAAGTTGTTCTCCGTATATCTTAACACCCAATCTTTTTGATTGGCTGTCTCGTCCTAATTTTGATGATCCTTTTTGCTTTGTATGGGCCATAATAGTAAGTTAAAAGTTAATAAAGTTCATAAAGCCAAAAGTCGATGAACTTTTTTTGATTACATTACGAATATAGCAAAAAATAATAAATTTGTCAATGAATAGATTTAATATGTATACTAAAACTAATAACCGAATAGTAGCAATTAGTTCTAAATAATTGCCGGATGCCCTTCCCTATTCGGAATTAAATAATCTCAAGGCTTGTCCGCAAATGCGCTTTTGAAGCGAAAATTGACAATTTTCAAGCGAAAAATTACAAAAGTTTTGAAGTTTATCTGATGATAAGCAGAATAAACTTTTGAAATTTTGCAGCCAAAAGTGTCAATTTGCAGCCAAAATGGTATTTGTGGGCAAACCTTCAAAGGAATTAATGAGCAATTTTATTCATTTACATTTACACACCCATTACAGTCTTCTTGACGGTTTGGGCAAAATTGATGATGTTTTGGAAAAATGTAAGGAATATGGGATGGATTCCTGTGCTATTACCGATCACGGCACAATGTATGGCGTAATAGAATTTTATCAAAAAGCCCTAAAAGCTGGCATAAAACCAATTCTCGGGGTTGAAGTTTATGTAGCTCCTCGTACTCTTAAAGACAAAGTGCCAAAAATTGACGGTACTCCATATCATTTGATACTTCTTGCAAAAAATTTTGATGGTTACCAAAATATTATGAAACTGGTTAGCATTGCCCATCTTGACGGTTACTATTATAAACCAAGAGTAGATAAAGAAACTTTGAAAAAATATTCAAGCGGCATTATTGCATCAAGTGCTTGCTTGGCAGGTGAAATACCACATTATGCCGCGCTTCAAAACGATGAGACAACCGAAAAAATCATTCAAGAATATGTAGAAATATTTGGTAAAGATAATTTTTATTTAGAACTTCAACATCACCCTCTTATTAAAAAACAACAAATTGTAAATGATACCTTAATTAAAATGTCCAAAAAACTTGGAATAGGCCTTATTGCGACCAATGATGTTCATTATATAAATAAAGATGACGCCGAAGCCCAAGATGTGCTTCTTTGTATTCAAACGGGAAAATTTTTAGCAGATACTGATCGAATGAGCATGAAAGAAAATGGAGAATTTATTGATATTTCAATGAAATCGCCTGAAGAAATGATGGAAGCATTTAAAAATACTCCGGAAGCGATTACTAACACAAAAAAAATTGCCGATATGTGCAATGTTGAAATTGAAATTGGAAATTTTAAATTTCCTGAATTTCCAGTACCGGACGGAAAAGATTACGAAACTTACATGAAGGAACTGATTGAGGAAAGATTAACTAAAACCGTTGGCACTATTACTACCGAAATGCGGGAAAGATTAGAATATGAATTCAAAGTAATCAAAGATAAGGGTTATTTAGGATATTTTTTAATTGTCCAGGATTTTGTGCATTGGGCTAAAGAAAGAAACATTCCAACTAACACCAGAGGTTCTGCTGCAGGTTGTTTTGTTTCATATTCTCTTGGTATTACTGCTGCGCAATTAAATCCGCTTGAATACAATTTGCCTTTTGAAAGATTTTTAAATCCTTTTAGACCATCGGCTCCGGATATTGATATCGATATTGCCGACTCCAGCCGAGATGCTATTATTCAATATGTTTCGGAAAAATATGGTGAAGATCGCGTGGCGCAAATTTGCACCTTTGGAACAATGGCTTCAAAAGCAGCAATCCGAGATGTGGCAAGAGTACTGGGATATCCATATGCTTTTGGCGACACTTTATCAAAAATCATTCCGACCAGCACGCAAGCAAATTATATTAGCATTAAAAAAGCAATCGAAATGCTGCCAGAACTTAAAATCAGGTACGAGAAAGAAGATGATGTAAAGCGAACTTTAAATCTAGCGATGAAACTTGAAGGATGCGCAAGGCATGCTTCGGTTCATGCGGCAGGAGTTGTGATTGCTCCAGATGAAATTACAAAATTTTCACCGGTCATGCGAGATACAAAAGGCGGCCGACTTGTTACTCAATATGAAATGCATACAGTTGGAGAAGACGGAATCGGTCTTATTAAAATGGACTTTTTGGGACTAGCCAACCTTACTATTATTAAGGATGTACTAAGAATCGTAAATAAAACTAAAGGCGCAGAAATTATTCTTGATAAGATTCCACTTGATGACGCAAAAACATTTAAGCTGTTAACAAATGGGGAAACAATTGGAGTTTTTCAACTTGAAGGCGATGGTATGAGACGATATATTAAAGAGCTTAAGCCAACAACTATTCACGATATTATGGCCATGGTTGCTCTTTATCGCCCGGGGCCAATGAATTTTATTCCTGACTATGTTGCAAGAAAGCACAATCCATCACTTATTACATATCTTGATCCTCGAATGGAAAAAATTTTGGACAAATCGCTTGGCTTGATTGTTTATCAAGATGACGTGCTTATGATTGCAATTGAACTGGCAGGATACAACTGGATGGAAGTGGATAAATTTAGAAAAGCAATTGGTAAAAAAATTGTTTCCGAAATGGCGGCGCAAAAAGAAAAATTTTTCAAACAGATTATTGAAAGAGGAATGAAAGAAGATGCAGCGCAAGAACTTTGGAATCAAATTGAAACTTTTGCTGGATATGGATTTAATAAATCTCACGCAGCCAGTTATGGTTTAGTTGCTTATCAAACAGCTTACTTAAAAGCACACTATCCATCGGAATTTATGGCCGCTTGGCTTACATCTGAACAGTCGCGCGATATTGAAAAAGTTTCTTTTGCTCTGCAAGAAGCCAGCCGTATGAAAATTAAAGTTTTACCGCCAGACGTAAATGAGTCTTATGTTGATTTTGGCGTAATTGCTGAAACTGGAGATATTTCCTATGCACTTGCATCAATCAAAAATGTTGGTCGAGGCGCAGCTGAAGAAATTGTGGAAGAAAGAAAGAAAAGCGGCAAATACAATTCACTTGAAAATTTTCTTGAAAGAATGGGATCTTCGGTAAATAATAAAAAAATCTTAGAAAATCTCGCAAAAGCAGGTGCATTAGACACTTTAGTTGAAAGGAACCAAGTAATTGAAAGCATTGAGGAAATATTAAAATTCGCGTCCACAATAAACAAAGATAAGGAATCAGCACAAATAAATTTGTTTGGAACCAGCGAAAATACTATTAAAGCATCTTTAAAATTAAAAGACTCAACACCGGCAACAAAAAGAGAAAGATTAAGTTGGGAAAAAGAACTTTTAGGTCTTTATTTATCCGGCCATCCGCTTGGAGATTTGGCAACAACTTTAAATGGTTTTGTGGAACAAATCAGTTTACTTAATGAAAAACGAGTTGACCAAAATGTTAGAGTCGGCGGCATTATTATTGGCAAAAAAAATATTTTAACGCGCGCCGGTGAAACAATGGCTTTTGTAAAAATCGAAGACGCGTCCGGCCCGATTGAGTTAATCGTTTTTCCAAAAACTTATAATTTAACACAAAATATCTGGCAAGACGGAAATATAATTATTGCCGATGGGGCATTAAATAATAAAGACGGATCACTTAAAATTTTAGTTAATAATATTTACCAAATTGATCATGATCCGGCATCAGCATATAAAATATTAAAATCTTTGCCAAAATTAGAAAAAGAAAATAATCGATATAATTTTAGAAATAAAAATTCTAATGAAAAAACAAAATTTGTTTCACAAGGACCAATAAGTTTTGAGCTGGCTAAATTAACTTTAATATTCCCAAAAAATGCAACCAAAAATACGCTAGCTGACATAAAAACTATTATTGAAGAATACCCAGGAGAACAATCAGTACTTTTGAGAATCCCAAGCGATGGCGGATATAAAGATGTTGAGGCAAAAGCAAAAGTAAAAATTTCCCCAGTTCTTAAAACACGACTAATTGATATTCTTGGAAAAGATAATGTTTTATTTTGATTTTAGTTTTTGCCAACAATTCCAGGTGAATATGCAATAATCATGCCGATTATCACAAAAATCAGAATTATAATCATGATAATTCGGGTGCAGCCTTTTTGTTTAGAATCTATCATATTGTCCTTTTTTTATTTCTAATTATTTTTGAAAAAAACAAAATTATAGCTAGAGCGATCATTATCACAAAAAGCCAAAGCGATGCTTCAAATTTTCCAAGAGTAGTATTTTTAAGAGCCAAATAACCAAAAGTTGCTGAAACCAGATAAAATAATATTACGATTTGTTTCTGGGAAAAACCGGCATCAAGTAATCTGTGATGAAGATGAGTTCGATCTGCTTTCATTGGAGATTTTTTGTGCATTATGCGACCGATAATTACCCAAAAAACATCAATAATCGGCAATCCGAGAACCAGAAAAGCGGTTGCAACTTTTCCTCCTGAAATAATTGCTGCAATGGCAATAATAAAACCTAAAAATAATGAACCGGAATCTCCTAAAAATATTTTGGCCGGGTTGAAATTATAAGGTAAAAAACCAATTAGCGAACCGGCAAAAACTGAAAGCAAAATTGAGATTGACGGCTGATTTACATTATCTGAAATCGATAATAGAAAAAGTACGATAGCAGCAATTATCGACACGCCTGTTGCTAAGCCGTCAATCCCATCAAGCCAATTTAAAACATTAACAATTAAGGTTACCCATAAAACTACAAAAACAAAACTCCAGCTTCCTAAAACAAGCAGATTGCCAAAAGGATTTGAAAACCACCAAATTTTAATGCCACACAAGGCCACTACGGATGAGGCAATAATTATTAAAACTAATTTTACAGGTGGTTTCATACCTTTTATGTCATCAACAACACCGGTTATAAATAAAATTAGTGCTCCAATTATTACTCCAAGCAAATTTTTGTCTATTCCTAGCAATTTTTCAGTTGAAAAATGAAGCAAGTTTGGGTCTATAATATAAATCGTGATTGTAACAATTAGCCAACTTAAAAAAATAGCAATTCCACCAAGTCTTGGAATTGGATTTGTATGAATTTTCCTTTCATTTGGTTGATCGTAATATTTTTTACCAATTGCCCATCTTCTGATCATTGGGGTCAATATAAGAGTAATCAAAAGTGAGGCAATAAATGGAATTAAATATTTTATCATTTTTGTTTATCCGATTCGTCGTGCCCGCTTCGCCCAATCGAGGTAGCTTGTTGGCGAGACGGGTCCACTTTTCCCCAATCTTTTCCTATCATGATTTCTTCATCTATCATTTTGTAATCCAAAATTTCATCTTTATCAAACCACAAATTAATTTCTTTTTCCGCTTCTTCAACTGATCCTGAAGCATGAACAATATTCAAAATCGTGCGATCAAAATTATCTGAAACTTCGTATGATTCCGGCGACATATCACCTCTAATTGAACCGTTATCAGCAACTAAAGGATTAGTATGCCCGGCAATTTTTCTTCCTGTTTGAACCGCATGCGGACCTTCCCATGTCATGGCAAAAATTGTTCTACCGGTAAAGTGATCCAAACACCTTTGTCTGGTCATAAGTGCTAATTCTCTTGGTGTTTTTCCCGGATCAATTCCTTTGTCAACATAATTTTGATAAGAGCGATTGCCACTTGACTCAATCCAAGCTTCATCATCAGTGTAGTGTTTTTCAGTTAATTCAAGAGATGGGGCGGTAAATTTCGCAGCAACAAGTTTAAGTCCTTTTTTTTCAAATTTTGTGATAATTTCGCCGATAAATCTTCTTTGGATTCCTTCAGGCTTAATGGCAATAAAAGTTCGCTCTTGATGCATGGTTACCTCTATTTTATTAAATTTATAAAATGTTTTTCGTCTTTATATGGTCCGATTAAAGCAATATTAATTTTATTTAAATCAAAAATTTGACGCGCAACATTTTGCACTTCTTCTGCCGTTACTTTCCTGATTTGCCGAGCAAATTCTAATGGCTCTTCTATTTTATCAAAAAATAACTCTTGGCTGCCATAATAATTGGCAACTTCAAGTGATTCTTCCAGAGAAAGATAAAATCGGCCGCAAATATTTTCTTTTGCTTTGTTTAATTCTTTTTCATCGATTTTGTTAGTTTTGATATTTTTAATTTCATCTATAATCAAACTAATTGCTTTATCAATCTTTGTTGGCTCAATTCCTGAAGTTATCACAAAATCTCCGGTATCTTCAAAAAAATCAGTGCTGGAGCGGATGTAATAGCACAATCCGTGCCTTTCTCTGACCGTAATAAATAATCTCGAACTCATAGCGCCGCCTAAAATATTTGACAAAACTGATAGGGCATATTTTCTTGAATCATGTTTTGAAAAAGTTTTAAATCCAAGTAGAATATTAGCTTGATCTATTTTTCGATAATCAAGCATTATTTTTGGATTTTTTTGGTCGTCTTTAAAAATTTCTGCTTTTGTTAAATCTCCTTTGGGAATTTCTTCCATTTTTTCTTTTAGATTTTCAAGCCAAGCATTATCCTGTTTGCCTGCAACAGCAACAACAATATTTTTTCCAATATAATGTTTTTTAATATAATCAAGAAAATTATTTTTTTCAAATTTATTTACGGTTTCAATAGTTCCGCCAATATCTCTTCCAAGCGGTGTATCGTCATATAGCAACTCTTGACCCATTGTAGAAACATGCAATTTTGGATCCTCACGATACATATTTAATTCAGCTGTAATTACACCTTTTTCCCGTTCAATCTCCTTGATGTCAAACAGTGAATTAAAAAGCATATCATTTAATATATCTAAGCTATGATCAAAATCTTTTGATTGTGATTTGATATAAAATCCTGTTAATTCTTCTCCGGTAAACGCATTGAATTCTGCTCCAAGTTCATCAAGGGAAGTTGAGATATCAAGAGTTGTCGGTCTTTTTTTTGTTCCTTTGAAAACCATGTGCTCTAAAAAATGGCTTAAGCCACCAGTCTCTTTTGTTTCATATCTTGAACCAACTTTAACTAAAATTAAAACGGAAACAGTATTTGTATCTGTCATTGGTATACTAATAAATCTAATACCATTTTTTAAAATGTGTTTTTGATGCTTATACATAGCTTGATCTTACTATTTTATTTAGTTCGAATCAAGGTCAAAAATTTTGCTATTTGATTTTAATTGTATTAATATTAGATTAGTTAAATATTATTAGGAGGGGATGTGATCAATATACCTTTAGACAAAATATTACCAGTTACTTATGCAAGAGACAATCTTGCCAATCTTATTCAAAATACAACTGGTGAAACAGTTTATGTACTAACAAAAGGCGGACGACCAAGAGTTGCTTTAATTGATATTGTGTATTTAGAAAAACTTTGCGGAGAAAAGCTTGGAACAGGTAATTTTTCCGGATACACCGAGCCACCGGTAGTAGCGTCAAATAAAAATTCTATTTCAGAAGAAAAACCATTCAAAGCAATAGAAACCGTTTTGCCTCAAAAATCAAGTGAGCCAACAGTAAAACCAATCTCGGCGTCGACTCCGGTTTCAACTTTTTCACCTCCTGCAACTCCTAATTTATCATCATCAAGTAGCTTTTCTACGCCTTCGGCAGCTCCAGTAATAAATAATGACACAAACTCTACTATTCCTGAAGTAAAAACCGAAGATCCAAAAAAAGTGGAAAATTCTTCAGAAGAAAAATCTCCAACAGACAATAAATCAGTTGCAAGCGATGATGTACCTTTTGTAAATTTCTCGGCTTCAGGAACTCCAACAGATGAGAAAAAAGAATCACAAGAGCCAAAACTCCCTTCAGCAGATGAAATAGTAAGTAAAACTTTTCCAAATACCGCAACTACGCCAAATACAACGCCTGCTCCTTCGATTCCGTCAGCTGATGCAACAAAACCAGCTGCTCCAATTTCAAGCAATTATTCAAGTCAGTCTACTTCCGGATCGGTATTTGCATCAAAAACTCCGCCTGCTAATCCAGAAACTTCTACTCCGACTCCTACTCCAACTTCAGGAATTAGCAGCGTTTTTGCAACAAATACAAACAATCAGCCAAAAAAAGCAGAAGGCACAACTATTCCAATTAATAGTTCGAAACCAAATCAGGTTCCAGCACCAAGCAGCAATCTTCCCTCAAATGACAATACTGCTCAAAAACAAATATTAGGACAAAATAACACCACAAGTGTTGCCGATATGGACATTGGATAATCTATTTCTAAATAAGAACTGCAATAATCAATAGCGCGAAAATTATTCTATAAATTAAAAATACTAAGAAATTATTCTTTTTAATAAAATTCATCAGTAGCGCAATCGCAATATATCCGGAAATAAAAGAACTTAAAAGCCCGGCAAGAAAAAAAGAATTAAATTGATTTTCTATTTGACCAATATGTGTGATCGCAGCACCTAATATAATTGGGGCTGATAAAAGAAAGGAAAATTTAACAGCACTTTCTCGATCAAGTTTGGCTAATCTGCCGGCTGAAATTGTAATACCCGATCTTGAACTGCCGGGAATCACGGCAACAATTTGGCATATCCCAATAAAAATCGCATCTTGAAATCTGATTTTTCCCATATTTTTAGAATTCTTACTATATATATCTGAAAAATACAAAATTAAACCAAATATTATCAAGGTTATAGCGATAATTGTTGGGCTGCGAAACACAGATTCAGCTTTAGATTCTAAAAAATACGCTCCTATAGCACTTGGAATAGAAGCCAGCACAATTAACCATGAAAGTTTTTCATCTGAAGAATTAATTTTTAATTTAAAAATGCTATTAAAAAAAGATTTAGCCAATTTTACCCATTCCTTCCAAAAAAATAACAGCAGAGCAAGTAAAGTTCCAATATGCAAAGCAATGTCAAAAGACAGACCTAATTCTTTCCAATTAAAAAATTTGGGAATTATAACCAAATGGGCGGATGAAGAAATCGGCAAAAATTCGGTTAAACCTTGTACAATTCCTAAAATTATTGAATGAACTAACATTATGCCAACCTTAATTTACGAGCCAAATTTATAATTGGCCTAGCAATATATTTTTCAAATGGTTTTTTAACAAGCCACATAACAAAAGCTACCATGAAGCCAACAACAACTCCGCCCAGAATATCGGAAGGGTAATGTAGACCGGTTGCGATTCTGGCAAGTGAAACCAAAATTGCAGCAATAAGAGTAAGATTGGCTAATTTATATTGTTTTAAAAAATAGAGCATAAAAGTTACAGCAAAAATCAGTGAGGCATGATCCGAAGGAAAAGACTGGTCCGGGCGGTGAAAAACAAGCTCATTAACAGAGATCAATCCGTTTTCAAAAGGTCTGGCTCTAAAAATGAATTGCTTTACTATTCCGGCAATAACCTGCCAGCCAATAATCCCAGCAAATAGAACATCAAGAGCAACAATTTTATTTTTATCATTGTCATCTTTTCTAAACCAAAGACAAAGCAAAATCAAAGGAACTAAATAAATTGTTGCAAGCGCAAAAATCTGACTAATAAATTCAGCTATGGGGTGAGAAATTGCAAATTTATATAAAAAATCCAAAATATTTCGATCAAAAGATTGTATCTGTTCCATGTGATTATTATAAATGTTTTATATTCATCCGTAAATGTCGTACAATAATATTAATGCAATAAATTATAAATGCTCAATGTTGTTAAAAATTACTTAGCACCGGCGGACCTACATGCCTGCCTCGCCGGCAGGCGGGCGTAATTTTCAACAACACCTCACACGATTTGTATTATTATAACTTAAAGGTATTTTATTATGGATCAATATGTAGACAATTTTATTCAATATTTGGAAATAGAGAAAAATGTTTCTTTGCAAACTTTGAGAAACTATTCACATTATTTAAATCGTTTTCTTACGTGGTGTGAAAATGAAAATATTAATGCTCCAAAAGACATCACAAATGATACTATTTCAAAATATAGATTATTTTTAAATCGATTTGAAAATAATAAAGCTGAAAAATTATCAATCAAAACACAAAATTATCATATGATTGCATTAAGATCTTTGATTAAATTTTTGCATATTCGTGATATTGAGACTATTCCGGCTGAAAAAATCAGTTTGTCAAAACAAAAAGATCGGGAAATTAGTTTTCTTGATCCTGATGAAGTTGAAAGATTGATGCAAGCATGTAATTTGGACAAAAAAAATGGTTTTCGAGACCGAGCAATTCTTGAAATGTTATATTCAACCGGCCTTAGAGTAAGTGAGCTGGTTAATTTAGATCGAGAAAAAATTAATCTTGAAAGAAAAGAAGCCAGCATATTGGGAAAAGGAGGAAAATCAAGGGTAGTATTTTTTTCTGATGAAGCAATTAAATGGACCTTTAGATATTTAAAAACGCGAGCTGATAAATTCCCTCCCCTATTTATCCACACAGCAAAAAATCAAAACACAGATGAGAAAAATTGCCGATTAACCACAAGATCCATTCAAAGAATTCTGCATAAATACGCTCTTAAAGCAGGAATCACAAAAATAGTAACCCCGCATGTCCTGCGCCATACTTTTGCTACCGATCTTTTATTTAATGGAGCTGATTTGAGATCTGTTCAAGAGATGTTGGGACACAGTTCTGTAAATACAACTCAAATGTATACTCATGTTACAAATTCTCAACTCAAAGAAGTTCATGACGCATTTCACAATCGAACCAGAAAAAAAGATTAAATTTCAGTTGGCGGTTCGTTTTCTTGACCATTATCACCTTGATCTCTTTGTTTTAATTTATTGATTACAGCAGTTGCATCTTCATACGCTTTTGATTTACCTTCAGGGGTAATTCTTGAAAATGTTCCCGGAGCCGGCTCTTCAACTTGTGATTCTTTAATTAAAGACTGAAAATTTTCTGTATCATCAAGAGGTTCTGCTAAAGACATATCATCAGGATTATATTCTTTAGCTGAATCAATCTCGTCTGTATCAAATAATTCACCATTTTTAGCATCCGCTATTTGTTTTTTTTGATATCTTCGTTGTTTTCTTTTGAGGAATTCCGGATCATTTCGCATTATTGATTCAAAATTTGCTTTGTTATCAATTAAATCAACCGGCGGCATCTCTTCATCGCTATAATCTCTTTCCGGTCCTACTTCGAAATCTTCTCTTGACATAATAACTCCTATTTGACATTAAATTATTTTTTTGAACTATTTTTTATTACATTAATATTTTTAATTAAAATCATATTTAAAGCAAATTACTTCAAGTGTCTTTTTACTATATAAAAAATTATCCACTAGAGCGCTTGTGGTACTTAGGACTATAATTCAGATGGAAGGGGGCGATCGTTTTGACTGCTGATACACTGGTGGGAGAATCAACCACCTATTCAAGTCAGGATCTATTCAAAACCGTCAGTGCAATCATACAAGACTCGGAAAGAGCACCTAAAGAAGCGGTTGAGACCGTTAAGGATGTTCTGAATCGAGCGTTGTCATACATCAGATCGGTTCAAAGTGGCCACTACCCCAAAGATCCAATGGGTAGCTGGATCACAGATACGCTAGTCAGATCCAGCACAGGATACCGGGGCGATCATATTGATCGGTGCGTCCGAGAACTCGAACTAGAACGTGGAGACAAGGTGTTTGGCTACTCCACAGCTGCGAGTTTCATGACCATTCTGGCAAATGAGGCAAATCCTGATCATGAAGGCTGCCAGATGCTTCATGAAATACTGATGCCGCTTGTGGTGTATGCAAGCAACCAATGAACCTCGACTTTGCCCCTCAATCAGCGGATTGAGGGGCGCGCTTTAAGTAAAATCTTGATTTTTTATCAATTTTAGAATAAGATGAATTGAAATTATTTAAATATTAAATTTATGAAAATAGGAATTGTCGGACTACCGAATGTGGGCAAATCAACATTATTTAATGCATTAGTATCTGCTTCTCAAGCAGAAGCTTCAAATTATCCTTTTTGTACTATTGATCCAAATATAGGCATTGTAAATGTGCCGGACGTTAGGCTTGAAAAATTAACCAATATTTCAAAAAGTGCGAAAACCATTCCGGCAATTGTTGAATTTGTTGATGTGGCCGGACTTGTTGCCGGAGCTCACAAGGGTGAGGGTCTTGGCAATCAATTTTTATCACACATTAGAGAATGCGACGCTATCGTTATTGTAACGAGGTTTTTTGAAGACGGAAATATTATTCATGTTAATGGTAAAACCAATCCGGAAGAAGACGGTAAAATTATTAATTTAGAGCTAATTCTTTCTGATCTATCGATAGTGGAAAAAAGATTGGAATCGCTTCAAAAAGACATTAAACAAAACGATCTAAAAGCAAGATTAGCTTGCGGGGCGCTCGAAAAAATTAAAAATACGCTTGAAAATGAAAAACCAGCTCAAAGTGTCATTTTAGATATTAAAGAACAAGAATCCATTAAAGAAATTAATTTAATTACTTTAAAACCAGCAATTTATATTGCAAATGTTTCGGAATCCGATGCCGGACTTGAAAAAAATGAACTACTGGAAAAATACAAGGCAACAGAATATTTTAACAGCAAAAATTTAATTATTGTGTCAGCAAAAATTGAATCCGATCTAAACAATTTAGAAGAAACTGAAAAAAAAGAATATCTGGAATCAATTGGGCTTAAAGAATCCGGTCTTGTAAGACTAATTAAAGAAGCATATTCAGCGCTTGGACTTATTACCTATTTTACAACAGGTGAAAAAGAATCAAGAGCTTGGACAATTCATAAAGGATCATCTGCACCTCAAGCAGCAGGAGTGATTCATACTGATTTTGAGCGCGGTTTTATTGCTGCCGATATTTGTAAATATGACGACTTTATTAATTCAAACGGTTGGCAGAATGCAAAAGAAAAAGGACTGGTGAAAACTCAAGGTAAAGATTATATTTTTGAAGATGGTGATATCACGATTTTTAAATTTAATGTAAATCGTTAGCTTGGGGGTTGTAAAAGAGTTAATCTTGTGTTAATATTTAGTAAATAACAAATAGAAAATCTACCCAATTCGACCATTGCACGCGAGAAGGAACTTGCTGCAGGTAGATTAGAAAGGAATAAATAATGAACTTATACGAAGTTACTTATATTTCTACTGAAGAAAAAGGTAACGACATTGCCAAAGCTATTTTTGATAGCTTTGATGCGGAAATTACAAATCATCAAGATTTAGGAAAGAGAAAATTAGCTTACAAAATAAACAAAGAAACACAAGCTAATTATTTTTGCGATTTAATTAAAATTGATGGGGAAAATGTTGGAAAACTTGAAAAAAAATTAAACCAAAACGATAAAATCTTAAGAGCTTTAATACTAAGAAAATCGGAAACAACCGTTGAAAATGTTTTACCTTCGATAGAAGTAAAATCAACTGAAATCATTAAAGAAAATAAAGAAACAGAAATCATTCCAATAAAAGAAGTGAAAAAAGAAGAAACCAAGAAAACTGAAGCAGAAGAAAAAGTAGAAAAAGTCTTAGAAAAGGGAAATAAAAAAACAGTTGCAAAAGAAGAGAAAAAGGCAGAAACTGTAGACGAAGCTAAAGAGAAAAAAGACAAAGTTAAAAAAGAAGCAGAAGAAGAAAAAGAACGACTTGAAAAGCTAGAAGAGAAATTAGACCAATTATTAAAGGATTAACCTGAAATAATCAGGAGGAAAGGAACAAAATGTTAAGTGTAAATCGCGCCACAATCTTAGGAAATTTAACACGAGATCCAGAACTTAGGTCTACTCCAACTGGAAGAAATGTCTGTTCATTTTCAATTGCAACAAATAGACGCTGGTCAGGAGATGACGGCGCGCAACAAGAAGCTGTTGAATATCATGATATTGTTGCTTGGGGCAAACTAGCTGAAATGGTAAATTCAATGCTTAAAAAAGGAAAACCGGTTTATGTGGAAGGAAGACTCCAAACCAGATCATGGGATGGACAAGATGGAATCAAAAGATACAAAACCGAAATTGTTGCAGATTTCATTAGCGCACTTGGCGGCCGAGAAGATATGAGCGGCGCAAGCAGTTTCCCATCAGCTAGTATTAAAGAAGAAAAAACAACAACAAAAAATAAAAAAGATGAACCAAGCGAAGAAACAATCGATCTTGATTCAATACCATTTTAAGGAAAAGAAAAATGAGAACAAAAAAAGAATGCATGTTTTGCAAAAGAAAAATTAATGAAGTTGACTACAAAGACGCCGGGATTTTGCAGAAGTTTATGAATCCTTGGGGTAAAATAAAACCAGCAACAGATACCGGACTTTGCGCCAGACATCAAAGAAGATTAGCAGAAGCTGTCAAACGAGCTCGCTTTTTAGCTATTATTCCTTATAGTTCGAGATAAATTTCAAAATTTATAATTTAACTGTTTATGTCTTTTGTAAAAATTGATAATTCGATATTTGAAATCTTAAAAAAAGATCACATTAAAATGGGTCGTGGTTCTGGAATTGATAGAATTAGCATTAAAAATCTTGAAACAGGCGCGATAATGGAAAGAACCTACAAAAGCAATCAAGATGTAGAAGAAGTCGATCTCGATCGAAAAAAGATCCAATTTTTATATAAGGAAAATGATAAATTTTTCTTTATGGACAATGAATCTTTTGAACAATATGAGCTAGATTTGAAAATAATCGGTAATTTCAGCAATTTTCTAAAAGAAGGCGACGAAATTGATGCTTTATTTTATAATAATCGCATTTTAACTGTCCAGACTCCACTTAAAGTAAAACTTAAAGTTGTTTCAGCTGAACCCGCAACAAAAGGAAACAGCGTAGACTCTCCAACCAAAACAGTTGAATTTGAAACCGGATTCAGAACTCAAGTTCCATTGTTTATTAAAGAAGGAGACATGATAATTGTAAATACCGAATCTGGAAAATATGTTGAAAGGGCCAAAGAATGATTATAGAGGCAGGTCATTTTAAAAACTTGCCGGTTTTTTCACAAGAGGGAAAGCATCTCGGAAACATTTCTCAAATAATATTTAGTAGTGAAGAACCAAAATTAATTGGTTTTTTAATTGGTTCAAATGGTTTTTTTAAAAATCAAATGGCAATTTCAGTTGCAGATATTGTGGCATACTTTAGGCGAATGATTATTTTAAGATCCGAAGAATCATTAGTTGAAATTGACGAAATAATTAGAATCAAAGCGGAAATTTTAAAAAACATAAAATTTCTTGACGGTAATGCCTTAGACTCGAAAAATAATAAAATTGGAATTATTGAAGATATATTAATTGATACTGATAGCGGATTGGTTTTAAAATATTATATCTCCGGATACTCCGGTAAAAGAATTTTTCCTTCGGAAAAAGTTCTTGAAATTACTAAAGCTGGGATAGTTTTTTCTGATGAATCGGAAAAGATGGGGGTAGTCAGCGAAGAGATGGCAATGATATAATAGAATAAGTTAAAAGTTTGTAAAGTTTATAAAGTCCATAAAGTTAAAAGCGAGGGAAAATGTTGAGTGAAACGAAACCCGCCTCTGGTGGAGGAAATGAACTAGAGCACGAAAAACAATTAGTTGAAGATTTAAAAAAGCTAACCGAATCGGTTGATAAGGTAGTAAAAGTTGTTCAAAATGTTGAATCTAAAAAATATTTACAAATGCTTGATAATCCAAGAAAGTTTTTATTTTATAGTTTTCTGCATGGCGCTTTCATTGCACTTGGATCAACGCTTGGAGTTGTAATTATATTTACCCTTCTTGCTTATATCCTAAAATCGATTGAATGGATCCCCTTTCTAGGAGAATTTGGCGCTAGAATCGAGCCTCTGCTGCGTAAATAATTAAAAGTTCTTAAAATTGAAAGCTTATAAAGTCCGAGGTCAAATTAAAAACAGCTCTACTTTTTCAGTAGGAGCTGTTTTTATATATTAATTCTACAATTCCAAAAATTTAAATTTTAAATTCTAAATTTTAAATTGTCTTAATACATTCCGCCCATTCCCCCCATGCCACTCATATCTGGAGCACCCACGTGGGCATCTTTAGACTCTGGGATATCAGTAACAACTGTTTCAGTGGTTAAGACCATACCGGCAACAGAAGCGGCATTCTGAAGCGCCGAGCGAGTTACCTTCAAAGGATCAATAATTCCTTCTTCAATCATATTTACATATTCATCACGCGCTGCATCATAACCAATTCCGGCTTCTTGTCTTCTAACTTCTTCAATAATAACAGAACCGTCTTTTCCAGCATTTGTGGCGATTTGTCTTATTGGAGTTTCCAGAGCTTTTCTCAAAATCTGAATACCAAGCTGCTCATCTCCTTCAAGTTCAACTGATTTGAATTTTGAAAGGGCATCAACATAAGCAATTCCGCCACCTGAAACAATACCTTCTTCAATTGCAGCTTTTGTAGCGGAAACAGCATCATCGATTCTAAGTTTCTTTTCTTTAAGTTCAAGTTCGGTCGCAGCACCAACTTTTAGAACTCCAACTTTTCCGGAAAGCTTAGCTAGCCGTTCTTGCAACTTTTCTCGATCATAAGTGCTTGTTGTTTTTGATATTTGATTTCTAATTTGATCGATTCTCTCTTTTATTTTCAAAAGCTCGCCTGCTCCGGCAATAATAGTTGTATTTTCTTTGTCAGAAATAATTTTTCGGGCGCGACCTAATTGATCGATTGTTACGCTATCCATTTTAATACCAAGATCTTCACTAATAACATGACCGCCTGTTAATGTGGCAATATCACTTAGCATTTCTTTTCTATTGTCGCCGAATCCCGGGGCTTTAACTGCCAGGACATTAATAATACCTCGAAGTTTATTTAGAATTAAAGTTGCCAGTGCCTCACCATCAATATCTTCAGCAATAATTACTAAATTCTTTTTTCCGCTTTGAGCAAGATTTTCAAGAACAGGAACAATATCATTTACAGCTGAAATCTTTTTATCAGTGATTAGTATATATGAATCTTCAATTACAGCTTCCATTCTACTAGAATCTGTTACCATATAATGTGAAATGTAACCGTTATTAAATTGCATTCCCTCAACAATTTCTTTGGTAATACCAAATGTTTGAGATTCTTCAACGGTAATTACGCCGTCTCTACCGACTTCATCCATAATTTCAGCAATGGTTTCGCCAATTTCTTTATCATTGGCAGATATTGAAGCAACTTGAGCAATTTCTTCTTTTCCTTCAACTTCTTCTGTATTATCTTTTAATGCTTCAATCAATATTTGTGTACCTTTTTCAATGCCTCTTTTGATTGACATAGGGTTTGCACCGGCAGTAACAAAACGAATTCCTTCATTAATCATAGCTTGAGCTAAAATTGTAGCAGTCGTTGTACCGTCTCCGGCAACATCATTTGTTTTAGTAGCAACTTCTTTGATAAGTTGAGCGCCCATATTTTCGAATTTATCTTCAAGCTCGATTTCACGAGCAATTGTTACTCCATCATTTGTAATTGTTGGGGAACCAAATCCCTTATCTAAAACTACATTTCGTCCTTTTGGACCAAGAGTTACCTTTACCGCATCAGCAAGTATGTTTATACCGGCTTGAAGGCCTTTTCTTGCTTGGTCGCTGTATTGAATTTGCTTTGCCATATTCTTCCTTTCTCTTGCTTAGTTTGAAAGTTTGTAAAGTAGAAAGTTTGTAAAGTTATCGGAAATAATTATTATAGTTTTCAATGACTTTTAACTTTAAGAACTTTATAGACTTTATAAACTTGTTAATTATCTATAATAATCGCTAATATATCTTCTTCTTTAATTAATTTATATTCATCGCCCTCAATTTTAATGTCATGACCATGATAAGATTCAAAAGCGACTTTATCGCCAACACTCACATCAAGAGGCATTTTCTTACCATCAATAATTTTACCGCTTCCTACCTCAATAACTTCAAAAATTTGCGGTTTTTCTTTGGCACTATCAGGTAAAATAATTCCTGACTTAGTTCGCTCTTCTGATTCTAAAGCACGAACAAGAATCTTGTCTCCTAAAGGCTTTATCTTTGACATAGTCTCCTTTCGCTTAGCTATTATGTTCGTTTTTCGGATTAAAAAAAACGAAAAATTATATTATCCCTCGTTTAAATTAGTTAAAAGTTTGTAAAGTCTATAAAGTTCTTAAAGTTAAAAGTATTTAACTATAAAAGTTATTTCCCTTATCTTTATAAACTTTCGACTTTCTACTTTCTACTTTACGAACTATTAAATTGTCAACGGGGTAGCGAGAAGGGGGTACACGCTACCACCACTTCAAAAGTTACCACTCTAACCTATCTTTGTCAAGCGAGTCAAACTGGTTGGATGAAAACAGAGCATTGCGTCATTTGCAATGATTAAACCTTTGTTTTTTAGGGTTAAAGAATTGTTTTTAATTTTTTTAATTTGAATATTTTTAAGAATATTTTCAATAATATTTCCCATTGTTCCGCTAAGTAAATGCTCGAAAAATATACAAAAACATATTAATAATATATTTTTATTGTGTTTTTTTTCTGTATTTTTTTTAACTTCAACAAAATTATTCATCCAATAATTTTCATCAATAAATTTTTGGTATATATTTTTATCAAGAATTGGAACGGTTGTTGAATAAACTTTAGCATGGTATATATCATACGGATAAATTACCAATGAATCGGTTGTAATATATCTATTTAAACAAATTCTGCCGGCTATCTTCGAGTTAGTTCTTTTAAGATTAAGTATTTGAATAATAAAATTAACAAAAAAACGACAGGTAAAAATCCTTTTGGATTTTGTTACAATTAAAAAATCAATATCACTCATCTGATTGATTTTTCCGGAAGTTAAAGATCCATTTACTCCGACCATACGCAAAAAAGGTGCTGCTTCAAGATAATAAGCAGCTTTTTCTGCCTTTCGCCAATATTTTTCCTCAAGTGTCATATTTTTAGAATATAACATTTGCATAAAAAGGGGAATTTAGTTCAGAGATGGTTCTTTGCCGATTAAAGAAATGAGATAATTCTTTTTTTCTTCCATAAGATCATTTGTTTTCGCTTCAAGATTAAGTCTTAAGAGGGGCTCATTGTTTGAAGGTCTTAAATTAAACCACCAATTATCAAATTCAACGCTTAAGCCATCAAGAGTAAATTTATTGCCATCTTGAATTTTTTCACTGATTTCTTCAATTTTTAGTTTAGGATTTTCAACTTCAAAGTTTATTTCGCCCGTATGAAAATAGCGCTTAAATGGTTTTGTAACTAAAGAAATTTTTTGACCATTTCCGGAAAGAAAACTTAATATTTGAACTAATGCCATGTCAGCATTATCTGTATAATTTAAATCTTTGAAATAATAATGGTTGGAAAGTTCGCCGGCAAATATCACATTATTTTTTCTCATTATCGGTTTGATTAAACCGTGCCCTACAACACACATTTCCGGTTTTCCGCCAGAAGAAATTATTTCTTCTTTCACAGCCCAAGTACTTCTTAAATCATACATTATTGTAGAACCGGCGTTTGTTTTAAGAATTTCTTTAGCAATAATTATAGTGATTAAATCACCATTTATAACCTCACCTTTTTCATCAACAAAACCAATGCGATCACCATCGCCATCAAAAGAAATTCCAAGCGAAGCATTTTGTTTCAAAACCTCTTTTTGCAAAACTTTTAATGATTCAGTTTTTAGGGGATTTGGTTCATGATTTGGAAATGATCCATCCGATTCAAAATAAAGCGGAATATAATCAATTTTCAATTGACTAAGTAAACTTGATATAACCATTCCTTCGATTCCATTTCCAACATCAACAACAATTTTACCAATTTTTTGCGGATCAATTTTGACATTTTCTGTTATTTTATTTACATATTGATCCAAAATATCAACTTTTGTTATTTGACCGTTGAAGTTACTTGTTTTAATTCCATTTGTTTTTATCAAATCTTCAATATCAGTTGTTTTAATAAAAGTTGTAATGTATTGAGCTTCAGGGCCGCAAATTTTTAGGCCATTATAATTTGATGGGTTATGACTTGCTGTGATCATTATAGAGGCATCAGTTTTACAATAAATATTCGCAAAATAGCTCATAGTAGTTGAGCATAAACCAATATCGATAATTTCAATTCCCATTTCAAGCAAACCATTTTTTAAAGATTCAAATAAAGCAGGCGATGAAAGTCTCATGTCGCGACCTATTACAATTTTTTTTGCATTAAGAAGTTGCGTTACTGCTTGTCCAATTTTTGAAATACCCTCCTCGTCGAGCTCGCTTGGATAAATTCCCCTGATATCACAAGCTTTGAAAATTTGTCTTGAAATATTCATAATGACTCCTTTTAATAACTCTTGGAATGATTTAAGTATAATCTGTTTTTTTAAATCTTTAAAGTCTTGACAAAAACATGTTTTTAGAGTAAAATGGTAATACTTTTACCGAACTGCGGAAAAGGAGGGAAAGAGAGTGAGAATTAAAACAGTCAACCTAAGTGGAGAGCAAATCCTCACCAAGCGAAACGCCGAGGTACTAGAGCTTTATCTTCAAGGAAAGACGTCAGGGCAAGTCGCTGATGCTCTGTATGTCACAACCGACAATGTTCACTGGCATGTGACAAAATCGTATGACATATTGAGACAGCATTCTGGCATGCAGATCAAAAACAAGCAGCATGCCATCGTAGCGCTCGCGACCTTGGGGATGATCGAATTCCAATCACTTTACCAAGAGCCCTCGACGTAGTCGAGGGCTCGCACTGTATTCTCTTGTGTTTTTTAAATATTAAAAACTTATAAACTAATCATTATTCCGGCGGAGGACAGCCCTCCCCTTCTTTAGTGCCAACTAAATATTTTGCCTGCCAAGGAACATAACTTGAGCTGAATTTTTGACTATTTATTTCCTTGCCGCTTGAATCCATAACCTTGTATTCAAAGCTGGCTTTGGCACCGTCATGAGAGCTCTCAAGCTTTTTCGTTTCTCCTTTGCACAATGTATCTGTTTCAACATATTGTGGATCTGGCGCCGGTGTGATGTCATAAACAACCGGATCTGAAATCGTTACTTTTCGATTATCTGTTCTACCATAAATATTAAAAGTAATCGAATAATTCTCTACCTTAGTTTGTACCAGTAAATAATCATTATAGGTATTTTTCATTTTAAGATCCGGCTTTGGCAAATAAACAGTTGCATCCATTCCAACTGGAGGTTCATAATAACTAACCCTGTAACGATGATTGGTTCTTTCTGTTATTTCAAGTCCGGCGTTCAATGCTGCTCTGAAAAATGTGGTAGAAACCTGACATAGGCCTCCGCCATATTCCGGTTTTGTACCGTCTTCTTTGATAACCAGTTCTGGCAAATATCCGGTTGAGGCATCAACTGCTCCTAGCGTTTGCACTACCGAAAGTTCTTCACCTGGTTTTATTAAAATACCATCAAATCTCGATGCTCCAACTTCGATATTGTGAACCCTATTGTTTGGGCTTTTGATAAAATTGGTCGTACCAGTACCAACAAGATCATTGAAATAAAGACTATTAATACCGCTTAAATCTTGCACTTTAGCTTTACTGACTGTTGTATTTACCGCAACCTGATGCTCTCCTTTATTTAGAACATCAATAATATCTTTAACTAGGCGATCCTGATCAACCACCACACCATCTTCTGCTTCTTGAAAAACAACTATTTTATCACCTGTTTTTTTAAGACGCGCTTCTTTTACCGGATTGTCGATCTTCAAAGCGATTTTTTCTGTAATCCACGCTTTCATCTTCTCCTCGTCAAATGAAACTTCTAAGTTTTTTCCCTTTGGCGTAAAAGTCAGCCAAGACCACTGGGTATTTTTAATAGCGACAAATTTCCTATTTTCAAATGATAAAGTAAGATCATCGGATAAATATTTTTCAACTTGAGTTTTTGTATTTTCAATATCAACGGCACTTATATCAGGTTTTTTATCATTAAGCGTTAAAATTATGTTGGATTTTTCTAAATTTTTAAGGTTTACTACCAGATTATCGATCAATGTCGCTTGATTAAGCCGCTTGCCTGATGTTTCAGGGACAATCTTAAGCTGATCATTTTCATAAGTTAATGAAGCATTTTTTTCAGGTTCATCAATTTCAGAAGCAGCTGAAGCAATAAATGTTCTTAGATCTTCTAACCCGTCCTTTGGCTCAACTTTTATTTTATATGAAAAAAACAAACAACGAGTTTGATCGTAAATTGTTTTTAAAAAATCAGGATGATGACCAACAAGCATTGCTTCTTTTTCTGCTTTTGAAATATCAAAATCAATTCCAAGATCAGATAAACTTTTTTTCCATTCTCGGTCTTGATATTTTAATATAACGGTTTCATTTTCAATTTCTTTTGATTTTTGAACTAATGTTTCATGAAGTTCTTGCTGATTTTTTCCTGATAGTTTAATTGAACCGATCATAACTTTTGGCAAAACTTTATCAGAGTAATAAGCAGAGTATGCAGCAAATATGCCGGTGAAAAAAATAATTAAAAATAAAATTATACCACCAATGATAATCAAACTTTTTTTTGATTTTAAGGAATGATTATTAACTTGATCAGCTTTTTTCTTTTCCATTTAATATTTGATGTAAAATATTTTTAGCCAAATCATTGCTATCTTGTTCGTACTCTTCTTTCGATTTAATCATTAAAAATAATTTATCTTTTTTTTGCAGTTCGCGCGGCAGATTTATTTTTGGCCAAAATATTTCCTGACCATCTTCCAGTCTCATGACAGCGCATCCTCCCTCATATCGCTCAAAGACTACTTCTAAGCTGCTTTTGGGTTTTTTATTTTTCATGATTATATTATGAAAGAAACGATCAATAAAGCAATAATATTTACAATTTTAATCATTGGGTTAATTGCAGGACCGGCCGTATCTTTGTATGGATCGCCAACCGTATCACCTGTAACAGCTGCTTTGTGAGCTTCCGATCCCTTGCCGCCATGGTTTCCAAGCTCAATATACTTCTTGCCATTATCCCAAGCAGCTCCACCAGTAGTCATTGATATTGCCACAAATATTCCTGTAACAATTGTACCGACAAGCATACCGCCTAAAGCAACCGGTCCAAGAATAAAACCAACAATAATTGGAGCAAGAACTGGAATTAGGGCCGGAACAATCATTTGTCTAATTGCAGCTTGAGTTACAATATCGACTGCTCGATCATATTTTGGCTTGCCTTTTCCGGTCATAATACCCTTAATTTCTTTAAACTGTTTTCTAACCTCATTTACAACAGCACCGGCAGTTTTGCTAACAGCTTCCATTGAAAGCGAGGCAAAATAATAAGGAAGAAGTCCGCCGATAAATAAACCGACTAAAACTTTAGGATTGGTTAGACTAAAATCAAAAGTTTGATCAAGTCCTTTTTCAGAAGCCTTAAGCGTTAAATCTTGAACAAAGGAAGCAAAAAGAACAATGGCAGCAAGACCGGCTGATGCAATAGCATATCCTTTTGTAACTGCTTTGGTAGTATTTCCAACAGCATCAAGCTCATCGGTAACCTCTCTGGTTTTTTCGTCAAAACCTGACATTTCGGCAATCCCACCGGCATTATCGGCAATTGGGCCATAAGAATCCAAAGCAACAATAATTCCGGTCATTGAAAGCATTGAAAATGCGGCGATTGCAACTCCGTAGAGATCAGCTAAAGAATAAGCGCTTAAAATACCAGCTGCAATAACTATCACAGGTAATGCGGTTGATTTCATTGAAACAGCTAGGCCGGCGATGATATTTGTGCCATGTCCTGAAAGTGAAGATTCAGCAATAGATCTAACCGGCTTATATTTGGTTGAGGTATAATATTCTGTAATGGCAAAAATTAATGCTGTAATGATTATCCCAACTAGAGAAGCGAAGAAAAGATTATCAGTTGAATATTTTCCATTGCCACTCATTAACCAATTTGTAGCAAAATAGAAACCAATAGCAGAAATAATAATTGAAGCGGTTAATCCTTGATAAAGCGCTCGCATAATTGCTTTGCCGCGAAGTCTAACAAAATAGATACCAATAATTGATGAAATCACAGATATTCCTCCAAGTAGTAATGGATAAATCAAAGCTGATTCATTTCCCTTAAAAACAAGAGAAGCAAGAAGCATAGTTGCAACAGCAGTAACGGCATAAGTTTCGAAAAGATCAGCAGCCATACCGGCACAGTCTCCAACATTATCCCCAACATTATCAGCAATAACAGCTGGGTTTCTTGGATCATCTTCTGGAATACCGGCTTCAATCTTACCAACAAGATCAGCTCCAACGTCAGCGGCTTTAGTAAAAATTCCACCACCAAGTCTAGCAAAAATTGAAATTAATGATCCGCCAAAACCAAGGGCAACCAATGCATTTACATCTCGGGTTAAATAATAAAAACCGGAAACTCCAAGAAGTCCAAGTCCAACAACCAGAAGACCAGTTACAGCACCACCCCTAAAGGCAACAGCTAAGGCATCTTTTAAACCCTTACTTGCAGCTTCGGCGCATCTAACATTAGCTCTAACAGAAATATTCATTCCAATAAATCCGGCCAGCCCTGAAAAAATGGCACCAATCAAAAAGCCAAGAGATTCTTTCCATCCAAAAGCAAAATTAAGAATAACTGCAATTATTACAGCAATTACTCCGATTGTTTTATATTGTCTGGACAAAAAGGCTGCAGCACCTTGTTGAATATAGCCTGCAATTTCTTTGGCGCGTTCATTTTGAACTTTGATTTTTAAGATCCACCTCGATAAATAGATTCCCCACAAGATTGCTAAAACTGATCCTCCAAGTGCCAGATATAAGGCGATATCTACTGCTGCCATTTTTTATCCTTTCTATATATAAATTTTTCTAAGATTCTTGAATTACTTTTTTATAAACTTGTTGTATTTCTTTAGCCATTTTATGCCAAGAAAACTTTTTAAGCTGCACGTCGATATTATCTATTAACTTATTTCTTATATATTTATCTGTTACTGCAGAGGTTATTACTTCGGCCATTTCCTTCACATTTTCCGGATCAAAGTAAGCAGCGGCTTTGCCACCAACTTCGGGCAATGAAGAAGTATTTGCTGAAGCAACAGGAACGTGGCAGGCAAATCCCTCAACTACCGGAAGTCCAAATCCTTCCATTAATGAAGGCATTACAAGTAGCTTAGATCCGCTGATAAGAACCGGGATTTTATCTTCCGGCACAAAACCAGTAAATATAATATTGTTTTTTAAGTCGGTAGCTTCAATTTCTTTATTCATCTCTAAATAATTCGGATTTTTCTTACCAATAAAAACCAATTGATAATCTAAACCTTTTTTTCTAAACAAAGAAAAAGCCCTGACTAATCTTGCCAAATTTTTGTGCGGCCTTTGTTGTCCAAGATATACAATATAAGGCTTGGTTATATTATAACCTGAAGTTACACTTTTAATCAAGGTTTTATTAGAGATAGGACGGAACCGATCACTGTAACCTAAATAAATTACAGAAATAATATCTGGATCAATATTATACACTTCTGTAATTTTATCTTTAGTAAATTCGGCATCAGTAATTATATGATCAACAGACTTAATTGTTTTTTTAATCATATAGTCATAAATTTTTTGTTTAATAAAAGGATTTGTTCTGAAATAACTAAGAGTTAAATCATGGATTGTAGCAATAGATTTTTTCTTATAAAAAATCGGTTTATTAAAATGCACAAAATGCATCAGATCTAGATTATAACTATTCAATATTTTATGCAGACTTGTTTGTTCTTTTAAAGAATAATGTTTGATGTCGGTTTTAACAAACGAAAAATTGTCTTGTTTAAGAGGTGACTCATACGATGGATTTGTGAATACGACATATTCATTTTCATTATCAATTTGAGCTAAATTTTTAATTAACTCTTCACTGTATGTACCATGACCTGATTCTGATCGGTGCAAAAAACGACCGTCAATTCCTATTTTCATAATTTACCTCTAGCATTTTATGTTTTAAAAACAATTTTTTTACTTCCCAAAAAATTCCAAATCATTACAAAAAGCGATGCAACTACTTTAGATGAATTTAAAACAATTGGACGGGTAATGTCAAGGCTAAAAACTCGTCCAAAGTACGGGAGAGTAATTTTTAAAATAAACAAATTCAAAAGAAAACCGGTTGCCGTGATCATTATATATTGAACATATTGAACATGCAGCTTTTTTTGATTCTTAATTTCTTTAAATGTCCAAGATCTATTCCAAATAAAATTATTAGTTGCGGCAATAATAAAAGAAATTGCTGCTGCATAATATACATTCATATGAAAATAAACTAAAATATTTAAAATACCAAAATCAATCACTGTTCCAGAAATCCCAATTAGTCCAAATTTGACCATTTGCCTTGTCTTTTTTTGTTTCATAAGAAGTTTAAAAACAGCGCGAGCAGATGAGATTATTTCTTTGATCCCCATTTTACTTTTTCCAATTTTTCGATCAACAAAAATAATTGGAATTTCACCAATTTTAAATCCTGCCCGTTGCACTCGAAAAATCAGCTCTTCCATAAAAGCATAACCGGTTGAGACAATTTCATCTAAATTTATTTTTTTTAACACTTCAACTTTATAACATCGATATCCGGTTGTGATATCTTTTGGCTTTAACCTTAAAAGACTACGAGTCAGAAGATTGGCTCCCCAACTAGTTAAATAACGATAAAACGGCCAACCTATAACACCGCCGCCTTTGACCCAACGCGAACCTAAAACCAAATCATATTTTTCACTTTTTCGTATCAACTCCGGGATGTATTTTGGATCATGAGAAAGATCGGCATCCATCTGAAAAATAAGATCATATTGATTTTTAATAGCATATTTAAAACCTTCAACATATGCTGAACCAATACCTAATTTTCCTTTTCGATGTAATATTTTTATTCTGGGGTCATCTTTAGCCATATTATCAACCAACTCACCAGTACCATCAGGTGAATTATCATCGATTACTAATATTTCTATGTTTCCATTGACATCTAAAACCAAAGGTATAAGTTTACCGATATTTTCTTTTTCATTGTAAGTTGGGGTGATGAAAAGTATTTTCATAACAATAAAATAATTCTCGATTTTAATTTTCAAAATTATTTAGATAGTCTAAAGCCTTGGTGGTTTTTTCTAAGTCTTTGTAATTTAATTTAAATACAAAAGTGCCATTAACCTGTTTTATTAACCCGTAATTATTTTCATCGTTAAGCAAATTGTATATTTGATCAAATTGCTGCTTTTCATCTAGCGGCCAAGTAGAACCGTAGAGACTTAAAACATAATACTCGGCAGTCAAAGCATCTTTTGTGTTTTCCAAAGGTCTTTGGTAAATCATAGCTCTATTAGCCAAATGAGGAACAATTGAGTGTTGAGCCGAGACAGACGCATCTTTTGGAATAATCGAAATTGCTTCATTAATATCCCGAGCCCAGCTTGGAATAATATAAGTATTTTTTTTGAAAATGGTTAAGATAGGACTTCTTTGCCATACTGTTATCGAAATCGAACTCACAACAATTATCAAAGCGAATAAAGCAGCTATATTATTGCCAAAGTTAATTTTATATTTTGAAGATATAAAATTACTTAAATTTGTTAATCGTAAAATTCCAATAATTGCTCCAATTGCTAACACTGGGGCAATTGCTATTGAGTAATGAAAATTAATCCCCCACCTTAAAATAGAATCGTTCAATAATTGCTCAACCAACAAAGGAAAACCCAAAAACAAAACAATTTCTGGTGCCAATAATGTTAAAAATCCAAAAGATACAAAATATTTTAATATCGTATCCATTCTTGTAATATAGGAAAAAAGATTTTCTATAACAAAAAACGGATTCGTAATAATTGTTTTTATAGCTTCAGAGGGAGTTTTTCCCAAAACACCATATTGAAAATAGTCAAATTTTCCGCTCTGATTGAAAGCTGGAATTACAAATTTAGTGACTGCTAAATACCAAAGCAACCCCAACAAAGCAGTCGTTATTCCAACTTTTTTTTCTTTTGTAAATATTACTGAAAAAATTCCCAGGAACAGAATTAATATCGGAGCATCCTCTTTAGAAATTAAAGCTAAAAATACAAACAACCAATACCAAATAAACTTACGTTCATATAAAAACAAAAAAGCAAATGCAAAAAAAGTTGGGATGAACGTCGCCCCATGAATACCAAAGGCCAATGCACTTTGCAAACCAATAAATAATAAATAAGCAATAGAAATTGCAAGAGCCGAAAAATCATTTTTAAGAATTCTTCTACCCAATAAATAAATTGGTATGGAACCGGCGCATACAAAAATAGATTGAATAATCAAGACTGTTTGAGGAAATGGAAATAAACGATAAATTGGAGAAAGAAATGGAAAAAGCAAAATAAAATGATCACCTAAAAGATAATATGCTCCTTTTATCGTACTGGGACCCAGATGGAAATTGGCATAGTTATAAAAAGCTTGCACATAAAGGCCAAAATCCATTGCATGACTTTGAAAATGTGTATGAACAGAAATCGACATAATACTATAAAAAATGGCAAACAATAAAATAACAAAATATGGAAAATATTTATTAATCTTAATTTTAAAGTATTGGTTGAAGCTTAGCCAAGCATATAAAGATACTGCAACTGAAAATAAAAAAACTTGAATAAATCTTCCATAAAAAGGAATATTTAGCTTATAAAGTGCTAATAATAAAAACAAAATTGGTAAATAATAAATTACTATCTTTTTGTTGAAAGAAAATTCTTTATTCTTTAAATATCCTAAAAATGATATTACTAATGAAAAAATTAATAATAATATAAAATAATTTTTATTAGGAAAAGTATTCACTCCGATTAAATCACTATAATTAACCGACGCAAAAGATAATGTAAAAAAATTATACGCAATTAGATAAGCTAACAAAACACAGCCAAAATAAATTGCAAATATTTGAGAAAATTTTTTTTCTATCATTAAGTCACCGCTATTAACAACCAAAATATTAAGGCTAAATCGTTTTTCCAGTAAGGTGTATCAACAAAACCAAAAATCACAATACTTAACATAATTGATAATAACAAATAATTTTTTCGTTGCCAATTTGCGTTAATGAATATACAAAGAATCCAAACAAAAGCGCTTAATCCTAAAATACCCAAATTAACCCAGAAGGTTAAAAATATATTATGTGGAGTTAAAGCCATAGGAGAAACATATTCAGGATAGTTTACTCGATTTTTTGTGAATTCTGTAAAATAATTCTGATAATTTCCCAAGCCTACACCAAAAATTGGTTTTTGTTTAATAATTTCAAAAGTTGTCTGCCAAATCATTACCCTTAAATTATTTGACGTGGCAACTCGTCCATCTTTGGCTTCAGGGCTAAAATTCGGTCCAAAAAATTTCCATCCTATCATACCTGAAATTGTAATAAACAAAATTGATAAAACTAATAATAATATACGCATCTTTTCTTTTTTCTGGTAATATCTAAATCCCAAAAATAATATTAATCCAGCAATCACAGATATAAAACCTGCTCTTGATCCCGAGACATATACACCAAACATTGTAAAAAATGACACAACCAACCAAAAATACAATATCTTATTTTTTATATTTTTAATCACTTGAATAACCCCCAGCACCACTATCGGGGCCAAATAAAGTGCTAAATAATTTGGGGAAGAATTAAAAACTCCAAGTACTCTGCCATCATCAGAGGTTTGATGATTAAAATATTGCACAAATGAATGCATCCCAACCAATAAACCAGATAAAGCTATGCAATAAATTATATTATTTTTATTAATTTTTTTTGTATTAATTATTATTAAATAAATAATTATCGGATCAATTAAGTATGCTTTGAAAAGACCAAGTGCCTGCATTTTATCTGGAGAAATATATGTTGAAATTAATCCTGATAATATTAATAATACAATTGGAATTTTATATAAACCTAAATTAATTTTTATTTTTTGTCGATAGCTACTTATTATAAAAAATAGTGCTGAAATATAAATTAATATTTCTAGCAAAGTTGTAGGTATACCAAAAATATTAAACCGTACTAAATAACTTGGCAAACCAACAACTATTATCATTACCAACCAATTATTCATCTTTACAATCTCCTTTGAAAGCGATATTCTGTATGGCAAGAATTAATCCTATTAAAAACCATACATGAATTATATATAAAGTAGAAAACGTAAAGTATTGAATAAGAATTCCAGTAAGCGCTAATGTAGTACCTAAAATCATTGATTTAAGAAAAATATCTCTGGTGACACGATAAGCAATAAATGATCTACAATATATCGTAAAAATAACCAAGATAAAAACCGACAGACCTACAACGCCCATTTCACACAAAATTTCCAAATACTCATTATTAACTGTCGGCCATCCTGAAACTCCAGGATCAGATGGGTAATTTTTAACATAAGGACCAAAATTACCAGGGCCAATACCAAATATTTTGTGATTTTGCCATGCTTCCAAAGATTGGTCAAATGTAGTTAGTCGCGCTACTGTTGATTCGCTTTTTCCTAAGTCTCCTAACGTTGCCTGTTTCATAAACACAGAAACAGAATTTGAACCTGTACGAGCCAAAAATAAATATGCGCCGATAAAAGTAATTGAAAATACAACTAAAATATATTTTAAGTTCTTTATTGAAAATACATTTTTAAATTGCAAAATTATCACTACAAATGCTACTACACAAAGTCCTAAATAAGCACCTCTTGAAAGAGTAAGAATCATATTTAAAAATATAATTGAAAATATAACCAATAAAAATTTTTTGGAAAAAATTAATTTATCGTTTTTCAAAAATAGAATCAATGTAATACATAACGGTATAAAAAGAAAATCTGCATAAAAAAGTGGCTCCATGGAAAATGCTTGAATACGCGGAAAACCAAACACTTCTTTTGTATATATGTCCTTAAGAATCGTGATCGTAGTCGGTAAACCTATTACATCACCAAAAAATTGGAAAAAACCAAAAATCCCTACTAAAAACGATGTGGCTAAGAGATATTTTGTTACCGCTTGCAATTTAAGCTTAGTGTTGATTAAATTAGTTACTGCAAAGCTTATTAAGATCATAAAAAAAGTAAACACAAGAACAGTAATCGCCCTGGTTAAATTCTCAGCTTGAGACATTGAGATAATCATACTTGCTGAAAATAATAAAATAAGCGGCGCAACCGCATAAGAACTAAATTTCTTCTTTTTAAAAACTTTATATAAAATCAAACTTACAATAGTTAGACTGGCAATTAATTGATTGGCTCGTATGTCAATATTTCCAATATTAATTGATGGAAATCTCTCAAACGGTATTGATATAATTAAAGCTAATAATCCAACAAAAGGATTTTTGCTTATCATTATTACTGCTAAAATTACTAAGCCAGTAAATAGGGGGAAAAAAACACTCAACAGACCAAAATAATATATTAAAAATAAATCAGCAATTATAAAAACTGTAATAAAAATTGTTATTAGCAATTTATTCTTCATATATATTGTCCTGTTTAAACCAGTCTCTTTCTAGAATATCATTATCAGACATTTTTTGGTATTTAACGTTTTCTTTTCTAATAGTAATTATCTGACCAAATTTTGACAATGCCATTAAAAAACCAAGAGTAGAAAAATAATTGCCTTTAAACAATTGAAGCGTTACTCTAAACGGAATACTTAACAAATTAAATAATAATTTTTGTTTATTTGTTAAATTAATCCAATTAAACAAGAATTTATTTCTTTCAGAAATTTTTTTTATATATTTCACAGATATTTTTTTAGCGGTACTTTCGTGATTATGACAAACAACGCTTTTGGGTTCAAATAATGAAATCCAGCCACGTTTCCATGCGCGGTATCCTAAATCTACATCTTCCCAATAAAAAGGAGAATATATTTCTGAAAATCCGCCAATAGCAACGAATTTATCTTTAGCTGTCAAAAAACAGCCTCCGGCCGGATATAAAATTTCTATGGTTTTTTTAATCTCTTTCAATTTGCTAAACATATTTTTGAACCTAATAATACCAAATTCATAATATCCGTAGCTAGCTCCTTCAAAATGCTCTCCTTGTTTATCTGGTACAATCTGCAAACTACTAACTGAAAAAATATCATCCTTTAGATCAGAAATAAGTGGTTTTAAGAAATCTTTTTCTGGTTTAACATCATTGTTTAGAAAGAGTAATAAATTCCCATTAGCTTTTTCTGCCCCTCTATTACAGGCGATTGAAAAGCCGTAATTTTTATCTAAAGAAATTAATCTTATATTTGGATATTTTTCTTTAAGAAAATTCGAAGTTTCATCTGACGAACCATTATCAACAACAATTATTTCTGAATCGAAATCGCCAAGAGAGATAATTACGGATGGTAAATTTTTCTCCAATAATTTTAAGCCGTTAAGAGTTGGGATAATTACACTAATTTTCATAAATTTTCTATTAAAATTTTTTCAAATTTTTTTACTTGTTTGTCCCAAGAAAAATTCGAGGCTTTTTTAATAGCATTTTGACCCAAATGACGTTGTAATGATTGATCTTTGAGCAACTTAATTAGTGATTGATGAATTGCCTCTGAATCTTTAACAGGAACGATAATTGCACAATTTTTATCAGTAAAATCAGCAACTGCTCCAGAATTAGTAGTTATCACAGCGCAACCGCAAGCCATTGCTTCAAGCGGCGGTAAACCAAATCCTTCCCTGTGGCTCGGCCAGATGAAGATATCACTTTGTTGATAAGGTACAGCGATTTTTTCTTCAGGCAATTTAAAATAAAATTTATCTACTAATTTTTCCAGATCCAACGGAAGTTTTTGTACTCCAAACATTATTAATTTAATATCTGGAAATTTTTCTTTTGCTCTGTTAAACGCCTCTATTCCATCTGAAACGCCTTTGTATGGCAGTGGATGATATAACATCAATATTCTATTATATTGTTTTTTTTCTGAAGCTGGTTTAAAAGTATTAAGATCTATTGCAGGAGAAGCTATTCCGTAAACCTTTTGCTTAAAATCATTTTCTAAAAAATCTTTCTGCCATGTTCCTGAAGCAATTTTTTTAAGAGGCATTCGAAATGTTTTATCTACATCCTCTTTGCTCCGAGCCCATGTTTCATAATCTAAAACATAATAAAATTTTTCTCCCTTAGATTTAGAATATTTTTCAACCCAATCTGCTGTTTCGTTAGCTGTGGCAATTACTACATCAGCATCCGGAATATATTTTTCTGAAAGATCAGGCACTTTCTTGATTTTTGCTTTTAACTTAAACCACTTAGAAGATTCTTCGTTTCCTTTTTGAGCTTCAATAAAATATTTTATTGATCTAAAATATCTTTCTACTCTCCAAATAGCATTTTGTTTTGGAAACAACTTTCCTGGATAAACAATATTTACTTCATGACCCAGATCAACCAAACCATTTGCAATAGAAAAATAGTGCTTAATACCACCTGTTATTCCGGCAAAAGGGAGTATAAAAGTTATTTTCATTTTTGAGCTAATCTTTCATAAACTTTTATTGTTTGACGAGCTGTTTCTTCCCATGAAAATTTCCGTGCTTGAATCAAGCTTTTTTTACTTAAGTCAGCTTGAATTTTTCCACTTGTTAAAATTTCTCCAATAGCTTTAATCCATCCATTTTTATCATCTGGAGAAACTAAATAGCCAGCGTCTTCAACAACTTCCGGCAAAGATGATGTATTTGACGAGATAACCGGCGTCCCACAACTCATAGCTTCAAGCGGCGGCAGCCCAAATCCTTCATAAAGAGAAGGAAAAGTAAAAAGAGAAGCACCATTATATAGATAAGGCATATCTTCATCAGAAATATAACCGGCAAAATTTACTCTGCTTGATAAATTTAAATCTTTGACAAGCTCGAATAGACTTTCATAATACCATCCTTTTTTTCCAGCAATAACCAAATTGTGTTTTATTGAACTATCTTTTATTACTTCTGAAAAAACTTTTACCAAAAAAGGTAAATTTTTTCTTGGCTCAAGAGTACCGACATGCATTATATAAGGTGAATTGATTTTGTATTTTTTAGTTATTTGATTAATTTTTTCTTTATCTTCGATTAATTTAAATTCTTCACTTGCCGCATCATAGATGACAGTTACATCATCCATATTAATCGGTAACAATTTTTTAATATCTTTTTTTGTATGTTCGGAAATTGCGATATAAGTATCGGCAAAACGATAGCTAAAAGGCATCCATTTTGAATAGAACAATCTTGAAAAAAACGGCAGATTTTGCGGAAAAAAGACAGAAATTAAATCATTTATTGTTACTACCTTCTTAGCACGAGTTAAAATCGGAGCGGAAAAACAAGGCTGATGCACAATATCTGCTTTGAATTTTGCAGCTTCAATTGGAAACCTGATTTGATCCCAAATTATTCTTTGGGGAGTTGAAAGATCTCTATCTTTGTGAGGCTCTACTAATAAATATTCGTTTTTTGTATCTATTTTTTTTAAATTTTCAACTAAATTTGAAACATAAAAACCAAAACCGCTTTTTTGGCCAGCTGTTGTTTGTACATCAATTGCTATTTTCATTTTTATTTAAATTAATTATTTGATTAATTATAGCAATATCAATTGCTTTTGTTAAAAAAAGAAAAACTACATATGTAATTGTACCCAAAAAAGCTGAAATTACAAAACCTAAAGATTTCGACAAATAAATAACTAACCCCATAATAATTGCACTAAATATGTATTTGATAAAATTAGTCATTTTAGGTAAAAAATCAATATACCTACGGTAAATTTTAAAAGCAAAATACAGAGATAAAAATTCTGAAAGAACCGTAATGATTGCTGCTGCTAAATAACTCCAGTAATGAATAAAAATTATGTTTAAACTTAAATTAATAATTGCAATAATAATATTTGGCATAATCAAATCACGTTGTTTTTTCATAGCTAAAACCACTTGCCCAAAGAGAAGTGAAATGCCGCTAAGTCCTAAAGCTAAAAGTAATATACTTAGTACAATAGAAGGTGTAATTGCATAACCGTGCCAAGAAATGGCAGATGCATTCACAAATTCATTACCACCAATAATTTTTATTATTGGAACTGACAAAAATATTCCACCAATAACAATTGGCCATGTAATTAAATTCAAAAAATCAAATGATTTTTGAACAGCATTATTTAGCCTTTCATCTTTTTGACTTATATACTGCGTAATAATTGGGAACATAGCACCCATAAACATCGCCGGTAAAGTCAAAACAATCTCCAGCACTTTATAACTCGCCCCATAAATACCAACATCATAGCTCGGCTTCATTAATGAAAGTACCACCATATCAATTTTGAAATATATAAAACCAATAATAATAAGAATGCCCATCGGTAATGCTTCTTTATAAATCATTTTCCAAAATTCAAAATCAAAAGCAGGTTTTATAGCTACATATTTTTTTGCAAAAAGATAATTTATTACAAAATTTACAAAATTTCCAATGATATATGCTGTGATTATTAGGGTAAGATTAGTACTTTTATGACTAATTACCAGTAAAGAAATAAGTATTATTAAACGCCCAATAACATCACTAATAACTCCTTTGTCAATACGAAATTTTGCTTGAAAAAGCGCAATAATTGTTGAGTTCATTGACAAGAAAAAAACAGCCAGTGAGGCTAAAGCAATTCCAATTTTTATTATCGGCTCATAAGGTAAAAATTGAGCGATTATCACTGAAATTAGATAAATAACAATAGCAATAACTGCTCTAAAAGTAATAATATTATTTACAATTTTTTCTAAAGGATATTTAGCAAAAACGATTTCACGAACCAAAACGGTAAAAAAACCCATATCAACAATTACGGCTATAAAATTTACATATGCAAATGCAGTAGTATATTGACCAAAACCATTAACTCCAAGACTACGAGTTAGTATTCCAATTATAAATAGAGAAATTATTGTTGTAACTACCTTGCCAACGATTTGCACAGTAGTATTATAAGCAACTTTTTTTGTTAAACTCATTATTTAATCATATCAATTAGAGGGTTAATTTTCAAACAACAAAATCAAATAAATTAGTTTTGGTGCGCCCAAGAGGATTTGAACCTCTGACCTTGTGCTCCGCAAGCACACGCTCTATCCGCTGAGCTATGGGCGCAAAGCTGTATCTGTTATTTATATTCCCTGATTATAATATCATATTTTTCCGATTTTACCAGATAAGTCTTTGCACTTTTGTTTTTTTATTGATAATATTATTATTTTATTTTATTTATACCACCTTAATGATATATCATTAAGGTGGTATGTTTTAGACTGTCGATACGCCTCCTTGACAAACCATATTTAGTTGCGATAATAACCTTAGACAAACTGATTAAAAAGAAAGGAATTACAATGGCACCCGCAAAAAAAGTGTCCGAAAAAAATACCAAACAGGAAATATGGCGAGCATATGATGAATTGATGAGCGGTATGAATACTCTTCCAATTGAATTTTCAACCCCGAAAAAAGAAGAGGGCAAGGAAAATTTTATAAAAGATATAACCGATTTAAAACTTACAATCAGCGACAATTTAGACAAAATTGCCAACAATCTTTTGAAAAGTTTGAACGATGCGGAAATATTCCGTCAAAATCTTGAAAATGAAAAAAATCAAATTTTGGAAAATATCCATTTCAAAAAAGATGCTCTTGAAAAAGAGATTGAAAATATTAAAAATGGTAACCTTGAGCAAGAAAAAGAATATTTAAAAACTCAAACACTAATAAGCCAAGAAAAAGAAATTGAACGCAAACGAGAAGAGAATGAATATATTTACAATTTAGCTACCAAGCGCCGCAAAGAAAATGATGAGTATCAAACCCAGAAAGCAACTGAGATTGCCAAAATTCAAGAACGAGAAGAAGCAATAACCATTCGCGAAAAAGAAATTGCCGAAATGGAAAAATCACTTGCTGAAATGCCAAAAGTAATTGAGGAATCAGTATTTAAATCCAATGATGAAACAAGAAAAGAACTTACGGCAACATTCACAGCCGAAATTAGCAGACTCAAGATTGAATCAGAGCATCAAAAAAATATTAGTGATCTAAATACTAAAAATCTCGAATCAACCATTAAAACACAAGAAACGGAAATAAATTCCTTAAAAAATCAACTTTCTGAAACCAGCAGCCAACTAAAAGAAATGGCCGTCGCCGTTATCGAAGGTGGTTCCGGTAAAGATAGGCCCGTCTCTGCAAGCCAGACATTATAAAATATTTAGAGTATGTTTAATAATTATCTAAAATTTGGTCAACCTGTTTTTTAAGTTCAGGCAAATCACTTTTAACTGTATCCCAAATAATTTCAGGTTTGATATCGATGTAGCCATGAGCGATCTGGTTTCTTAGTCCAACCGCTTGATGCCATGGTAAATCATGGTATTGTTCTTTAAATTCATTACCTAGCTCATTTACAGATTCGCCAATCACAATTATCCGCATTAAGATAGCATCATAATCCTTGTTGTTTTTAGCAAATTCATCAAAAGTGATCTCATTAGAATATTCAAAAATTTTCTCGATTGAGTCGCGAATATGTAATAGTCGTAGTTTATTTCTTTCCATAAATTTTTCTTGCCTCCGCAAATATTTCGTCTTTAATATATTTATCAAGAGAATTCTTTTCAATAAAATCTACTTTTCTTCTTAATTTTTTTTCTAAATAGTACTGCGTGTCAAAAATTTTAAATAAACTCAATGTTTTGTTCATTTCAAACAACAGATCAATATCACTATTTTCCTTGGCGTTTCCATGCAAAAAAGATCCGAAGAGATAAATACTCTGGATATGTTCCCTGTTTGGAGCAGACATCATTGCTTCTTTAATTTTTGAAATAATTTCTTCTTGACTCATAGATATATTATAGCATAATTTTAAAAGATAAAAATATACTAACTACTAAAATAAAATGGTTTGATGGGACAGCTGGGTCTGGAACTATTTATGCGAATACTGATCTGCCCTTCGATAAACTCAGGGCATTCGACTTCTAGCTTTATGGTCTACTATGAATTTATTGAATGGTCAAAGAACATGAGCTTGTCGTGATCTAAAACTTATTATGGCACTTCGACAAGCTCAGTGCATTCGACTTCTAGCTTCCTGGTCGGAGACCATGAGCGCTCCGTTCGCTTTAGCGAACAGGAAGTCGAATGGCGGAGAAGGTGGGATTTGAACCCACGATACCCTTGCGAGTATAACACCTTAGCGGGGTGCCGCTTTCAGCCACTCAGCCACTTCTCCAAATAATATAATAATGATGCAAGCTACATCATTATCATATTAGCAGAATTATTTACAGATTAAAAGGGTTATTTAATTTTTGCCCCTTGGGTATCGAGCCAAGATTTTAGAGCATCTTTTTCTTTATAGCCGGTTTCCTTTTGGCCATCTTTTCCAATAAAAGTTGGCGTTCCGGAAATATTATAGTCTTGCCAATAATTTTGATTTTTGCCTACATCCATAGGTTTTACTCTATATCCTTCTTTTGCCAGTTCTGCTAGTACGGTTTTTTCTTTAGTACACCAGCCGCAACTTTCAGAATAAAAAAACATTACCGGAGAACTGTCATCAAAATAATCAGCAGTAACCGCTTGAGTTTGATTTGTATTTTGAGTAGACGCCCCTTTGGTAGTTCCTGTATTTGTGGCTTCTTTTGTACCGCAACCAGTTAATAATAAACTGCTAAATAATATTATTCCTGCAAAAAAAATATACTTTTTCATTTATCTCCAAATTAAATATATACTTTTCTATTATCAATATTTATCAATTTATGTCAAATAAAAAAATTATTTTTACATGATTTATGCATTCGATTCAATTCTTTTTTCCTGTTCAGAGACCATGAGCGAATAAAGCGAGTTATTATAGCCCTTCGATAAACTCAGGGCATTCTCCAATCTCTTGGTCGGAGACCATGAGCTTGTCGAATGGCGGAGAGGGTGGGATTCGGACCCACGGTTACCTTTCAGCAACACTAGTTTTCAAGACTAGCTCCTTAAACCACTCGGACACCTCTCCAGATGTTTTTCCGCCTTCGGTTAACCTCTTTAACAAATAGATGATTATTTCTCTTGTTAAATTAGGTTAATTCTTCGGCGGACCCTCTTAATTGTCACACTGTAATAATACTATGGAATAGATTTTACAGTAAGACAATTGGATGGGCAAGACCGTCGCACTAGACCACTATGCGACCTCTCCAACAATAACAACAATACTATTATACCTGTAATTTAATTAAAAATCAACCATATTACATTGTGTATATTTTTTCACAGATTGACATATACTTTCTATCTGATCATATTAAATTAGACCAATACAATAATCACACAGGGGGGTTCAATTACAATGTCAAACATTGTACTGATAAAAACGTCATTGGTAACAAGAGCTCAAGCAACCACCAGAGTATGGGATATCGGCGGGTGGCTTGACACTTGGTTCGCCGTTATTGGTGAGATACTGAATATCGGCGTTTGGTCGCGCTACTTTGGGAGCACAGGTCCTTTCAGGGGAGTTGAAGTTAGCGTAGAAAAAACGCAGACAAATCCCCAAGCAGGCAAGATTGAGATCATTGCTGCTGACCCAAGTTTTGATGTCGGCAATGTCGAAATCAGATCGCTGGACAATGGCAACTTTGATCACTCGAATATCTTGCTGGACACACTATACCTTTTGAAGAGATATCTTGATCCGCGGTTCAACTTCACCATTCGGATTTTGAGTCCGTTCCCGCCCGGAGCCTCTGTTGGCACAAGCGCTGCCGTTGAGATTGCTCTTGGAAAAGCAATCACTGGCGGGGAACTTCCACTGGGAGAGCTGGCAAAAATCGGATGGCGAGCTGAAACCGAGATCAAAGGTGGACAATCCGGCATTCAAGACCATTGGGGTTCGGACTTTTCAGGAGGAGTTGGACTTTATACTGTCAGCTCATATCCAGAGACAACGATGCGGCCTGTCCGTATTTCAGATGCTACAAAAATGGCGCTGAATGATGGTCTTGTCACAGTATGCTACGGCACTCATGATAGTTCGGAAATGCACAATCGAGTGATTTCTGGACTGGAAGGAGAAGGAGAACATTCACCAAGACTCGCAAGGCTAAGGGGTCTGGCGCTTCAAGCTGAAGACGCCCTAAGAAGAGGGTATCTGACAAAATTCGGCAGAATCGGAATCGAGAATACCGAGGCGCAAAAAGCGCTTTGTCCGGAACTTGTTAGCCAATCTGCCGAGTTTATCATACAGACAGCTAAGATCCACAAAGCTCTCGGTTGGAAAGTAAATGGAGCAGGAGGCGAAGGCGGATCAATTACCGTGCTCATGTCCACAAGATCCGCGACCGAAGAATTCGTTGCTTCGGTCAGAAGGTATGCTCCATCAGACTGGAAGATCTTCGAGCATCGTCTTCCATGACTCACAAACACGACTATCAGCCCGTCGCGATTACATCGCGGCGGGCTAAATCTTTTCATAAATATTGTGTTTTAAACCTGAAGGTGATAGATTGAATTTATGAAGCTTGCGATTCAAATATAAATGATTAAAAATCATTTAAGTAATTTAAAATTTACAAATTTAGAATTTAAAATCAATTTAAAAACAATAAATTTACAATGTTGGAAACAAAAAACAAAAAGTACGATTTAGAAGAAAGAACAGCGATTTTTGGCGAGAATATTATTAAATTATGCAAGTCTACTAAAACTACAATTAACACAGAACCAATTATTAAACAAATCCTTCGATCTGCAACTAGCATCGGTGCAAATTATATGGAAGCGAACGGCGCTAGTTCAAAAAAAGATTTTTGTAATAAAATATACATTTGCAAGAAAGAAGCACAGGAAACAAAACATTGGCTAAGGATGTTATTAACTGCTACAAATGAATCAAATAAAGAAATCGATCACTTGCTTGATGAAGCGCAACAGCTTTCAATGATATTTCACAAGATTACAATTTCATCAAAAAATAAAGTTTAATCATTTTAAATTATGACATTGAAAATTCATTTTAAATTAGTAAATTATAAATTTTAAATTTATACTATGTCTATGAAGCTTGCAATTGTTATACCAGCCTATAATGAAGAAGAAACACTTGGCATAGTTTTAAATTCCCTGCCTAAAAAGTTAAAAGGTATCAGGGAAATCAAAACGATTGTGGTGGATGACGGATCAAAAGATAGAACGCACGAGATAGCCAGATGGAATCAAGTAATGGCTTTAAAACATATTGTAAATTTAGGGGTTGGAGCGGCAACAATCACAGGTCTTGAAGCTGCAAGAAAAATAAATTCCGATATTGTAATTACACTTGACGCAGACGGTCAGCACAGTCCTTCTAATATTGAAAAATTAATTGAACCGATTATTAAAAAAGAAGTAGATATTGTTATCGGCAGTCGAGATTATAAGATAAAAAATATGCCAGTTGTAAAAGTTTTTGGCAATCTGATGATGAACACATTAACCTACATGGTATTTCGAAAATGGTCCGCTGATTCACAATCGGGTATGAAAGCATTTTCAAAATCAGCACTTGAAAAAATTAAACTCCATTCAACCGGTTATGAAATATGTTCGGAAATTATTGGAGAAATTAAAAGAAATAATATTCAATATAAAGAAATTAAAATTGATACAATTTACACCGATTATTCAAAACTTCGAGGTCAAAATATTCTTAATGGCATAAATATTTTGACAAAATCATTATTTATTAAAATTGCGAGTATAAAATGATTTATGTAGCTAAAGTTTTTTCAATCATATTGGGATTAATGGTTATATCTAAAACTTTGCTTGATTTTAAAAAGAAACAAGAAAGTTTAATCATGTTTATTTTTTGGACTGTAACATGGGCGATAATTATTTATCTTGGATTATTTCCAGCCGAAATAGATAAAACAATTAATCGACTCGGAATGAATAAAACCGGAACCGGTACTTTTTTCGGCATGTCATTGGTTTTTTTATTTTTTGTAATTTACCGCGTCTATCACAAAGCGAATCGTTTAGAATTAAAACTAAAAGACATGACAATGAAATTAGGGTTGAAAGATGTTAAAGAATGATCTCTGTCATCATAGTCGGATATAATAGCGAAAAATATCTTAATGATTGTTTAGCAAGTATTTATACCTCTACTATAAAAAAATTTCGAGTAATTTTTGTTGACAATAATTCAAATGATGATTCTGTAAAATTTATTCAAGAAAATTTTAAAGAAGTAATAATTATTAAATCTAAAGAAAATAATGGTTTTGCAAAAGGCAATAACATTGGCATTCAAAAAGCCATCGAACTAGGGAGTGAATATGTCTTCCTAATTAATCCCGATACAATTATTGATCCAAATTGCATCGAAATTCTCCTGAATAAATCAGATCCAAACACAGTATTACAACCTCTAATTTTACTTCACGAAAATGGTGAAAAAACCAATTTAATTAACACTAGCGGTGGCGTATTGCATTATCTAGGATTTAGTTATTGCAGTGATTACAGAAAAAACAAAAATGACGTCACAGAAAAAGATATTGCGATTGCCAGCGGAGCAGCGGTTTTGGTACCAACAAATATTTTAAATAAAATCGGCCTTTTTGATGAATTATTTTTTATGTATCATGAAGATGTGGATCTTTTTTGGCGCGCCAGAATGTATGGCTATAATATCCGGCTTATTCCAGACGCTTTAATTTGGCATAAATATTCTTTTTCAAGAAATAAAGATAAGATGTTTTATACGGAAAGAAATCGTTTGCTATTTTTATTTAAAAATTTTAGTTTGAGATATTTATTATTAATACTACCAATTTTTGTATTTAATGAAATTTTCATTTTAATTTATGCTTTACTAACTGGTTGGTTGGGATATAAAATAAAATCATACATATCATTAATAAGGTTGCTCCCTAAAGAATTTGAAAAAAGAAAACAAAATAAATTGGTTAGCAATAAATCTGAAAGAAAAAATAAAAAATTTATTAGTTCAGAAATCTCATTTTCAGAATTTGCTATATTTTTAATACAACCATACAACTACGCAATTAATTTTTATTGGAAATTAATTTATTCATTTATATAAAATTATGCTTAATATACTAAAAAAAATATACATAAAAAACAAACTATTAGTAATTTTTACTTTAGTATTAGTATTTTATCTAATTTCTTTAGCAACAGAATCTAATATCACAATGGCTATTTTTGGCCTTCCATTACTGTTATATTTCCCTGGTAAATTCATAATCGAAATTATTCCTCCGATGAGTTTTAAATTTGGTAAATTTGGTAAATTTTCATTAAGTATTATCTATTCTTTTTGCCTAGCCTGTGTTTTAGGTCTAATATTGCAGAATTCTCTTGAATTTAATTCAGGCTATCAAGTTACAGGATTTATTTTACTAAATATTATACTTTTTATAATTAATTATTTAATCCTTAGAAGTAAATTTTGGCGGAAAACACCATTTTCCAGTAAAAAGATTTCGAATCGGTCATACACCGCCGTTTGGTGTGACTATACTACAATAGCCCTATTTGCCGTGGCAATTTTAATAATAATATTATTAAATCCATTAGCTCAAAATTACGATAAATATCTTGCCATTTTAAAATTATCAGTTTCTCAAAATTTTAACCTTTTAGCGAGCAGACAAATATTTATTTCTTTTACATTTTTAGTAAGTAAAATTTCGGGATTAAATATTTCTATTGTAGATAGAAATATTTATGATGGATTATTTTTTTTCTCAACGTTAATATTTTACGATTATTTAAAGAGAAATTTACAATCAAGATTAATAATATCGCTTTCATATTTATCTTTTTTAATTCCCCCTGTAATTCTTATGCAAGTTGACATAACTATACCTCAAGTTGTCTTAGTAATCTTAACCACACCAGTACTGATCCTTGCAATTGAGTCCATCAAATATAAAAATACTCTTGCTGCAATTACAGCATTCAGTATTTCAATCACTGCCATATTATTTCACCAGCTTAGCGCTGTATTAGTAGCCATCGCGGTGATCACGCTCGGTATTAATTTATGGAAATTAATTTTTATAGATAAAAAAATTTTATGGAAACATATTATTTTATTTTCTATTATTACTATTGCTTGTTTTGTAATTTTTGATCTTTGGAATTTGTTCTTACCATCAGTCTTGATACTAAAATCAGCGTACCTTTCTTTTGCTAATATTAATTGGCGTTGGTGGTTTATTAATCGATATTTAGATATTGATGGAACCATTATAATGTTTTCTGGTATAAATGCTCTTTTTTATTATCTATATAATGGAGTTTTATTATTGTTGTTGCTGGCTTATTTGTATTGTTTTATTTGTATAAAACGTATTAAAATCGAGCGCTACGTACTGCCTCCGGTACTTTATTTAATTTTTTTCTTTGTTGTCGCAGAAGTATTGCCAAGAATCGGACTATTCTTTTTACCAAACAGAGCATGGCTTCATATGATGATACCGGCAGTTATTCTATCAGCTTTATTCTTAGAAAAAATAGAAATAACGAAACTAAAAATCAAATTTATTCCAATCATACTAATTGTTTTTATTTGTACTGGCTATGCCGGCTCTTTATATTTAATAAAAAATAACATCAAAAAAGTGTATAGAGAAGAATTGCCAACAGCGAATTTTATAAAAAACAACACACCGGTTGATTCAATAATTCTTTCTTCTCAAGATAATTTAGCGCTTGTTTATATTTATGGTAATAGAAATTATGGACAAACAACAACCGATCATATTATCAATAAAAATGAGTTTGTAAATTTGATTGATACAGAGCTTGAAGAATTATCGAAAAATATAAATAAGACAATCAGGCCGAAATTAAATAAAACAATCGAAAACATTTCAACTATTAATGGTTCCGTATATTTTTTGTATTCTTATCGTAAATTAAATATTTTGAATAATGGAAAAATAGATCGACAAGAGGTTGATGATTCACTTAATGAATCTACCTATCGTAATTTTGAATATCCGGTTGTTTATTCAGATAAAAATGCGTTTTTGATAAAAATTAAATAAACAGTTACTTATAAACTTTCTTTCTTAAATCCATCACGCTTGATAATTTATTACTTGCAAGTTTTTTAACCCACAAATAATCGCATCTTTTGCAAAATTTCTTTCTTCCCGATAATAGTTTCTTGAACGCAAGATAGATTATGTCTAGTTTTCTAAATTGGCCAATTTTAATAAAAAAAATGGAATTGTATACCAAGTGTAATAAATTCAGAGGCATCGCGGTAATAAGTAATGAAGTTGGCCAATATTTTCCGAGAATATACCAACGATTTTGTATTCCATAATATTGTCTGAAACAGATGCCATCATTTTTCTTTTTTGGAGAAGAGTAGCTTTCCAAATGATAGCTTTTCGCTTTCAATACTCTTCCGATTTTATAACCCTTCATTAATAACCTGACACTTAATTCCGGTTCTTCATAATAAAGAAAAAAGGTTTTTTCAAACTTTAAATTTTTAATTATAATACCTCTGGCCATAAAACAGGCTCCGCTAAAGCAGCTTAAATCAGTTCTATCTAATTCTGTATCGTAAAGCCCATAACCAAACCCGCTTTTATTTATATTCGCACCGAATGAGTAAATTTTTGCATTTTTGTTTTTTTTCCACCCTGTAAATACTATAGGATTTATTATAGCCAATTTATCGTCATAAAAGTTATTTAAAAGTATCTTGGCACAATTTTTGTCCAAGATTACATCATTATTCATAAACAGGATATAATCCGCCTCAGAGCGCTTCATAGCTTCATTGTTTGCCCTACCAAAGCCAATATTTTCTTTTCCTTTGATCAATTCGACTTTAGGAAATTTATTTTTGATAATATCAATGGAATTATCTTGAGAATTATTATCATAAATTATAACTTTCTCAGGTAAAAGCGAGGATCTGAAAACAGATTTTAAACAATCTGGCAAAATCTTCTCTCCTTGGTAATTTACAATTACAACATCATATTTATTCATTGATGACATATTAAAGTTTTCGTGCAATAACATAAGTCGTAGAAGCCATTAAGTAAGAATTTTCTCTTGGGCTAATAATAATATCAAGGCGTTTTAGTAATAGCAAACCCAGCAAAGCATACATAACAGCGAACGGCAAAAATATTTTTGGCAAATATCTTTTACAATAATAATAATTTAAAATTATCAAACTCATAGTTGGACCGACACATGTCCCTGCTTCATGTATTTCAAAACCATTTGATTCAAATAGATTTTGTTGCCCAGTTAGAGTTAGATTCTGATAATGATGAGGATAACCATGATAAGCTTGCATAAATGGGGTGCAACAGTATACAAGACCTCCCTTTTTCATTGCCCGAGACATTTCTTGCACTGCTAAATTAGGGTTATAAAGATGCTCCAAAACAGCTTCACAGTATATTGAATCTACACAATTATTAACATATGGCAATTTATGTGCATCTGCAACAACATCAACATTAACAAATGGGGCAATATTAAGATTAGTCAGACATCTATGATGTATTTTAGGTCCTCCACCGATTGCTAAATTTAAAGTTTTTTCATCAAATTTATCAAAAAAATCTAATGCTTTTTTTGATGCTTGGGTTCTAAGATCATCCATCAAAAAATTGGTTACATAATTTTTTATCATCTTTATTGATTTTAAAAGTGGATTGAGATTATTTTTTTTATTCTGATCCTGTCTAATATTTTCATATTCCTCAGACATTTTCGAAGTTTTTAACATTTTATTGATCATTTTTTGATCAGAAAGCAGAATTGGCAAATTATTTTTAATATACATATAAGAAATTTCGCCTTTGTTTGTTCTTAATTTATTTTTCTTATAATCAATAGATAATTTTTTATGTGTATTTGGACAGAGACGAGATAGCCACGCTTAATTTGTTCTGCAACTAACATACTGGCTCCTATGTTTCATTTTTTAAACAATTATATTTATAATTTGGGACGCTAAATGGAAACTAATTAACTTATTTTATCTTGGAAATTATGCTATTATTGATAATTAGTCATCTTTTTCCTTATTAAAATTAGCAAGCTTATCCAAGGACCATTATACATTATGTTTGCCCATAGAGAAGAAAAAAGATATGGGAAAAATGCTCGTTTCCAATATTTATTTTTATTGTAGTATTTCCAAAATATATTATTCATCCCTTCGGGTGTAAGGCAATCATTAATACCCATCTCTTGGTCAACAAATCTCTTCTGTATTGCAGATATTTTTTTGACTGGACCAGTAGAAAATAAACCGATTGCTTCTCTCCCCCATTTAAAGTCAGCAAGAGAAGTCTTTTCCCCAACATTCACATCCCTACAATCCTTATTTATTAAAACAGGGGATTCTCCAAGCAAAAAGAAAGGTATTCCTAAGTCGATCGAATAAAAAGTGTAACTACCCACATCGTTTGAACTGGCATATTTATAATTTGATAAAATTTTATAAAAATTCTTAACAAAATCCAAGCTATTGGTAAACTTTGGACCGGCAGATACCACTTGAAATCCATTTTTTCTATATATATCAGCTTTTTTATCTATAAAGTCCAACCATAGCAGACAAATAGTTATTGGGAAAAAATCACTTGGAAGTGTTTTTAATTTCAGGCAATATTTCTGAACATCAAATCTACTTTTCAAATCGTAAGTTGAATGGCTAGGAAAAACGATTGTCCCTTTTGCGTTTGTTTGTTTTGTAATGTTGTGAGCATTTTTATAGTGTATAAAAGGAGAACCCATAATAGCAACAGCAATGTTACTTTTTCTTTTCCACGCTTCTGCTCTACGCTTACTAAATACCAACATTAACGGCTTATCGGTTTTAAGATCACTTACCTCTGATTCTTCTGTAGGCGACCAACCATGCTCCATATGACAAGGCATTGGTAAAAAATGCGAAAAACTTGCATAATCTTTCATAATATAATTAAAAGCATAATTTCTTACTTCATTATATTGCATCCGTTTCCTTGCTAAAATAATTTTGTTCTAAGGGAGTTCCCTGCATAAGATCTTTTTTTGCTTTACTACCTATCACTTGAGTGATAAATTTGGGATGCAGACCAAATCCCGGGCGTATTGAACGAATATTCTTATTTGTTAATGATTCACCTTCTTTGATATCTTTAGTTACAAACAAAGATCTAGAAAATTGTCGATTCTTTTTCGATCTAGCTGAAAGATCATAAGTTACTTTCCCAAGAGCTTTTTCTACTTCCCTAATATTACCAACCATTTCTTTGAACTCTATTGGTTCTAGTGAAAATAAAGCATCCGGACCACCTAGGTTACGATCTAAAATAAAATGCTTTTCAATTACTTTTGCCCCAAGCGTAACTGCAATAGCTGGCACGACTGTCGAAAGCGAATGATCTGAAAGGCCAACTTCTACTTTGTACTTTTTCTTAATATCAGGAATAGTTAGTAAATTCATCTCTTTTGGATCAGTTGGATAAGACGAAGTACATTTCAAAATAATTATTTGGTTATTACCGGCCTTTCTGCACAAATCAATGACATCTTTTATCTCATCTTCAAACGCAATCCCTGTTGATATAATAATCGGTTTACCCTTCTTAGCTACATATTTAATAAAATCATAATCAGTGATTTCAAAAGAAGCAATTTTATAAGCAGGAACATTTAATTCTTTTTCGAGAAAATCAGCTGCTTTAGCATCACATGGAGTTGAAAAACAAATCATTCCCAAATCTTCGGCAATCTTTTTTAGTTTTGGTTGCCATTCCCATGGAGTATCTGTTTCTTGATATAGTTTATACAAAGTGGTACCATCCCAAACTGTTCCTTGTTTAATTTGAAAATATTCATTATCTGAATCCAGCGTTAACCCTGACGGACTATCTGTTGACAGCTTAATTGCGTCAGCACCTGATTCCTTCATCGCTTTTATTGTCTTCACTGCTAAATCAAAATTTTGGCGATGGTTACAAGAAAGTTCCGCGACGATAAAAGCTGGTTGATTTTCTCCAATTGTTCTGTTTCCAATTTTTATATTCAATTATTCTCCTTATTTTGTACAGCGAATTAACTCAAATGCTTCGGCGCATTTCAATCCGGTTCTCACTCCCCAGTAGTTTGCACTCAATTCAATTCCTTCTACTGATCTTGGATGAGGATAATTTCTTATCTCTGATTTATACTGTTTCATTGCTTCTGTTTTTAAATCAATTGTTTTTGATATATCAAAATAGGTATTTGGGCTGAATGTAAGCGGATAATTCCATTCGGTTGAAGAAAGAATTTCAAATGAGTAAATTTCTTTTACTGTTTCACCAACCATAGGCCTGGTTGCCGTTAAAACCGCTCCTGCTGTAATTTTATGGTCTATATTCAAGTCATTACAATAATGAGTAAAAATGACGTCAGGGTTGATTCTATCCTTTATCTTTTCGATTTTTTTAACAATATCCAATAAGTCTACTGAATCAAATCGGTTATCAGGAACGTCTTCAGTTATAACTTCTTTCACTCCGATTATCTCATTCGCTTTATTCATTTGTTCTTTGAGTGAATTAATTTCGTCATTTCTTACATTTGTATCCCTCTTATCGTCCCTGGCCGTAACACCTTCGCCTAAAATTAATGTATAAGCCTCGTTGCCTTCCTTAACTAATCTGGCGATTGTCCCCCCACATCCTAAAATTTCATCATCCGGATGAGCTGCTATTACTAAAATTTTCATTTTTTCTCCTTAAATATTTTTTCTAATTCACTTTTTGAAATATTATCACTTAATATTATATCCAAAATACAATTTTTTGGTATGTTAAATAACAAATCGATGATTGACATATTTTGTACAAAACCGCCATATTGCTGAACATAAATTGGATGCTTATAATTTTGAAAATAGATTTCTAAGTTGTTCTTTTTAAAAAACTCTTCATCAGCATATTCTTTTCCCTGCGCTCCAAATATAAAATTATTCGCACCACAATTGTGGCATAAATCAACAATTAACTGCTGCTTTTTTGAATGAACGGCCAAAGTACTTTGAAAAATAACCTCCGTATTTATATTAAGTTCCTGCATAAAAAATTTAATTTGTTCATTTGTTACATCTATAAGATTAACCCAATCTTTTGTGTAAAAATCTTCGAAATAACTAGCATATTTATCAAAATAAGGTGCTTTTTTATAATTAAAATAAATTCCCTTCCAATGTTTATCTCTCCAATTTTCATTGTTATTGATCTTCATTTCTCTAATTGTCTTATCGGAATGCCCTGTATTCAAAACTGGAACTGTTAACCAAATAGGACCATTAGAAGTCTTTATTTGATTTCGATTTGTATAGCTATTTTTTTCAAATTGAACATTATCAAGAATAACAAACTTGTCAGATAATGCTAATTTGTGAAAATACCCAAGCCACGGTAAATATGCAGGTTGATGGGCGCTAAATAACATTATATCTCCTTTAATGCTTTAATGATCAATATAACTTCTTTGTTTTTCAGTGAAGGATAAATCGGGATTGACAAGGTTGTTGAACTAATCAACTCTGCATTTTTGAAATCGGTTTTTGGCATCTTTAAATAATTGTGCAATAACTCCCAATTTTCAATCGGGATGATTGTCTTAATCTCCTTCTTTAACAAAAATGCTTTAGCTCTATTTCTTTTTGTGCTACTGGAAAATTTTAATACAAAACGATAGTAGTTTGGGTAACATTCACTATATAAAATTGATTGCTGATCGATCTTACCCATAATTGCTCCATTATACAAGTCAGCAATCTTTTTTCTTATATTTAGCAACTCTTTTAATCTTTCCAGTTGCTTAATTCCCATTGCAGCTGACATGTCACTCATTTGAAAATTAAACCGAGGATAATATTTTTCAACTCCGTCAAAATCACGAAAATCCCTAGCTGACTTTGCGACTGATTTATCTTCGAAAGCAATTATTCCACCATATCCGGTAGTAATAATCTTGGATGCATAAAAAGAAAAGATAGCCAAAGACCCAAAAGTGCCAACAGGATTATTGCCAATCCTTGAACCCAAAGCAGTAGCACAGTCTTCAATTATAGGAATTTCGGTTTTTGCTGTTAACTCTCTGGTATCAAATGGAAAACCAAACGTATGAGTAATAATTATTGCTTTAGTTTTTTTGTTTATTTTTTTAAAAATATCGATAACAGTTGGGTTAAAATCTATTAACGAAATATCGGTTAAAATCGGTTTTGCTCCTGCCATAAATATGGCATTTAAAATTGCCGAACAAGCATAAGTGGGTAAAATAACTTCATCACCAGCACCAACACCCAGCACTTTAAGTCCTACAAAAAGAGCTGCTGTACCGCTTGAGACTGCAACGCTGTTTCCAATTGGCAATTTATAGAGCTTGCTAAAATTTTTTTCAAATTCCTGTACCTTCGGACCCTGAGCAACCCAATTGCTTTTCAAGACATCTACTACAGCATCGATTTCCCCTTGACCAATTGTGGGCTTATTGTGAAGTATCATTTATTTTTTTTAAAATAATTTGGCTTAACCTTGGCCGGATTTCCAATAACTAAAGAATATGGCGGTATCGTGCCAGCATTAATAAGAATTGTACCTGCTCCAACTACTGAATGATGTCCGATATATGTTTCTCCTCCGATAAAGGAATGGGAACCGACAAAAACATTTTCTTCAAGGATAATTTGTTTTCTGTCAATATTATCGGTTAACCCTAAATTTTTTCTATGAGAATCAGCTACATTAATCGAAACAAATGAGGCAATATCACAATTTTTACCAATTATCACCTTCGATCCTTTGGCGTTAACTTCAGAAAATAAACCAATATATGTGCCTTCGCCAATTTCCGGATTTCCATTAATAAATACAAGTGGATGCAGATCATTTTCTCTAAGATCCAATAGCTCTATTATCTTCTTTTTTAATATTTTATCATCCATAGTTATTCCTTTATTGCCAAAAAATTCTAAGAAGCAAAAGTGTGCTGATCTGGGATTTCTCGCTGATAAATTTTGTGTTCCAGAATTTTAATATTAAAATTTATAAAGATTTTTTCTAAAAGTTCTTTGTCTGTAAAGTGCACTATTCCAAGGCCGGCGAATTGCCCGTCGGTATAATTTCCAATTGAAAAAGGATCATCTTTCAGCTTGATCCCTCTTATGTAATCGCTGTGCTTGACAGAAAACCAATCAATGCCAATAAACTTTCCTTGCTTTTTTAAAATTGGCAATATAAGTTTATCAGCACAATTAGCTATAACATCGGTTGTATTGTGAGTTAGAGATGCTCGGTCAACCACTAAATCAAATTTTTCTTTGAAAGACAATTTCTTTGTAAAATCGCCTACTACTAACCGATCTTTTAATTCTGGGTATTTGAGTTGAAGCATTTTAATAACACTTTGACTTCCATCAATTCCATAATATTGCACCCCCAAACTTTTAAAAAATGGAATATTCGCTCCAGCTCCGCAACCTAAATCCAAAACTGTGTATTGAGAAGAAAAGGGTTTGCAATACCGCATTACATAGCTGACCAAATCAGACCAAGGCCAAATGCTATTATGTTGATTTTTTTTATAAGTCTGTTCCCATTCATTAGAAAATGTCATTTTATCAAAAGATTATTTAATATAGCATATTTTAATTCAGCAATTTTCCAATCTTCGAGCGTATCGATGTCTTGCACTCTTTCTGCAGGTAAAATAATTGCTTTGCTCCTTTGAGAAAAAAATTGTTTTTCTAGCTGAAAGCGCTCGGCATGCAAACAATAAAACTGACCGGCATCATGGTGCATCTCTTTTAGTTCTTGTGATCTCTTGTCCATATTTTCTGGTAAATGCATTTCAACCCAACCATCATTAATTTTTAAGGCTCTCTGAATGGGATAGCTAAACTTGGCTATTGTGAATACAGAAGTTACATCTCTTTCATTATGAAGTATATCAATTGCCTTTTTAATATCTTCAGCTCTAATAAAAGGTGCTGTGGCCAAAAGACAACAAAAACTTTCAAATAATCGACCCTTTTTCCCATGCTCCGTTAAAACTTCTAAGGCAACATCCTCCAAAGAAGCAATATCATTTGCAGAATTTTTACTTCTCATAAATGGGATTGAAGCACCATATTTTTTGCTAATATCAGCGATTTCATCATCATCAGTTGAGACCATGACTTCTGAAAAGCAGCCGGACGCAAGGGCGGCTCTTATTGAATAACTAATAATCGGTTCTCCGTGAAATAAATTAATATTTTTTCGGGGAATTCTTTTACTCCCTCCTCGAGCAGGTATAATTGCGATACAATTCTTGTTCATATTTTGTTTTTATCACTCTATTTGTAAGGGTAGGGCTCAATATTAGCTAGATCTTGCGCTATATAATCAAGAATACCTGTTATTTCAGCTTCAGTCAATTTTTTTTCACCTTCTACATTTTTAATATTTATCGGTAAGAGTACTAAATTAATACCTTTAAATCTATTTTTATGCTTTGACATGATTCTTAAAACCCTAGAAAGATGTGGGGTATGAGAAACTATGCCCAGAAAATCACCTTTCTTGAGTTCAAAATTCCCGGGAAAATTAAAAAAATTAATCTGATCAAGCGTTCTGATAATTTTACCTTTTGGAATAAATATATTATCTTTTGCAATTGGAAATTTTTGGGCGCGGGCAGCTTTTAAAAGATCCTTATTCTGTATATCGATACCGTTATAAATTAACATTGGTGCATTGTCTCTCAATTTTGAAATATTATTTATTATTTCGGCAGCAAAATTTAGTCTCTCTTTATCTAAATTATGATACCATTCATTACCTAAATTTTGTCTATCGCTGGGCGAATCAGTCAAAGGTTTTAAATATGTCCCGCTGCCAGCTAAAACCCAAATTGCTTTGATTCTTGACTTTGTATTAAGAAATTGATCAATTTTCAATTTTATGTCAGTTGCTTCGTTTTTTTGCATCTCAAAAATCAATTCGTCTATAATATGATCTAGTTGTTTTTGCTGGTTTTTCCAAAAATTGGGATAATTAGATATAGCCAAATTTCGAAGCGCCATCCTATCAAAATTATTTTTCATTTTAAAGTTAAAATTATCCATTAAAAATTATATGTTAAAATTTTACTTTTTCAGTCACATCGAGAAATTTATAAGGCTGTCCATAAGTAGAAAAGTAGCTCCTGTCATCTAGCTTCTCGTAATTGGTTTTAAAGTAATAATTAAATATTAATCTAAAACTATTTACTGGAGTTATATTATCATAAATAATGTTATCACCCCCATTTGGTAAATAGTAAGCGTTAAAAATTCCCATTCTTTCTCCATAACTTTCTTCACTAGGATTATTCCATTGATCATCCGAGAAAGTCGAAGCAGTGCCATGATCTGCTTGAATAATTATTATAGGAGGATTTTTTGAAGATGCTAATATATCATCCACTGTTTTGTTGACTTCTTTGTTTATATAAATTAATTGATTTACATAATCATCTTTTTGTTTCCAATCACCACCAGGAATGAGTAATTTGTCTTTATTAACTGGTTCTCCATTTGCATCAAAAACGTAAGGTGCATGCGGACAAATTATATGGACAAATACAAATTTTGGATCTTTTATAGCGGAGGGAATTTCTGATAATTTGGTAAATTCATATAAAGTCCTTTCTCTGTCATTTTTTTGATTACCCGTAACCCTAAGCATAGTGGTTTTAAATAAAATTGACCGGAATTCACCACCAGAGTCATATCGAAAGGAAAAATCTGCTTTTGAACTCGCATTGGCAGGACCCCAGCTCGGACTAACAAGTATAGATTTATAATTAATTGATTTTAATAAGCTATAAATTTTATTATTACTAATCATGTCATAAGTTATACTGCGATTTTGCGAATTTTCTCCCAAATCCTCGCTTAAACCATTAATATATTTCATATTAAGCGATGAGGAGAGCGAAAGAAAAGTATTCGCATAATTGCTCTGGCTATTAGAGGGGACTATGAAACCTTTACTTTTTAAATTATCTGTAAATTCATTATTATTGTAACCATAAATTTTTTGTAAATTATTATTAGAAGTGTAACTATCCAGAATAATATAATAAATATCTGGTAGATTATCTTCTTGTTCTGCGGTTAGTGTTATTTTTTCTTGATTTTGTTCAAGATATCGGCTTTTATTTTCAAATTTTGCAAACAAAATACTAAATGTTGTAATAGCTATCAATGCCAATGAAACAATCGTAAAAAAACTACTTAAAGAGGTTAGATTTTTCCTCGTTCTAAGAATCAAAAAATAAACTACTATAAACAAAATTGACCAGATTGCTAACAATAATTGATGATTATCAAGAGCTATTTGACCAATTTTCTTATTTATTAAACTATTAAAAATTAACCCATATGAAAAAAAAACGAATAGAATAAATGTTGTAATAATTCCAGCTTTATCTTTATTTTTAGTTAATAAATTAAATAATAAAACTAACAAAAAAGTCATAAATATACTTATCCCAATAGGAACAATGATTTCTAAAAAATAGACTTGCTCTTTATTTATAGAATATAAAAATATAATTGGATAAATTGATAATAAAAATGGGTAATAATGAATGAATTTTTTCATCGGATTACTTTTTTACCATTAGATACAAAATTCGCTTTGAACCTTTAATTTTTTTTCTATCTATAATTTTGAAATATTGACTAAAGCTTTCTTCAAAATTTTCTTGAGTATAATCAGTAAAAATGTCTTTACGAGTTGCTAATAGTTTTTGAACTTTTGAATCGTCTTTGGGAATGAACTCTACTACTAACGATTTACAAATTTGGTTATAAAAAGAGGCAATCTTTTCAAATGGTAGATTATTAGAAATCGCTAAATGATGAATTAAAGCAAGAGAAAAAGCCATATCTGCCGGACCACGCTCAATAAAAGACATTCGCTCTTTATTTTGCCATCCAATTGATTTACTAGGATTTGTTAAATCTAAAATCAATGGCAGTAGAAAAGTTTCCTTTTTTTTCAATGATTCAATATAATTTTTTTCGACTGCTGCAGGATCAACATCAAAAGAAATTGTTAAGATTTTATGATCACTAGCAATCCGACTAAAAATTCCATTATTTGACCCTGAATCCCAGACAACTTTTGGCTTAATTTTATCTAAGAAATCACTAATAATCATTTTCTTTTGTTTAAAGGCCGCTGAAGAATAATTTGTAATCTGATAATATTCAGCCCACTCGCTGCCAGCTGGTTTCCACTTTAATTTTTTAATAACAGATTCTAAGTTATCAATTAAGCCAAAGGTGGATGTTCGCGAAACTTTATATTTATTTGTTTTTACGGTTTTATCGGCAAAATAATTTTGACTCATAGCATGTAAATGAATATGACTTAAAATAGAAAAAGAAAATTTACTGCGAAAGGGTAAGAGGGAACTTGCTAAATCTAAAGGAATACCATCAATAAAAATTTCTGCCAATTTATTTAATCTAATATCAACTTTACTCATTAACAACAGAGGGGCAAGGAAATGCTGGCAAAATTGTTTATAGGCGACCCAAGGTGTTCCTTCTTCATACTTTTCGAAAGATAAGGTATCGATAAAAATCGGTTGTCCACGAAGGAATTGAATATTATACGCAGTAGCATCTTTTAAAGTCATTTTATATTCAAGCGCTTTTTTTTCAATTTTTAGAGTTAATAAAGCAGCATTTTTTAATTGGCTAAAACACCATTCATAGGGGTAAGAAATAAAAGGTACTACTTCTGGTTTGATAACTTTATAAGCATTTTCAGGAGAAAGACCAGCAAAATTGGTTTCTTTGTGTGATATCAAATAACTATTTTTTACTAAATCATTATAAAGTCCGGAAGATAACAAAAAATCGTAATCTTCTTTGTAAATCAGATTTATTTGACGTAAGAGTTCATTATTTTTTTTAAAAATATAGCCACTTGGATCTCTAAAAGAACTTTCAATTTTATATGTTTTAGGTTTGTCCATAATTATTGTTTGCCTAATATGTTTGTAATAAATTTTTTGATTCTTCCCCAAAATAATTTAATAACATATAAACCGCCCAATGCAAACGCAACAACGGCTTGAATAATTAAACTTCCTGTACCAGCATCAAGATATGCATAAGCAGGACGAATAAAAAGGAAAAAAGCTAATAAAAAGACGACAAAATTAAACATGAGCTTCCCCATTTAACCTCCTAGTAATTTATTTTCTGATTTAATGTTAGTACTTAATATTAATTGAGTCAAATGATAATATAATTTATATCTTATTTATAAATAGTTTCTTTTGTACTAATATTGTAATAATAGAATTAATTATCAAAATGAATAATATTAATGAAATTGAAATAACATGCAAATGTCCGATAATTACATAGATTGAAATTGTAAAAAAATTAATTACTGCGGTTATTAATAAATATTTTTTGTACTGGTTTTTCGAAACATCCAAAATAACAGTATTGTAAAGCGACAAAAAAAAGAATAAAGAACAATAAATCGAAAAACCAATTATATACAAGATGTTAATCGGATATTCTCGACCAAAAATTTTTAAAAGAATTAATGTTGCTATGCTAGAAAATAATATTAAAGGGACAAAGCCAAATACCATCAATCTATCTATTTTTTTTGTAAATCCTTTGTTTTTTAATCGAGCGCTAATAGGGAAAAAAACATTTGTTATCAAAGCAATAATTAAAGAGAAAAAATTAAAAGAAGCAAAATAATATGCACTGTAAATTCCTAGAGTTTTAATACCAAGATATTTTCCAATAATTAATTTATCGGCAGACAAATACATAATCATAAGAAGTGAACTAATAAAAAAAAACTTACCTTCGTGTAATTGGCTAATAAGTATTTTGTTATTTCCCTTACCAAAGTATTTAAATAGATAAGAAAAATTATAAAACGAAGCTGCAAATGCACCTAAGCAAAAAATAAAGATTAGATTGATATAACTTGGTTTTTTTAAAAACACAAATAATAACAAAAAAGATAAAAGTACAACTATTGTTTCAACAATTTTTGCTAATGATTGTCTTCGAAAATTTTCCAACCCTCGATTAATTAAATCAAATAAACTTTTAATAGAAATGGAAAAAGTATAAATGCCAAGTATAATCATAAACAAAGAATAATTATTTGGTAAATTTATCTGATACAAATAGATCAATGAAATGAAAAACATTACGACTAACAATATAATTATATTAAATATTGAGATTGTTGAAATAATCATTTTTTTACTTTTAAACGATGTTGCTTTACTAATATATTTAACAATGGTGGTATCTAAACCGAAAAAAATAAAGATAATTAGAAACTGATTTATTATTAAAAGTAAATTATATTTTCCATATTCAGTCGGGCCCATTAAGCGTCCTGCTAAAGTATTTACAAGAAGAATTATTGGCATAATAATAATTCCCGAAACAACTGACCAAGAAAGACCATGAAGAAAATTTTTCATTTCTTTGCTCATCTCATGACCAAATATCTTTTGATGTATTTTTTCAATAACAAAAAAAAGTTTCTTTTTCATATTTTATCATTCTTCCATTGTGCTAATATCCCCGACAAATTGTCCTGTCTCTCTGGCTTTAAGAACACGGCGCATAATTTTGCCGCTTCTAGTTTTTGGTAGTGACTCAACAATTTCAATTTCATCTGGCACGGCAATACTATTAATCTGTTTTTTTACATGTGCCTTTAAATCTATAATAAAATTTTTATTATTTTTAGGTTTTGATTTTAAAACAATAAATGCCTTGATTCTCTCTCCTTTTATTTCATCGGGTTTTGATATGACGGCGGCTTCAGTAACATCCAAGTAACCAACAAGTGCATTTTCCACTTCAGCTGTGCCAATCCTATGGCCAGAAACATTTATTAAATCATCGCTACGACCAATAATTTTGAAATAACCATCTTTGTCTTTAATAGCATAATCCCCAGTTGTAAAAACACCTTTAATTTCATTCCAATATTTTTCGAATCGTTTTTTGTCATTCCAACAGTTTCGCATTGCGCCCGGCCAAGGTTTTTTAATTACCAAGAAACCTTTTTTCCCAACTGGAACTTCTTTACCTAATTTATTCACAATTTTTGCATCAATCGCTAAAAATGGATGGCCTGCCAATCCAGGTTTTTGTTCTAAATATGGCAAAGTTGCAAGCATATGACCACCGGTTTCGGTTTGCCACCAAGTATCTACCAATACGCATTTTTTTTTACCAATATTTTTGTAATACCAATACCAATTTTCAGAACCAATTGGCTCACCAACTGATCCGATAATTTTTAGTGAGCAAAGATCATTTTTTTGACAAACATCTTCACCATATTTTTTTAACATTCTAATAGCAGTGGGGGAAGTATAAAAAATATTTACTCCATATTTGGCAATGATTTTATGCCAATGGTCAATTGATGGATAATCCGGCACTCCTTCGGTAATTAACGAGGTAATCCCATTAGACAAGGGGCCATAAACAACATAACTATGGCCGGTAATCCAGCCTAAATCTGCCGTGCACCACAAAATTGATTCATTATTTAAATCAAAAACCGTTTTTGTCGTGTAATGCGTAAATACATTATAGCCCCCAACAGTATGGACGATACCTTTAGGACTTCCTGTAGATCCAGATGTGTATAAGACAAATAAAGGATCCTCGGCATCCATCCACAGAGGATCACATTTTTTGCTTTGATTTGAAACAAGTTCGTTATAATCAAGACTGTCTTTGTCAGAACTATGATTATCCCGATTTAAAATGATAATATGTTTCAAGTCAGGCAGGTCGCGAACTGCTTCAAGAGCGATACTTTTTAAATCTTTTTTAATGCCTCTTCGTTTTGTAAAACTGCTTGCCACAATTACTTTTGCTTTAAGATCAACTGCTCTATCTCTAACTGACTGGCTGCTAAATCCAGCAAAAACTACCGAATGAATCACGCCAATTCTAGCACAACCCAACATACAAACTACTTGTTCAATTGAAGAATGCATATAAATAAGAACTCGATCGCCATTTTTTATGTTTAAAGACTTCAAAGCATTAGAAAATTTATTAACTTTTGTTAAAAGTTCGTTATAAGTAATTTTTTCTTCCTCATAATTCTCATTAGTATAAATTAGAGCAATTTTATTACCCTTACCTGATAAAATATGCCTGTCAAGACAATTATATGTGATATTTAATTTCGCACCTATAAACCATTGAAAATATGGATATTTCCATTCAAAAATTTTATTCCATTTTTTAAACCAGATAATTTCTTTTTCGGCTATTTCAGTCCAAAACTTTTCTGGGTTTTTAATAGAATCAGAATATACAGATTTAAATTGAGATAAAGAAATTTGCATTTTACTATTTTCATTATTGTTATTTAAATAACAGAGATGATTATAAAATTTAAATCGAATTATTAATTTTTTTGAATAATTTTATTAAAAATATCAATAACATAATTAACTTCTTCATCAGACATTTTTGGATAAAGAGGAATACTTAATGCTTGTTCGTAGTAAGCTTCGGAAACAGGATACTCACCATATTTATATCCATATTTTTGTTGATAATATGGTTGCGTGTGAACCGGTATATAGAGTACTTGCGTACCAATATTTTTAGCTCTGAGCTCTTCCATAACCTGTGTTCTGGTTTTGCCGATCTTTTTGAAATCAAGCTGCATCACATATAGGTGAAAAGTTGAGTCTAACCCTTTTTTTTCATATGGAATGGTAACATTATCAAGATCTGAAAAAGCTTTATTGTATTTTATTACAATCTCTCTTCTCCGATTTCTAAATATTTCGATTTTTTTTAACTGACTAATGCCTAAAGCTGCTTGTATGTCGCACATGCGATAATTATAACCAAGATCTTGCATTTCATAATACCACGGTCCAGTATTTTGACTTAAAAGTTTTGGGTCTTTGGTAATTCCATGTGATCGTAATAACAATAGTTTTTTGTATAGTATTTCATCGTTTGTAGTAATAGCACCACCTTCTCCAGTCGTAATTGTTTTTACAGGATGAAAAGAAAAAGTAGTTAAGTCGGAATATTTACAACTCCCTACCTTACTACCATCCTTATAAACCGAGCCAATGGCATGGGCCGCGTCTTCAACAACAAATAAATTATTTTTTTTAGCAATTTTATTAATTTTTTCCATTTCAGCTGGCTGTCCTGCAAAATCAACCGCAATGATTACTTTCGTTTTCTCTGTGATATTTTTTTTGATTTCATCTGGATTAATATTATATGTTTTACTATCGATATCAGCAAAAACTGGCTTCAATCCGTTGTAAACCAAGCCATTAGATGAAGCCACAAAAGTGATTGGAGTGGAAATCCCTTCGCTTCCTTTTGAAAGACCAAGAGAAGCAACTGCTAAATGCAAAGCTGCTGTACCATTAGAAACTGCAATACAATATTTGGCACCAGTGTAATCACAAATTGCTTTTTCAAATTCCTCAACTTTAGGACCTTGAGTCAGGAAATCGCTCTTTAAAACGTCTTCAACAGCTTTGATGTCATCATGGTCAATCCACTGTTTTCCATAAGAAATAAATTCGTTCATTTAAAATACAATTTCAATTTCTTTTAATACTTGCTTCAGATCTTCAGTTAGTAGCCAATCTTTATTTTTATCTGAACAATAATTAAAACCTGATCGTATTTTTTTACCCCCAGCTTTATAGAATTGAGAAGGATCCCACCAAGTAAGATTTGGATAAATAATATAATGATCATTGTAGTCAAATGTGTTTCGAGCGTCTTCTGATGTAATCATCACCTCGTGGAGTTTTTCACCTTCGCGAATACCAATTTCTTGATGTTCTGTGTTTGGCATCATTGCTTGTGCTAAATCAATAATTTTAAAAGAAGGAATCTTGGAAACATATACAGCACCAGCAGTATCTTCATCTAAAGCCTTAAACACTAAATCAACACCTTGATCCAAGGTAATCCAAAAACGCGTCATTTTAAAGCTTGTAACCGGTAATTTATTGACGCCTTTTTCAATTAAACTCTGAAAAAAAGGAATTACAGAGCCACGACTTCCAGCAACGTTACCATATCTAACCACACTAAAAGAAGTATCCTTACCCCCCACGTAAGCGTTTGCAGCAATAAATAATTTATCTGACACTAATTTTGTAGCACCATATAAATTTATTGGACCAACTGCCTTATCGGTTGATAAAGCAACTACTTTTTTAACACTACAATCTATGGCTGCATCTATTACATTTTGAGCTCCATGAATATTTGTCTTTATCGCCTCTAGCGGATTATATTCTGCAGCAGGGACATGCTTTAAAGCGGCCGCGTGAATAACATAGTCTACTCCATCAAAAGCCCTGTGTAATCTCTCGCTATCCCTGACATCACCAATAAAAAAACGCAATTTTTCCAAATGATCTTGGAACTGTTTCTGCATCATGTATTGCTTATATTCATCTCGAGAATAAATAATAATTTTTTTTGGATTAAATTCACTCAAAATTCTTTGTGTAAATTTTTTACCAAAAGAACCAGTTCCACCTGTGATTAAAATAGTTTTATTATTGAGCATATATGAAAAAATAATGCTTAGCAATTAAAAATTTACCATATTGATAATGTTATGACAAGTGCCTGTAGTTTTATCTATTATTTATGAAATAACTAATCAGCTTCTGAGCAGAATTCTGCCAAGTGAATTTTTTTGATTGATTAAGACCATCAACTGACATTTTTTTTAATTTTTTATCATCGGATAGTATATTTGAAATTTTTTGAGTTAATTCATTTTTATCTAATGGATTAAACATTATTCCTGCCTGTCCAATAACTTCTGGTAGCGACGACACATTACTAGTTAAAACCGGGCAACCACAGGCCATTGCTTCAAGCGGCGGCATACCAAACCCTTCATATAGAGAAGGGTAAGCAAAAACTGTAGCATTTGAATATAAATACGGTAAATCGTTATCTGGCACATAACCAGTTCTGATTATTTGTTTCCTATCTGTCATTTCTTCAATTTTTTGCATTAATTTGCTGTTATTCCAACCGGACCCGCCAGCCAACACAATCTTATATTTTCTTTTTAAATCATCGGGCAATATATTATATGAATCGAGCAGCAACTCTAAATTTTTTCTTGGCTCTAGTGTACACACAGATAAGATATATGGCGAATCGATTTTGTATTTTTCAACAATTTTACTATCACTTCTCGGCGAAAAAAAATCCATGTCAACTCCGGGGTAAATAATATCAATATCATTTTTTTTAAGTGAAAAACTATCCAATAAATCATTTCTAGTTGATTCGGAAATAGCAAAAATAATATCACTATTACCAATGGCTTGCTTGGTTCTTTTATAATAATAATCGCTTAATTTTTGACCGGCATGCTCGGGATATTTTGCAAAAACCATGTCATATAAAACAACTGCTTGCTTTGAAAAACCATTTTTAGCTATCCCGCTAAAATAAGTTGAAAAATATAAATCAATTTTTTTAGGATATATCAAATTTAAAGGAATTGCGGTTTGAGTTAAATAATCCCGCCAAGCTGAAGGAATTCTTGAAATATATATTTCTGTTTTTTTATTTCTACTTTGTGAAATTAGATCTTCAAGGATTTTTTTTCTTTGCTCGTAATTTTTTACAAAATTTGCAAACAAAATATACTCATTTTCTTTATCTTGACGCAATAATTCACGAATCAAATAATAAGAATATCTTCCAATTCCTGCCTGTTCGTAAATCAACCAATTTGCGTCAATTCCGATTTTCATATTTTATTTATTTTCAACAATTTGCACAACAATAGATCCATCCGAGAATTGTTTTAACACTTTTTGGCCTTTGGCTATATCACGCATCGATTGGTTATATTCATCGAAATATTTATATATCGGATAAACAATACCGTCAGTATTTCCTGGTGGCTTAGCGCTTATAAGCATAGTCTTACCAAGATAACTTTTTTTCAAAGATTGAATCATTGAATCATATTCTTTTTGGTTAGAACTATTATCATGTAAGTTTTTCTTGAGATCATCTATTGTTTTTAGATTATTATTATTTAGGCTAAAATCTGTAAATCTTTGCTTTGACTTCAGTTCCATATATGGATTGGCGTAAGGATTAATAAAAACTGGGTCTTTTGAATTTATATTTTTTACAATAAAATCAATTTTGTCTTGATCCATTTCGTTAAACCAAACCAGATTAGAAAATGAATTTGGCAAAGAATCTAAGAGCGTTGGATTGAACAATGAAGAATTAATAATAATGATATAAGCTATAAACCCATAGCTTAAAGTTGTGGAAATATTATTTAAATCAAAATTTTTATATATGTATTCAATCAAATAAGCAAAACATAAAAGCAAAGGGATACTTAACTCTCTGGCAAATCTTTCAGGGATAGCACTTGAGGACATACGCGACAAAATATATATTAGAAGTACCCAAATCAAAGGCAAAATCTTTTTAATATCTCTTTCTTCTTCACTAAAAAATGCTATTACCAAATACAGAAAACCGAGCAGCCCACCATACCAAATAATTGGCCCCATTATTTTTGAATAATTATAATATTCAACCGCTTGATTGAGATACAAATCTTTCAAAGCTGGATTATTATCAAATAAACCATTGGTAAAGTTAAGAAACATTTTACCATATAATTTATAAGTAAAAAATATTATTGTTCCAATACAAATAAATACTATAAAACCACCTATGAAATGTTTAATTTTAAGCGTTTTTCTTTGATCAGAAAAGAAAAAAAGAACCAAAACGACGACTATAAATATTAGTAATATTGCAGTCAGCTCAATAAAACTTAAATGATGCGTCAACCCTGTTAATAGATAAAAAAACACTGAATAAATTAGATTAATCCATTTTTTTGACTGCAAATATTTTATTATAAAAGAAATGCATAAAACACCAAAAAAACCATAACCTAGCATATTGGGATAATTACCGTCAACAAAGCCATAAAGAGGGTAATTTGAAGTAAATAGAAATAATAATGACGCTATTGCAGCGGTGCGAATATTGAATAATTGCTTTAGTAAATAGAAAATTGCTAAAGATGGTAAAACTATTAAAATTGGTGTCCAGTAAGTTAATATATAGAAATAATCCAAATGAAAAATATGAGATAAATAATAAACTATCAAATGAAATAATTTTGGATAACCTATGAAACTTTTCCAGCCCAATCGTGCAAAATCCTGAACCATTCGATAGTGAGGGATAGAATCGTAGCCAGGAGGAACCAGATAGTGATAATTAATATACCCAAAATAAACAATGTAGAGTTTTAAGGCTACCGCCCCAAGTAGAAATATGACGGCGGACAAAATTAGGAAGGTCTTTTTTTTCATATAAAATATACCTAGATTATTCCACTATTATATTCCAACAGGCTTGAGAATTAAACCAACCTACCCCATCGATAACAGGATCAAAACATTCCAAATAATTTCCCTTTTGGCTAGGAGCAGTAATATCGATAGTGAAAGTACCATCATCTCCATAAGCAGTGCCATAAGATTGGAGATTTCCTCTTGCGTTAGCGCCTCCGGTGAAAACACTACCTCTGTCTCGTGGGTTTGTTTGACCAAGATAAATTGGATTTCTAGTTGGACCTCCTGCACGATACCAATTTGCGCCGGAAAGATTTTTGTATTTAATACCTAAAGTAGCCGTCTCTCCTGGTGCAAGATGGATTTTTGCATCAGCTGTATATGGCCATTGTGTTACATATTGAGCTCTTAAAGGATTACCAACTATAAATTCCCAATATACTTCAGTATTCATCCACGCAATTCCTTCCATGACAGGTCTGAAATGCTCACCATAAACTCCCGGCTTTGAAGGTAATGTAATATCAAACTCAAAAGTCCCAACGCCATTCGGAGATACCGATGCCTCTGTCAAACTAGCAGCTCGGTTAGAGTTTACCCAAGAGCTTACTCTATCTCTTGGACTATCTGCACCTAAATGTACTGCGTTAGATCCATTTCTATACCAAGTATAAGGAGAATTATTTTTAAACTGAACTGTTGCTGTAACTGTTTGACCGGGAGATATTGGATTGCCATAAGAACCGGGTCCGGAAAATGGACCTTGAGTTCCATTAACATATTGAGCAGTAGGACTAACAACTTCTAAACTCCAAGAAAGGCAAGTGTTCATCCATGTTTTATATTCAGCCAATAATTCAAATTGCTCTGTGTATGTGCCAAAAGAACTCGGGGCAGTCGCATTAAAGGTAAAGGTTGTAGATTCTCCTGACGCAACCTCGCTATCAGCCATTTCTGCTCGAACATTAGCATTATTCAAAAAAATACTGTTTCGATCATGGGGACTAGAGGTTCCTAAATGAATCGGATTATTACCGTTTTTATACCAAGTAGCGGACCCGATATTCATTACCTGAACCCACAGAGTCATAGCTTCTCCCGGAACAAGTTTATAGCCATATGAACCGGCTCCATTATATGGACCTTGGGCAGTGATTTGAGCTGCGTATTCGGACATTAAAAACCAATTATTATATTTTTCCCAGAAATTGTGATTTCCATAATATATATAGGGAGTATAAATATACAAAGCTCGAGAAGCTTTATTAGCACATACCGAAGTAGAACCGGCTCTATCTGAATATGTTTGAATATCATAGCATGCACCAGCTGCTGCTCTGTTGTAATTATTTTTTAATTGATTGGCGCCATAAGCAATTTGATTGCCTATTCCCTCAATCTCACCATAATTATCTTCATATGGACTTCCATCATAAAAACCCCATCCCATAGCTCTTCTTAAAGCATAATCATTACCGTATAAAAATCTATCCGGATCCTGATCTGAAAAAAAACCTTGCTCTCTATATAGTATCGTTAAAATCACTCTAGGATTAATTCCGTGTTGGTGAGCTTCGTCATAAATTGTTTGAGCAACTGACTTGCCGGCATTAACTTGATCGGATGGAATAGTATAATCTTTCAAAAGCGATTTTTTGTTATTTTTACTGTTTGTATGATTATTTATAAAATTTTGAATATCAGACAAACTCATTGAGCTAGAATTTATAAATTCACCATCTGAAATAATATTATTGTAATCAAAACTTGCGGCTTGGGCCTTTGGGACAGACTTAAAAACACTCTTAAAATCAATATTTAAGCCACTTAAAATTACTCCTATGGCAACTATATAAATTATAGTTTTTTTCATAAGCTCCTTTTTATGTCTACATATATATTAAAGTAAAAAAAATGGGCTTTTGTCAAATCTGCTTGAAGTCGCCGCGGCAAATGGCGATGGCCCAGATTTTTTTGACTCCGGCTAGTTTTAAAATTCGAGCGACTTCCTCAACTGTGGCACCGGTTGTGATTACATCATCAACCAGCAGGACATTTGATATTTTATCTTCACTATCCCAAGTGAAGCTGCCACGAAGATTATTTTTTCTATCTCGTGCTTTTAGCTCTTTTTGAGGGCCAGTATATTTTATTTTTTTAAGAGATGTATTTATTGGCCAGTTGAAATGCTTGGAAATCTCCTCGGCCAAAAGCGCTGATTGATTATATCCTCTATCTCGAAGTTTTTTGGGATGCAGCGGAATTGGAATTATTGTGAAATTTTTCAAATCATTTTCTTCAAGTGTATTTATAAGTAATTTGCTTAAACTTTTTGCAATATCAAAAACATCATGGTATTTCATTTCGATTATTGCTTCCCTAGTCGCTCCTCCATAATGACAAGAAATCAATACACCAGATAAATTGCTTTTAGTTTTACATTTTTTGCAAACTTTGCCCTTTTCACTAACTCGATTGCAAAGATAGCAAGTTTGCGTTTTTATAATATTTAACTTTTCCAAACATTTCTCACAAAACCAATCGTTTTCTTCCCCGCAGACAAAACAATTTTTTGGAAAAATCGTATCTAATAACAGCTCTTTTATATTCATAAATTTTATTTATTAATAAACTTATCTTTATGATAATATAAAATAAATTACAATACACAAATCCCAAAATACAAATAAATAACAAAAAACAATGAATGAAACAAAACCAGACAAAAAATATGATTTAGAAGATAGAACATTAAAATTCGCTGAAAATAGTGCTGTATTAGTCAAATCATTACCAAGAAATTTGATTAACTTAGAATATTCTAAACAATTTATTAGATCTTCCGCTTCGATAGGAGCAAATTACATCGAAGCAAATGAAGCATTAAGCAAAAAAGATTTTTTGATGAGAGTAAAAATATCTAGAAAAGAAGCTAAAGAAACTTTTTTTTGGTTAGTTTTATTAGAAAAAAATAATTCAACAGAAATCCAAAAAATGGTAATACCTCTTAAGCAAGAAGTGACTGAATTGAAAAAAATCTTTTCTGCAATTATAATAAAATAGGATTTATTTTAGATTTGATTATTTGATATTATTTGTAATTTGTAATTTGAAATTTGTAATTTAATCATAAGGAGGAAATATGGCTAAAGATCAACCAAAAGACCTAATAAATGACGAGGATTGGATGGAAGAATACGAGGGGCAACTGGCAATTGATGTTTATCAAACTGATGATGACATTGTGATTAAAGCTCCGATTGCTGGCGTAAAACCAGAGGATTTGGAAATATCGATCACTGATGATGTTGTTGTTATTAAAGGTGAAAGAAAAACAAACGCTGAAACAACTCGTGAAAATTATTATAGTCAGGAGTGTTATTGGGGAAGTTTTTCCAGATCCTATGCTCTACCGGTTGCAGTTGATAGCGAAAAAGCTCAAGCCGGACTAAAAGATGGAATTTTAACAATAGTTATTCCAAGAATTGAAAAGAGCAAAACTCGAGTTTTGAAAATCCAGGCTGAAGACTAGTTTAATTTTAAATTTCAAATTTTAAATGAATTTTAAAAAATGAATGATAAAAATAAAATTTTTGATTTAGAAGAAAGAACGGCAAATTTTGGTGAAGATGTAATAGAATTCTGTCAAAATTGTAAAATTAATATTATTACTAAACCAATCATTAGCCAGATTATTAGATCGTCTACCAGCATAGGGGCAAATTATATGGAAGCAAATGGCGCAAGTTCCAAAAAAGATTTTAGAAATAAAATTCATTTTTGCAAAAAAGAAGCGCAGGAAACAAAACATTGGTTAAGAATGATGATTAAAGCAGATTCTGAATCAAAAGATATATCAACAAAATTATGGACTGAAGCCCAAGAGCTAACATTAATTTTCGGTAAAATTGCCGGTTCTTCAAAATAATTTTTAAAATTTGTTATTTAAAATTGAATTAGAATTTATAATTTAAAATTTATAATTAACCTGATATTTATGAAAAAAATTCGTAAAGCGGTAATACCAGCGGCGGGATTTGGAACAAGATTTTTACCTGCCACCAAGGCAATGCCGAAAGAAATGATGCCGGTTGTTGATAAACCGGTTATTCAATATGTGGTTGAAAATGCAGTTGCATCAGGTATCGAGCAAATAATTATTATTACCGGTCTTAATAAACGAGCAATCGAAGATCATTTTGATTATAATTTTGAGCTCGAAATGAGGCTGTCTGAAAGTGGTAAAGACGAGGAGTTAAAACAGATTCGCGCCATATCTGATATGTGCAAATTTGTCTATGTTCGTCAAAAAGAACAAAAAGGGACAGGACACGCGATACTTTGCGCTAAAGATGTGGTCGGAAATGAACCTTTTGTAGTTCTTTGGGGAGATGATTTTTTCTACACAAAAGGAAAAGTGCATTGTCAGCAACTGATTGATGTATACAATAAAAATGGCGGATCTGTCCTGTCGGTTGTAGAACGAGCAGAAAAAGAAGATAGTTATAAATACGGCTTTATTAAACACGGCGAACAAAAAGATGATATAATAAAAGTCGAGGCATTAGTGGAAAAACCCGGTCCGGAAGCTCAACCATCAAAACTCGCGACCATGTCCGGATTTCTGCTTTCTCCTCAAATTTTTGATATTTTGGAAAAACAAGAACCGGGAAAAGGGGGCGAAATCTGGCTTTCGGATGCTATAAATCGTCTCTGTCAAATTGATGATGTTTTTGCAAAAAAAATTGACGGTAAGCATTATGATTGCGGCAATAAGCTAAGCTATGTAATTGCAAATATCGAAATGGCTTTAGAAAGAGAAGAATTTAACGGAAAATTGGTGAATTATTTAAAATCATTGCAAAATTAACAAATTAATTGAAGCGTCCGCCTTCGCTTCGCCTTCGGCGAGCTACGGCGAGACTTCCTGTTCTCCGCTTCGCGGAAACAGGAGCGGAGGGATATGAAAAAATTAATTTATTCAGGTTTAGCACTAGTAGCGATTATAGGATCGGGTTTACTACTTAGCGGATGCGGATCGACAACTACAACCACGACTCAAACTCCGACTATTTCAATGACAAGACCAACTGGAGATGAAGATTTTTTTAAAGGAGTTATCGCTGGTTTTAAAGAAAGTAATAGTAGTGCCACTATAAATTACAAAGAAGTTCCATTTGAAGACTACGAACTTAACACTCTTAACACGCTGGCTGCTCAAACCGGTCCTGATATTTGGACAATTAGAAATGACTGGGTAAGCAAGCATTACGATAAATTATTGCCAATACCTGATTCTTTTTTCAAGGTTGATAAAAATGACAAATCAACAGCGGTAGATTATTTTAAGGCAAATTTCGGTGAAAATGTTGCGAATGATGTAATTGTAAATAATAAAGTTTATGGCATCCCGCTGGCAATGGACACAATGGTAATTTATTACAACTCAAAGTTAATCAATGAAGCGATTGATGCTTACAATACGGTTGCCGATGAAAATAAAACTGAAGGAATTGATGGTATTCCTCAAACTTGGGATAGTTTTTTAAATTTTGTACCATACGCAACAAAAAGAGACGGCAGTAATATTACCCAAGCCGGTATTGCAATGGGAACGGCAAATAATGTCAATCGAGCAACTGATATTTTATATCTTTTAATGCTTCAAAATGGCGCTCAAATGGTTTCGCCGGACAATCTAACAGCAACATTTAATTTAGACACAAAAACATCAGCTGGCGGATCAGCCAACCCCGGTCTTTCGGCGCTTGATTTTTATACCAGCTTTAGCAATAGTTCAAAACCAAATTATTCATGGAATAGCTCAATGCCGGATTCAATCCAGGCATTTGTTGACGGTAAGGTAGCGATGATTTTTGGATATGGTTATATGGCAAACACAATCAAACAGCTAGCTCCGGATCTTAACTACAAAACTGCAAAAGTACCGCAAATTTCAAAAACAGCAGAGCCGGTTAATTTTGCCAGCTACTGGGTAGAAACAGTTACCAAAAGCAGCAAAGGAAGTTCTCTGGTTTTTCAATTTTTAAAAAGCTATGCTAATAAAAATACAAGTGCTGATTACGCAACCCTAAAAAACTCTTCTAATGCATACATGCAAAATTATGACAAAACAGACGAAAATCCAAAAAATTCTCAACCTGCCAATGTAAAAACATTTAACAAAGGCAAACAACCGGAAAAATTTGACTCATTAATTGTTGATATGATTTCAAATGCAACAAGTGGAACAAGCCACCAAAAAACACTTGATGAAACAGCAACAAAAATTACAAATCTTTTAAGAGAAAAAGAATGATTGGAAAAGTTTTTGCCGCCAATACAATTAATACCCAGTTCGGCAATGTTACAACTGTTCCGGAATACATTGCAGCTATTTACAGCTGGATACTTGGTTTTGGAGTAAGCATTGCAGTTGTCTGGATTATTGTTTCGGGATATATTTTAATGACCAGCCAAGGCAGTCCGGATGCAGTCAGCAATGCCAAAAAAAATATTATCGAGTCTTTGTCTGGTATTGCCCTTTTATTTTTAGCAAAATTAGTAATCGATAGCATATGGAAACCATTTTAAATTTTATAAAACTTAGTATTCCCCGAGCAATGGCCAGCGCTGCAACTGAAATTAACATTTCTTCTCCCGGCAAATGGACCACGGCTGAAGCACTTATAAATGATATTTTTAGATATTTCACTCTGATCGCGGCATCAACATGTTTTATAATATTTGCAATCGGCGGGCTGCATTACATCTACAGCACAGGGAGTCCAGATCAAGTAAATAAAGCAAAAGATACAATGATCTGGTCAGCAATCGGATTTTTCGTTTTTGTTGCCGGATACGCAATTGTAAGATTAGTAGGAGGGTGGTTCGGATATGACAAAATTTTTTAAAAAAATAGTAAATAAAATTAATCCTAGAAATGTTTTGTATGCCTTGATTATTCCGGAAAGCTGGAAAACCAGTGCACCGATTAATCTTAGCGATTTAAATGATTTTGTTTCCGGCACAATTGTCGGCCTGGCTTTAAATTTAGCTGGCTTTGTAGCATTATTTTTTGTTTTTTTAGGTGGGTATATGTGGATAACTTCAAGCGGAGACACCGGAAAAATCGAACAGGGCAAAAAAACTTTAATTTACGCGCTAGCCGGTTTTGTTTTGGTTCTTGTTTCAGGTTCGCTTGTTAAAATTGTGGTTAATTTATTAACATAACTTTAAAAAAACTGTAAAATAATAATATAGATTGAAAAAAATAAAGGGTCGATGAAAATTAAGAAAGGAGAGATATGAAATTAAGCAAACCGATAAAAATATTATTGACTGTATTGCCACTAATGATTGCTGCTTTAGTAATGTTCACACCTGTTGGATCATTGGCAGCTATAAGCGAACCTTATAAAGATACGACAAAATTAAATAACGTTGAAAACATTATCAGTTTTATATTAAAAGTTGTGATCACTATTGCTGCGGTTGTGGTTTTTGTATTATTTGCTGTTGCCGGCATCACATATGTAACTGGTGCTGGTAATGAAGAACAAACCGGAAAAGCCAAGAAGATGATGATTGATGCAGCAATTGGACTTGCAATTACGGTAGCCGCTTATGCACTAGGTAAATACGTTATTGTTCTTATTGTTGGAAAAGACGCAACAAGTAGCATTTCTAGTGTGACTTTCTAAAAACAGAGAAAAATAAATGGAAGCCATTTTAAAGATTATTTTGAAATTCAGTGATATTTCTAAAGCTTTTGCTTATGATTTGAGCAATAACCCGGTTTTAAACACGGTGAATGGTTATGCCACAAATACTCCGAGCTCAATTACAGAATATATAAACAAAGCTTTAGAGATTATCATGATTATTGGAACAACAGGTGTCTTTATTATGGCTTCCGTTGGCGCTTTTATCTTTTTAAATAGTGCGGGAGATCCTGAAGTTGCTAAAAAAGGTCAAAACACGATGATAAATGCCGGCATAGGATTTGCTTTGCTTGTTGCAACATATGCAATCGTAGTTTGGTATCTGAAAATCACAACCGGCGCCAGTACAATTAATATTAATATTTAGTTGCTGTCATCGCGAAGCGTCCGCGCTGTGGCGATCTACATCCTGTCATCGCGAGGTCATCCGCGGCGATCTATGAAAAGATTGCGGAGCCTGTCCCGAAGTATTGAGGGATCTCGACTTCTCGTAATGACAAAGTAGAATACATTCGCAATGACAGATGGATCTGACTCCTCGAACGACAGTATTTTATCATTCCAGACTCGATCCAATATATTCCACCTTGTCATTCCAGACTGAAAGCGAAGCGCTTCAGATCTGGAATCCAGTACTATTTGATTATTATTTACTCTGGATCCCAGCCTGCGCTGGGATGACAAAATGAAAAAGCTGGAATGACGGAGAAAAAATGATGAAAATTTTAAAAAAAATTATTTTGCCAATTTACTCAATTATTTTTTTGTTTGCATTATTTATTCCAAATACTTCTCATGCATTAATCAAACTTCAAGATCCGATTAAAAATGCTTTCGGCTCATCAAAAGTACATACAACAGATGATGCCATAAACATGGTTCTTTCGATTCTATTTTATTTGGGGGCAATTTCTGTTTTTATATATGGAGCGATCGGTGGTATAATGTATTTTTTTGCAGTTGGAAACCAAGATCAAGCCAAAAAAGCGCAGGCAATGATTTATTACGCAGCAATCGGTTTTGTAATGTTGGTATCTGCTTATGCTCTTGCCGAATGGGCAATTAATTATGTGCTAAGTTAAAATATTATTTGATAGAAATGTTAAAGGGCAGCTCGCAAGCGAGCCGCCCTTTGGTATGTCATGCCACCTATTCAGCGACATCTTTGATGGGGATAAAGATCATCCCCGCCGCCACATCTGTGGCGGTGCCCGACCAGTAAGCGTACTTACCGATCGGGTAGTTCTGCCCGCCAATCTCGGGGCTTACCCCATATTGACTGGCGACAGTTGCGTTCTGGTTGAATGCAACCACCTTAACCCGACCGATCAAGCGGCCTAAACTGCCACTCTCAAGGGACGAGTCTCTATTTGAGTAGACAGCCAGAACCTGCCCGATCTGGGCATTTCGTACTCCACGAAGGAGGACGAAACTGTCGGTTTTGGCCGCTACCGGCACCTGTTTGGGCAGTCTGCTGTAGGCCTTCTTCAGGCCATCGGCAGCACTGGCCGCCCAGAATCGCCAAGCCTTATCTGTGGTGACCTGTTCGAAGTCACCGCCAGTGCCAATCGACACCTCGACACCGGGGATGCGCACATTGGTCTCCGATCCGGAGACAACCTCTTCACTGTACCCAGTAGCGCTTACTGGCTCAACCGCCAGTTCGCGATAACTGGTTGCGGAAACTGTACCCGTCACGCGGGCATAGAATTTCCGCACTCTGCGCGAGCCAGCGGTTTCGATCCTCTCAATACCACCAGCTATGCCGGATTCGGAATAGCCATCAACACACGATGCATTGACGGTTATTTCGCCGGTGGCGCCGAAGTACTTATCGTATTCCGGACGAGTGGCAGGATCAACACCTTCGAGCTCTTGCTCGGCTCTGGCACGATCATATCGCTCATCGCGAGCAACGATCGTTATGCCCGAGCCTTTGAGCCCGTCATTGATCCAACCAGCCAGCTCGGCTGCTCCGCCGGTGAACTCTCTTCCTTCCATCTGATTGATGACAAGCACCAACCTGACTTCGGGAATTGCGGGTTTCTGTAGGGCAGTTGCAGAATTGCTCTGGATCCCAGCCTGCGCTGGGATGACAGAAGGGTCGATTGAGACTGTCGGAGGTGCCGGAAGATTAATCTCCGGCGGATTCTCCGTCAGCCTTTTGTCAAGATGGCCAATCCGATCCACGAAACGTGGGTGATCGGCGGCGATTTCTCCAAGCTTAGAAATCTCGCCCTCGCTCTCACTCAACAGTTTTAACGAGCGTGCCATCGCCTTCGGATCACGGCCAGTGACAGCAAGAGATTCAAGACCGAATTGATCGGCCTGAAGCTCCTGCGTTCGGCTATACTTTGCACTTCTTACCATACTAAGCACGCCGGCCGCAACCTGAATAGTCTGGTTGGCCTCGGTTCCTCCGAGGATAGTGGACAGAAGAACATTGGAAGCCAATGCATCTGACCACGCTTTCTTAGAGTCGCCGTTTTGGATGTGGCCACATTCGTGGCCAACAACACCGGCAACATCATCCTGCCACCCAAGCGGGTCTTTCGACTTAAAGAACTCAATCAACCCTTCGGTCACAAAGATGTGTCCGCCTTGCGTGCCTGGCACGCAAAAAGCGTTCAGCACAGCCTTGCTGGCCTCGTCCCTCTGGTCTACAACCAGAATTTTGGGAACATCGGCCATTTTCTTTGCTTGAGCAATCGACGAAACGACCGCGTCTAGCATCGGATCGGAATTGGTGCGGTATTCACTCCGCACCTTAAGTGCCATGTCATCGCCGGCTAGGGCGACATTCTTGGCAGTAGGGCGATTTACGATCGCAGTCAGAGCCCCATTTAGGATGGCTCTTTTCCACGAGTCGCTGTCTGCGTTTGCCACAGAAGCAAAAACAGACATCACAACTACCAGAGCTACTAGCGAAACAAAGCGTTTCATGATGTCCTCTCCTTTGATATTGAAATGTTAAGCCGCTAAGTTCGCGGCTTTCCGCTTTACTTATTACCCGTTACTATAGCATAAAAAGCCGCTTTTGTCAAGTTTGGTTAGGTAAAAAAAGTAGAATAACTAAAATATAGTAAAGGACTGTCCTTTACAATATTTTAGTATATTTTAGTTTATTTTTTTATTTTATAGATCACGGCCAAGTCATCGCTGTAGATTTCTTGCCAATTGGAATTATTTTTAAGATATTCAACCAATTTATCATCTCTATCTTTATTTAATAGAAATAAATTAATATTATACTTTTTAATTAAATCTTCTCTTTTGTCAGCTTTTTTAACAATCGCACCATACCCGTCTCTGGCAAAATAATTATTTTTTTCAAACCAAGCTGACATCCGTCCATCAATAAACACTTTTTCTTCCGGTAAATAATAAATTAAATATCCGCCCCAACCATAATTGTTAAATATTCTGTCATCTTGCATGCGATTTTGCCTGATAAAATCTACCGCCTTATTTGGAAAGACAAAATTCATAGATGAAGCAAAAGATACCAACAGGAGAAAAATTATAATTTGAGCGAAAACCACCCATATAATTATTCTTTTTTTAAAGTTTTCAACAATACTAAATCCGGGCGATTCACTAAATTTATCCCATGCCAGCATTAAAATATATGGCGATAAAACTAAAAAAATCGGGGCAAATTTTTGCACTATAAGAGATAAGAAGGAGATGTAGACAACTGACGCCCATTCAAAAGGCAGTTTTTTAAAAACAACGATTGATAAAGACAAAACAATGACATAAGGAAAAACAAAGATAAATTCAGACTGGGGAAGCCATTCGCCAATTCCAGCAAGCGGGGACATAAAAGTATAAAAAACTTCGCGGAAAAGGTGGATTCCGTAAGGATTTATCAAAGTTGCAAGAAAAGAAAGTAGAAAAAATAAGCTAAATATAAATTTTTCTTTATTATTAAAAACCGAGTAATAGATATATTTTTTAAGAAAAAATTTTCCTTGGAATATTTTAATAAAAACCAGATAGAAAAAAATTGCCAAACCTACAAAAAACCCACCGTGTAAATTTGCCCAGAGAACGAAAATAAATGGAATTGGAATTAAATAACGAATTTTCTTGAATTTGATATATCTGATTAGCAGGCTAAAAACAAGGGCTGTATTAAAAAAAGTAAAAGTTTGAGGTCTAAATCCCCAGAGATAAAGATTCAGATAAAGCGCCATAAAAATTATGAAACGCCAATATTTTTTAATATGTTTTTTCTCAAGAGGGATTAAAACGGCAGAAGTAGCTAAAATTGAGCTTAAAAGAACTAAAAACCAATGACCAATATGATTTTGTACCTCATACATAAAAACACCTGAAAGCCACTCATGAAAAACCCAAGGATATGACGACATGGTATATGACCAAATATCCGCGTGAGGTATAGTGTGATTTTGAACAATCCACTCCCCTCCTTTGACGATCCAAAAAAAATCTGTTTCTACCCTGTTAAAATTCGTGATAAATAAAGTAAGAGTTAGAACAAAAAATAACCCGATCACAAATAGGTTATTTTTTAATTTACTCTGTTTATTCACTAATAACCCTTTCAACCTCCTCTTTGGTAGTTAACCCGAGTTTGACCTTTTCCATACCATCTTCGGTCATGGTTTGCATACCATCAGCTTTTGCTTTTTCAATGACATCAGCAAGTGGCGCTTTATTGTAAATTAATTTTTCTAAATCAGGAGTTGGCTTTAAAGTTTCTGAAATTACAATTCTGCCTTTGTAACCTGTAAAATTACACGCGTCGCATCCTTTGCCGCCGCATTCTTGGTGGACTTTTCTTACAAGTCTTTGAGCAATAATAAGATTAATTGATCCTTGAAGTAAGAATGGTTCAAGCCCCATATCAACCAAACGAAGATAAGCAGCAGGAGCATTATTGGTGTGAAGAGTCGAGAGAACAAGATGACCGGTCATGGCCGAACGAATCGCAATATCAGCAGTATCAAGATCTCGAATTTCACCAACCATAATAATATCCGGATCTTGTCTTAAAATAGATCGTAACCCTGAAGAAAATGTCATCCCTCCCTTAACTTCTTCTCCACTGACCTGAACCTGTTCTATTCCTGATAAACGATATTCAATTGGATTTTCAAGAGTAATAATTTTTACTCCTGGTTTGTTTAATAAACTTAAAAGAGCATAAAGAGTGGTAGTTTTACCTGAACCTGTTGGACCGGTGTTCAGAATCATACCATTTGGCTTTTTGATGGCATCTAAAATATTTTTTTTAGACATTTCGGAAAAACCCAGATCATCCAAATTTAAAAAATTCCCATTTTGAGAAAGAAGTCTCATAACAATAGCTTCGCCATAATTAGTTGGAAGAGTCGATACTCTGACATCAACCTGCTCTCCACCAATGTTGTAGGAAAAGCGACCATCTTGCGGTTCTTTTTTTTGGTCCATCTTTAAACCTGATAGGAATTTAATTCGGGAATTTAGTGCTTGATAAGCTGAATTGGGCAAATTAACAATATCCTGAAGTACTCCGTCAATTCTATATCTAATGCGGCAATCTGTTTCAGTTGGCTCGACATGAATATCTGATGCTTGAGTTTTTTTGGCTCCGGTAAACACAACATCAACTATTTGAGTAGTGGAGACATTTTTTATTTTCTCCCTTAAATCCATTAAATTTTGAATTTCTTGCTCAAAATTAGTAGTTGAGGAGCTGGTATTTAGAGCTAATTTTGCCTTTTCTTCATCAAGTGTAATCTTTTCGTACAAAGATAAAGCATAATTAAAACTAGTTTCTGAAACAGCGGATATGCTTGCTTCAATATTTTTTTCTTTAGCAATTTGCGAAAGATAATTAAAAAGTTCGGGATTTTCAGGACGCGAGGTTGCAAATCTTACTCGCCTACCAAGCCTGATATAGGGAATAATAAAATTTAATTTTACTTGATCAAGCGGCAAAATTTTCATAACATCAGGAGCAATTGGGTAATTTACTAAATTGATATATGGAATATTAAAAATAGATGCAGACTCCCGCGCCTGTTGTTCCTCTTGGGTGCGTTTAATATTTTCTAGAGTTTTATCGATATCCATAATTATTTTAAATTAAAAAAGAGTTTCTAATTTAATTATAGCATAAAATTACAAGGAAGTGAGTCATTATAGCCCTTCGATAAACTCTCTTCAAGTCGAGCCTGAGGGCTCTTCCTTCAGAGTCGTTGACAGGGCATTCGACTTCTAGCTTCATGGTCGGAGACCATGAGCGCTCCGTCCACTTTGAGTGGACAGGAAGTCGTATGGCGGAGAGGGTGGGATTCGGACCCACGATCCCTTGCGGGATACCGGTTTTCGAGACCAGCGCACTAGACCAACTATGCGACCTCTCCCTGTTGGATAGCTTGATTATAAAATATAGACTAGAGATAAACAATAATTAACTTTGAACCTTAATAATAATTTTGCGATCTTGACCCTCGCCGGTCGATTCACTTGTAATACCATCAATTGGCTGGCAAAGAGTGTGAACTATTTTTCTTTCCGAGGGATTTAAAGATTCAAATTCAACATTTTTTTGATCTTTTTTAATTTGAGTTACTGCTTTTTTAACCATATCTTCAAGCATACTTTTTCGTTTGTTTTTATAATCTGCAACATCAAGATTGATATAAACAAAGTCCTCTTGGTTTTTATTGGCAAGTAGACGAACAACATGCTCTAAAGCATATAGATTTTGACCATTATAGCCGATCATTAAAGATGGGTCACTGCTTATGATATTTATTTTAACTCCATCTCCTTCTTCAAGCACCATTACTTCAGCATTGTATTTAAGAAGATCTATAATATCTTTGGTAATTTGTTTGATGTCTTTAATTTTATTTTGCATTTTTCCTTTAATTATTTTTTTGTCTGATTTTAACAGAAACACTCGATTTATCAGAACCATTATTATTCATGATTAATTTTTGCTGAACAATGGTGAATATTGTGGTAATAACCCAGTAAAGGGCGAGGGACGAAGGAAGCCTTAAGGCAATAATTATAGTCATAAGCGGCATAATATACATAGTTTGATTCTGCATTACATCTTGGAAATCCGATTGTTTTGTTTTGTGTTTTGGAGGCATAATCTGTCTGGCTTGGATAAACTGCAAAAGTCCGGCAATAACCGGTAAAATATAAAATTTATCAGGTAGACTTAAATCGAGCCACAAAAATCCGGTTGTAAAAGTGGAAAGATGAGGGGTAAAAGAGTAAAGCAGCTCGTCGTATCTTGCTGTTGTAAGACCGGTTCTGAAAACATAATATAAAACAAAAAAAACAGGAATTTGAATCAAAAGAGGAAGACAACCGCTTAATGGATTAATTTTATTGATCTTATAAAACTCCATGATTTGCTTGGATTGTTCTTGTTTGTCAGGATATTTTTTCTTAATTGCCTCAAGTTCCGGGTTTAAATCTCTAATTCTTTTTTGAGCCTGAATCGCGTGTTTTGAAGAAGGAATTAGGGCCAATCTGATCAACATGGTAAGAATAATAATTGCCACTCCGATGCTGTGACCGGGAATTATAAATATTAAAAAAGCCAAGATATTAAACAATGGCTGATATAAAATTACTTTGAGAAAATTTTTCATATAATTATTTTAAAGGGTCGTTTCCACCACTTTGGAAAGGATTGCAACGACTGATTCTCTTGACTCCTAAATATGATCCCTTAATTACTCCGTATTTATTAATTGCTTGGTAAGTATATTCTGAACAGGTCGGGTGGAAACGGCATACTCCATGTTTGTAAAGATGTCTTAATGGGCCGTGATCCAACGATAAGGTGTGTTGATATAAACGAATTAGAAATAAAGCGATTTTTTTAAACATTCTTCTTTAATATTTTGGCATGAATCATTAATTCTTCCAAATCTTGGTGAATTTCTGAAAATGGTATCTCTTTTTTAAAATGCTTCAAACTGATTACAATATTTACCTTCCCAATCATTCTATCATAAAGAGACGAGATAATACTCTTTATTCTTCTTTTGGCGAGATTTCTAACTGTCGCGCGATTTGAGATCTTCTTGCTTACAATAATAGCAAATCGAGAGATATCATTGACATTGGGAGCAATGCGCAAAATCATAAATCTGCCTCGGTAAACTCGGCCATTTTTAAAGATATAATCAAAATCTTTTTGTTTGGAAATGCGAGTTTTTTTTGCCAACATAAAGTTACACCGTTAATTTATGGCGACCTTTTAACCTTCTAAGTTTAACAACTCTACGACCGCCTTCTGAAGACATTCTGGCAAAAAAACCATGAATCTTCACTCGATGATTCTTTTTTGGCTGATAAGTTCTTTTCATTTCAAACTTTCATTTAGTTAATACATACTATAATGTTGATACAGAATAATTATACCCCTAAAAATACCGTTTGGTCAACCCTATTGTGCATTTTCTTGCTTGCTGTGGATAACTTTGTTATATTTAACTCGGACCTGATTAATACTTAGATTAAGGTAGGAGGAAGATGGATTTGGAAAAAATTTGGAATACAGCACTGGGAGAACTTGAAGTTGTCCTGTCAAAGGCAAACTATATCACTTGGTTTAAAGACACTTTTATTGTCTCAAGTGAAGACGGAAAAATAGTGATTGGAGTTCCTAATGGATTTGCCGAAGAATGGCTAAGTAAAAAATTCCACCCTCAAATTTTTGATACTTTAAAAAAAACTATTTCCGATTTGAAAGAAATAGAATATAAAATTATCCCTAATAAAAATCAATTCGAAGCCAAAACATCTGTTAGTATTGATCGAGATGAAATTGAAAATAAACGAACAAGCGTTTCAAATACTAAATCAACTGACAATAATCTAAATCCAAAATATGTTTTTGAAAATTTTATCGTAAGCAACACCAACCGCCTTGCTCAAGCCAGTTCAATTGCAGTGGCCAATAACCCCGGCATGGTTTACAATCCACTCTTTATTTACGGAGGGGTAGGACTAGGGAAAACCCATCTTTTGCATGGGATCGGACACGAAATATTAAGAAAGTGGCCGGAAAAGAAAGTTGTTTATCTTTCCTGTGAAAAATTTACAAATGAATTTATCCACTCGATTTCCACAGGTAAAATTAATGAGTTTAAAAAGACTTATCGAAATGTTGATGTCCTGCTTGTTGATGATATTCAATTCCTTTCTAATAAAGAAGGTTTTCAAGAAGAATTTTTTCATACATTTAATTCCCTGCACCAGACTAATCGCCAGATAGTAATGACTGCTGATAGAATGCCAAAAGCCATTCCTGCTCTTGAGGAAAGATTATCTTCAAGATTTGGTTGGGGTTTAATTGCCGATATCCAATCTCCTAATTTTGAAACTCGAATGGCCATCCTGCAAGCTAAGTGTAAAGAAAAAGGACACATTCTTGATGAAGAAGTTTTGAAATATATTGCACAAAATGTAAACTCAAATATCAGAGAACTTGAGGGTTGTTTGAACCGATTGATTACTTCTTCTGAACTGACTAATGTGGAAATTAATCTAAAAAACGCTGAAAGTATTTTAGCGGATTTTGTAAACAGCCCTTTAAATGCCAATATTTCAATTAATAAGGTATTTAAAATTATCAGTGATTATTATGAAATAAAAATCGAAGAAATTATGAGCGAAAAGAGAAATAAAGAATTAGTCAGGCCAAGACAAGTAATTATGTATATATTAAGAAATGAATTAAACTTATCTTATCCAAAAATTGCAAAAGAGTTGAACGGTAAAGATCACACAACCATTATGTATGGAGTTTCAAAAATTAAAAAAGAATTAGCAAGAGACGAAACTTTGAAAAAAGACTTAGTTAATATAAAAGAAAAGCTTTACTCTATTGCCTAGTTGTGGATAAAATGTGGATAAAATAAGCTTTATAAACATCATTGACAATTAAAACATACACCGCTTAATAATTATCCCATACTAATCCACAGAAAAAGTTGATTTATACCTGTTATTATCCCCCATTAATCCACCACCCAATGAGGTTAAATCCACAATATTCACACCCCTTATTATTACAGTTATTATTTATATATATGTATATATTATTAAAACAAATGTGGAAAACAATTAAAGAAAAGGATGGTAAGAATGAATTTTTCTTGTAAGCAACAAAATATATCTAAAGCATTAAATATTGTATCTAGATTTTCAGGAACAAAAACAACAACACTTCCAATACTTAATAATATTTTAATATCTACTGATAAAGGAAGATTAAAGTTTTCAGCAACAAATTTAGAAATTGGGATTAACACTTGGATAGGGGCAAAAGTTGAAGAAGAAGGATCTTATACAATTCCTTCAAAATTATTTATTGATTTTATAAATACTAATAATGATGAAACAATTAATTTTAAATTAAAAGATGATTCATTAATTTTAAAAAGTGATAAATATAACGGTAAAATTAAAGGAATTGTTGCATCTGAATTTCCATTAATTCCTTCGATTAAAAATAAAGAAGTTTTTTATATTTCTGCTGAAGAATTTAAAACAGCTATAATTGAAACTGCTTTTGCTTGTGCAATTGATGAAACAAGACCGATTTTAGCCGGTGTTTATATGAAAGTTGAAAAAGATATGGCAACCTTTGTTTCAACTGATAGTTATAGATTGGCTGAAAAACAGGTTAAATTAAATAAATCAATTGAAGGTGAAATTAATATTATCATCCCCTCTCGAGTGTTAAGTGAACTTGCTCGAATTATTACAAATGAAAAAGAAATTGGAATATTATGCGATGATAACCAAATTCAATTCAATTTTGGTGAAATTGAAGTTATTTCAAGATTGATTGAAGGAAAATTTCCTGATTATAAACAATTGATTGCAAATAATTTTTCAACAGAAGTTGTGATTAAAAATAATGATTTAAAAAATGCTATTAAAATGGCATCGTATTTTGTTAGAGATGGAGCTAATAATATCAGAGTAAAAGTTGACGCTAAAGGAATGATAATTTCATCTTATTCTGCCGAAGTTGGTGATAGTGAAAGTAAATTGAATTGTGAAGTTAAAGGCGTAGGAATAGAAATTACATTTAATGCTAAATATATTCTTGATGCTCTAAATGTAATTGGATCAGATATGATCGAGTTTAAATTTAATGATAAATTAAACCCCGGTTTTATTTCAACATCAGAAGATAAAAATTATAAATATATAATAATGCCCTTAAGGATTGAAGAGTGATATTAAAACTAAAGTTATTTAACTTTAGAAATTACAGGGAAGTAGAATATAAATTTGGAAAACAAACTGTTATCTGTGGTAAAAATGGAGCTGGTAAAACTAATCTTCTGGAAGCAATTGGCATATGTTCTACTACCAAATCATTTAGAGGATCAGGTGATAATGATTTAGTTAATTGGGACGAGAATTATTATAGGCTTGAAGCAACAATTAAAAACAAAAATAAAGGAACAGATTTTCTTGAGTTGATTTTTCAGAAAGAAGCTCAAGGACCTAAAAAAATTGCCAAGATTAATAAAGTAAAGACAGGTTTGTCTAATTTTATTGGAAAATTAAAAGTTGTTGAATACTCTTTTGAAAGCAATGATCTGATTCTGGATGGTCCGGCCAAGAGAAGAAGATTTTTAGATAGTTCGCTTTGTCAGCTTTTTCCGGAATATACTTTAAATCTGATAAAGTTTATGCGAATAATTAAAAATAGAAATCATTTGTTATACAAAATCAGAGAACGGATGGCAGGTGTTGATGAGCTTGATTTTTGGGATGAGGGGCTTATTTCATTAGGACTTGAAATTGTTAAATATCGTAAAGAATTTATTGTTTTTATTAATAAAAATATAAATAGTTTCTACTCTTATTTATCGGATGATGATAAAAAAATTGAATTAAAATATCATTTAAGTGGGTTTGATAGTTTAAATGATTTAAGAAGTAAAAGAGAGCAAGAAATTAGAGCGGGATTAAGTTTGTATGGACCGCATCGAGATGATTTGTTATTTTTTTCAGATCATCATAAAGTGGAAGATTCTCTTTCAAGAGGAGAGATAAAATCACTTCTTTTTGTCTTAAAAAAATGTGAGGCTGAATATATTTTTGATAAGTCGAGTGAACGGCCGGTGATACTTTTTGATGATATTTTAGCTGAGCTTGATGAGAATAGGAGAAAAAAATTGGAACAGTTTATTGAAGATAATCAGATAATTATTTCTTCAACTGAAAAGACAGAGTTAGAGGGTTTGTTTGGAAATAGTGAGTTTATTAATTTATGAAAACTGCGAAGCATTGTCAAAATTACTTAGCACCGGCGGACCTTTATGCGTAATTTTAACAATGCTTCGCATTAACGAATTTATAAAGTTCATAAGATTTATTTTAATTGGAAGGTGTGATGGAAAAGATTGATAAGATTATAAATAAAAGATTAAAACAAGGTGATTTTAAAAAACCAATGAAGGCGGCAATGGTATGTATGATAGTGCAAAAAATCATACCAGAGTGCCGTGTGGTGTCGTTTGATGGGGGTTTACTTAGACTTTGGGCGCTTGATTATCCTACTGCAAACACAATTATTATGAATCAAATAAATCTTATAAAAGAAATCAATAAAGAACTCAAATTTGAAAGAGTAAAAGGAATTAGAGTAAGAGTTAAGAACTATTCTTAATAACCAACATGGACATGATCAACTAAAAGATCATTTGCCCATACGCCGCTATATCCTCTTTCAGAGATTGAACCATAAAGATCTGTGATTCTTTCCGCTTCTTCTTCAACAGAAGTAAAATTATACATAATTACTTGAGTTGGCCTTAGATACTCGTCGCCGGTAATATCCTGAATACCTAAAGCATCTTGCATTATTTGTTTTGATTTATAGGTTGCAGCTGCTTTTAATCCGTCTTGATAAGATACATCATTGGTTGGATCAAAGTCAGGCAAAGTGCAGCTTTCGTCAGCATTATCGAGCATCGGTTTTTTACCGATTTTATTACTATTAAATTTCTTTCGGAAAAAATTAGCTGCGTCTTTGGTAATGCCTGCCGCGATAGTATAGTCCTTACCCATATTTGGATAATAGCCGCAAGCTGAACACCTGTAGTCGACACTTTTTATTCTCATGCCGAATAAATTAATAACCAGTACTATGGCAAGTCCTATTAATGGGTTTGTTCCAAATGCCCACCCAATTAATGATCCGGCAATACCTGAAGTTGAGCCTGGCATCAATCCCCATTTTTCATCTAGCTCGGCAAATTGTTTTTTGAAAATTGTTTGAACAACAAAAGACACTACAGCTCCTTCTACTTGTTTCATGTCTGATGAGGCATCGGCTTGAGCTTTTGTGTCATTGGCTGCTTTTGCGGCGATATAGGCTTTATGAGCTGCGTCGTATGCCTTGTACATCGTGTAAACTTGATAAGCTGTGCCTATATCCAGCTTCAACCATTCGTCAACTTTGCTCATAAGCGAACTCCAAACATAATCTTTCATTACATCTTGGAATGATTGGCCGATATCGGTTCCATTTACATCACGAGTGTCTGTATTCCAGTGATTTTGACTAGCTGCAAAAAGAGATAGAGTAAATCCTGGTGGAGGAAAACCTTTGTTTCCAAAAACTTCAACATTTAGATAATTATCAATAGTATCGCAAATTGCTGAATTTTTTATTGCATTAAAATCTCTTTTGTCAGGCGATGTTGAAAAATAATTAATCAATGTAGGAAGCGTGCCGCCGGTTGCAAGAGCTTGAATTAGTTTGTTGTCCGGGTTATTTTCTTTAAGCGTTAATTCAATAACTCCTCCCATTGCCATCATTCGATCAACAGTGTTTCCTTCAATCATTGATCTTGTAAAACCATGAGGGATGTTTGGATTATTTTTCCATAACATACTGTCTGATAATTTATAAAATGGTTCGGTTTTCCAGTATTTTTTTTGTTTTAAGACTGCTTCGTCTCCTATTTCTGTTGCATATTCAAGTTGGTTTGTTGCGTATGTTGCTCTGTCTGCAGTGATGGCATCAACATCGCTTGCCGGAATACCTCCAAGTAAGGCTTGTTGTCTTAAATTTTCTTCTGCAATTACACTGCTATTAATATCTAATGTGTCAGGTGGTAATGTTTGATAATAAGATATATCGGAATTTAAATCAGCCCCGTCACCCTTTAATGCTGAAAGTGTGAGAGTAGCATCGTTTGGCGGAGGAAAATAAGCTTGTCCATCACCCGTGCCAACACTTTGACTATAACCATAGATTTTGCTGGCAGTTGCTTCAGGATCGTTGATAATTATTCTGTCACTTAAAGAACTAGTGGTTCCAGGTGGTAGTATTGTAGTTGGCGGATATAGCTTTTCGTATTCTTTAGCTCCAAGCGCTTGGGCTCTTTTTCTTATTTCGCTTTCAGTTTCAGCGTTTCCTTCTATTGCATATTTAAAATCATTGTAAGTAAATTTGTAATCGTCAGGCAAATTAGGAATACCGGCAGACAGTTGGTTCCCGGCATATTCAGCAAATTTTACATAAGCAAATATTTTATAATCTCCTCTGATTAATCTGTGAGCGTCTTCTTGAGGAATCAGTATTCCACTTGATGATCCGATTTTTTCAATTACTTTTAATTCAACGCCGCTTTCAATTATTCCCATGGCCGCTCTACCGGTAGCAGTCGTTGCTTGCTTACGGCATGACGAAGGATCTACCGGATTTTCACATGTTATATCATATTGTGTTTGATAAGCATTAAATAATTTTTGCGTAAATCCGTTGAATCCATATTTACTTAAATCAGAACAAGAATCATCCTTTTCGCAGTCCGGTCCCAGCCCAAGCAAAGAGTCGATTTTTATAAAACCTTGATTTAACATTATATTTTTTGCTTCGGCCGGATTTAAAATTATGCTTTTGATTGTTCCTGGTGTAAAACTGGCGGTTTGGTCTAAATCTATTGAAAAAGCAGCACTGAAATTATCATATAATTGAGCTGTTCCGATTCTTTGTTTTGCCGGATCACTGCTTGTTAAGTTATTGTAGGTTGCAACAAGACCATGGTCCGGGTCAGCTAGGGAAATATTATATTTATTCTCGAGGTTTAAAAGTTGATCTAATTTGGTTGCCGCAAGATTTGTAAATACTTGTTTTGAAGTTTTACTTCGATATTCTTTAGGAGTAATTTCTCCTTTTAACATTTTTGCGGTTGTTCCGGTAACAAGAGAAAGATTGCGATCTATTTCTGCAAGTCGGTACTGAAAATTTCTTGCTTCATTCATCAGTTTTTCTGAATAATGTTGAGCTCTCAATTTATCAAGCGGTAAATATAAATAATTATCTGTATAATATGTGTCCGGATCTGTTATTTTTGTCATCGGTGCAATAGCTTCTTTAACCCAAGTGACAATTTGCGTTTTATCATTTATAGCTTGTTGAAATTTTTTGTAAGTCGGACTGTTTAGATTCTGATCAACAATATCTATTCTTAGTTGATCCCAATCAATGTCGATTTTATTTTTTAAAATATTTGGTAAACCAAAACCGGTAATAAAAGCATAAGTATTTTTTGAAATTGTTTCATCTAAATTATCGGAAAATGAGTCAGAGATTAACCCGATCGTGCCTTCAAGGTGAGCATTTCCAACGCTATTTACTAGATCAGATGGATTTAAGCTAGATAAATTGATTGGACGATCAACACCTAGTAAATTTGACAGTTTAATTCCGCCGATTTCAGCAAGCAAGTACTTTCTTTCATCATTACTTTTTGCTGTTACTAATTTATATCCATAATCTTCCGGAAGGCCAAATTTATCTTCGATTCTTTTTCCACCGATTTTTGCAAATGGATCAAGCGAGCGGCCAATTAATATATTGTAAAGATCTTCTGTGGTCAGTTTTTGTCCCATGAAGTTTACATTGCTATCGTACAAGGAATCAGAGATTTTAAATCCAAGTTGATATGCTCCAACTTTTTGGCAATATTCTGTAACTGTTATTTTTCCCGAAAGCATTTTTTGAGTTGTTCCATGTTCGATGGAAAGTTTGTCATCGATTTCATTAAGGTTTGACGCATAGTCCTCCCAGAAGAGATCTTCGCTTAGTTGAATTAAATTCCACAGGAGAGGTGGCTTTCCAGCAGTAAGTTCATAAGGCATATTGAAGATTTCTGATACTCGTTTTTCAGTTTCTTGATCTGTTTCGCCGGTTGGTCTTGTTGCAACAAAAGCTGATTCAAGTTTCATCAAAAGCCCCATTGATTTATCTTGGTAGCTAGCAGTAGATACAAAACTTCCTGCCGGGAGATCCAGTTTTTCTTCGATAGCTGCTTGTCCAACAGATTGTTTTAGTGTGTCTTGGCTTTTAGTTGTTGCGGCCATGAAATATTGCAGAGAATTGGTAGGCATTTTTAAGGATTGTTCAGTTTTTCTGGCGGCAATAGTTTTGGCAAAATTTTTAATTTCTTTTGGGTTTTTTGCTAAATATATTAAATCTTTTTTAGTGATAAGAGTTGTCGAATTATCCGGGGTTGATTGTGTACTCGGGTCAGAATCAATAGCGTCATAGTTTTCTTCAATCTCTTCTCCTTTAACTATTTCTTTGATGTCTTTATTGATTACTTTTACATCTTCTTTTGTTTGATTTTTTATACTTTCATTTTCCGGTTTATCAAGTTCTGCCTGAAATTTTTGCCAATTTTCTGTGATTCTTCCAACAGTTGGGCTAACTTGATTTATTGCCATATGTTTTGAAAGCAGATCAAATTCTTGTCTGATGTTTTTTACATAATCTTTCAAAACTGTTTTAGAGGAGTCGATTGAATTTATGTTTTTTTCTATATTTTCAGTACGCGACCGGATATCATTAACTCTTGTAGTATAGAAATTAATATCATTGTTAATTTTTATAAGTTTTTGAACCGAAGAACTGTCATTTAATTTTGTTTGTAATTTTTGACCAACTGTACTGTTCTTCAGTCCTTCGAATAAATAATGTTGACCTTCTTGTTTGAAGACATCGGATGTATTTCCAAATAAAAATATTTTATTTATATCTCCTGATTCTACGGTATAAAATTTCGATGTAAATTCATTTTCGTCTATGCTTGTCTTCTTGAATGCTTCGCTTAGTTTAAAATCAGGATTTGTTTTGATATCAAATTGAGGTAGATGAAATGGATCATTGCTATACATAGATATTGATTCTATCGGTTCAATTTTGTTTATAAATACAAGATCTTTAGTCATTGTATCTTTATATTGAAGGAGCCAGTGATAAAGTATTTCCCTTTGATCATCAGCGGTTGAAAGTACTTTAGATATTTCGTAAGCACCAATTGTTTCTAATTTTGATCTATCTCCAGCTAAAAGCGGATCTATGCTTCCTTCAGGAATATCCAATGCTTCATCTCTTTTATTTCCTTGCGGCACTCCGCCTTCTTCTGTTGTGGCAGAATCACTAGGGTTTTTCGTACCAGCTGCAACATTCCAAGGATAATTTTTATATTGTTCAATTGTGCTTGCTTTTAACTCGTTTGTTATTTGTTCTTTAAGCCAAGCTACATTATGGTTGTTCAAAAAATTTGCTGTTGTATCTGTTTTGACTCCAAATCTTTCATCAGCAAGATATGGATTTGCTCTGATCCAATCTGCTCTTTCTTTTCCCATTGCAGTCATAAATTTATCAAAATCATTTGTTGCAAGGCTGTTTTCTTCAAGATATAGATTACCTTCAAGCAGTCTTTGTGCAATTCTTTCATTTAAACTAGCTGCCGATGTAATTTTGTCATAATCAAAAGTTCTAATTGGAAGATTTAATTCTTTTTCAATTTTTCGGGCACCTGCATTTCTTAAAATTTCAAGATTATTTTTTCCACTCAAACTTCCTGTTGGAAGTCCGAGCGATTGTTCGATGTAATACTGACCAATTGATGTTTCAAGTTCGTTAGTGTCATTTCCCTGGATTGTTTGTCTTGGAACGCCAAGTTGATCGGCAATAATGGCGCGTCCGAGATTATCCATTATGTCGTCAAAATTTGTTCCTTGCCAACTATGAGATGGGCTTTGAATGACTTGTTCAAATATTCCCCGTCCGATAAAGGTGGCGACATTAGATAGATTAATGGTGCTACTAAATTCATCTGAAGAATATTCATCTTGACTAATTCCAAGCTGATCAAGCAATTCTAAAAAGCTTACATTTGTAAGAGAATTTGCAAGCGCGTTGATTGATATTCCCAATGTTTCTTCGGAGCTGCCAAATTTGCCGCCTTGCCAGGAAATTTTGATTGCGCTTGGATTCATAGCTGTTGTTTCTGTTTTGGTAGTTCCAACCCAGTTTTTTTTAACTACTTTTACAGAACATCTCAAGTAGTCTACTGTTGCGACGTCAACTGCTTGGGAAAAACCCGAATCAGGATAAGCGTGCGAAAGAATTGAAGGTTCGGTCGATTTATTTACATCACTGTCTGATGCTACAATTTGTGATATTTGTATAAGCTCATGTCCGGCACCTCCCCTGTCTTTTGGTGTGACAAGATAAATTATAAAAGCCTTGACTCTTCGATCAACTTTATTTTGACGAATTGCTTCTAAGTCTTTTTGAGTAATAATCAATTTTTGCGTTTTATTGGCATAGTTCCAATAGGAATCAAAATATGATGTTGCAGCTCCATTAAAATCAGCATCAGCAAACACTCCTTGCCATTCTGGCGGGAATTCAATTACTCCGGAAATAGAGGTTTTGGTTAGTATTGCTTGCATCTGGGAAAGTCGTTCACCGGTAAATGTAACCATTGCTGATTTATTTTTTTCACCGGGTTCGGCAATTCCGCCGGAAAGAGCAAGTTTGTCTTTTTCATTTAATAATTCTTCGCCAACATTTTCCGCTTGAGCCTTTTTTGCATTGTAAAAGTCACTAAAACCGGCAAAACTTGGTGTTAGAAGCGCGATGATCATGTATGTAATTGTAATTTTTTGCCAATGCCTAAGCATATCCCTCTTTATTTAAAATGTTGAAATTTCCCCTTGAACTTGTTGAGTCGAACTATCGCTGCTTTTTCCAAGCAAAAATAATTGCATCTCAAGCCAAAAACTTAAGTCGGATTCGAGTTGATATGACCTGCTAAATCTTTCACCCCCGGTGCTTAATTGAAAGTGTAATTGTCCTTCTGAAGGTATATCAGAAATGGTGCCGATTTGATCTCCTGCATTTACATTGAAACGATCCTCTGGTTTACTGGTTTTAATACCGGCAAGTATGACTGAAGCATTTGTTGTTGTGTCTCCGCTCTCTGCACTAGTTTCATCAGCATTGTTATTTGAAATAATTTCAATTCTTTCTTGGTCTGTCCCTCTGCCGTAAACATAGGCAATACCGGAAAGAGGCGCCCAAACAGGGCTGCCTTTTGCAATAGCTATATCAACGGCATCATTATATCTACCCAGATCACCAAAGTCGGGATTGAAAATTGATTTGTATACATTGTGATCTGCAACAGCACCGTTGTTGAATGCTGAAAATCCGTGTAAAGTTTTTCCATAACCAGTAATTAAAGTTGGATTGATCGGAAGAGTTGTTGTGGTGGAAAATGCCGATGTTTCAGAATCGGTTTTTGTTAATACTTTTCCATTAAAATTGTAAATTAATTGAACCAAATATACAGATAAACTATCCGAGAGGTTGGATATTACGGTGTTGTTAGTGGCACTTGATCCTTGAGCAAGCACTATTTGATCAATTGTTGGAAGAATTTTATTATTAATTAAATCATCACCATTTCGTAATTGTTGTTTTTTTCCTTCATCTGTTTCGGTTTCAAGTTTATTTTGAATTTCTTTACTAACTTTCTGAACAGCTGTGCTGATTGAGCTTCCTTTGTTGGCAATTAATTCGGCATTCTTTTTTGGATCAGCTAAAGCCTCAATTTCTAAGGTATTTTTTTTATCTTCTATTGTTCCGGTTGGGGTATCCGGACTGCATCTACCGCCATTACAACTTAATGCTGCAGCAAAAAAAGCAATTGCAATTGCTATTATGGCTATTATTATTACAATTGGAATCCAATAAGGAGAAAGTGCAGCCCACGCAGCAGTTGCTGCTGCTTTTATTCCCGATTTCCAGATAGTTTCTACTATAAATTTCTTAAATCTATCTTTGAGAATAGCTTTAGCTTTTTCTGCAGCTTGCTCTTTGAGATTATTAACAACACCCGGCCCTGTTCCTTTGTTGTTGTTTTCTATCTCTTGGTTGTCCTCTTGTGGTTGTCCTAAGTCTGCCATTTTAATTCCACCCTGTTAATAAATCGATTTCATAAAAATTATTATTAGCTATGTAGTAAGCTTTGTTGCTATCTATTACGATAATTTGTGAAATAGCACCTAATACGGTTGTTTGAAACGGAATCATTTTTGATTGGGTTAAATCTATTAAATATAATGTATTATTATCAAAAGCTACCAATTTATTGCTTTCTTTAATCCAACTTATTTGTTTGACATTTGATTTTGCAGATAAATTATAAACCAATTCACCATTAAATTTTATAATTTTTAAATTATTGTCAGTATTATTAACTATTATGTATTCATTTTCAGGCGAAGGAAGAAAGTCAGAGACTTGTTCGGCAATTTTTTTGGTTTCAAGCGTGGTTAAATCAAGTAAATATAAATCATTTTCAGCGATTAGGACTTTTAAACCATCAGGTGTGAACATAAGTTTTGGGTTATTTAAATTTAGACTTTTCAGGTTCAAAATTATTTTTGAATTTTGCCCATTGTTATCAGAGAGAATTAATAATTTTTCTCCGCTGTCAGGATATGAAGTATAGGCTATTTTGTCTTGATCCGGGGAAAGAGCAAAATCATTTATTTTAGTTGCAATGGATTTTTGAGTCTGATTGACAAGATCATATCGTCTAAATTCATAGAAAAATAATTCATTTCCTCTTTGGACCAAACAATTTTGTTCATCCGGAAAAAAAACAATTTTTGAAGCGTTGCCAAAGTTTTCGGATGTTATTTTTTGATCTTGGTTATTTATGTGTTTGTAAAGAGCGCCATTTGAAAGATAGTAAATATTGTCTTTGTATTTTGTTACATATGCGGCATTTTTTGCAATTTCTATAGGTTTTGGCAATTCCGCAAGAATTGGCGAAATGGTTGTTGTAATTCCCGGGTTTATTTTAATATTTCTAAAAAAAGAAACAAAACCATCTTTTGCAACTTTAATTATATAATTACCGGTTTTAAGTTTTGCGTTTAAAGTAATAGGTTTTTCATTAGCATAAACAGTTACCTCTTTAGGGGTTGATTCGATATTTAAAGTTCCTTTGGAAAAGAAATAGATATACCCGAGAGTTACAAAAATTAGCAAACCTAAAACTAAAGGGATTGCTTTGATTTTTGCAGATAATCTAAACTTGGAGAACGCCAATTTGTCCCCTCCTCACCATTAATCTTCTTCTTGATTATATATTTTAATAACTCTTTTGTAAAAGTGTGGAAATCATTTTTAGTTTGTTGATACGTCTCTTGATTTTTTAACCAAATCGGTATAAAATATAGCCATCTGATTTCTGGAGGAGATAGGATGAAAACAGTTACTCTGGTATTGTTGGTTTGTTTGTCATTGGTGTCGGTGGCTCATGCGGACAAAGTCTTGATGAAAGCCGATCTGAACAAGGACGGCAAACAGGAGAGTGTCATCAAGACAGATTACTCATATGGAAGTGGCGGGAGCTTCTATTTCATTTATGTCAAAGCAGGATCTAAGGATCTGTTTTACCAAGGGTTCTGCTTGGGCAACGGCGATTTCCTTGTCCGCGATGTCAATCCTCGTTATCCGGGCAAGGAGATTGTGGTGTGGTATAAGTCTGATGAGAAGCCCTACCGCTTCGAAATCACTTGGTGGGGTTGGGATAAGACAATTGGGCACTACTCAATGTATAGTGCGGTGCTTTCGAAGAAGACTACTTGGCAAGCGGCGCTGAAGGAGTATGAAGGAAAAGAAGAGAAGATCCCGTTTTGCCAGATGATTGCTCGAGCTAGAATCTTGCTCTCATCGTTGAAGAATAAGGATATTTCGGCTGTTGATCGTGCGCTGGGTCCTGGTATGGAAGGAACTTACGAGAAGTATAACGATCAGATGTGGCCGGAACCGGGCTCGACTGCCTTTCAAAACCAGTTTTTCTGTAAGTTGATAGATTGGCCTCAAGGTAAAGGCAACGACTGGTTTTGTAGTGTTGTTTTCGAGGGGATAGAACCTAGAAAAGGATGGGATAGCGGCTATTCTATACAGATAAACTACATATCCGAGTCCCACCATCAATATCCTCGCGACTGGGAACCTTGGACACCGGGAGGATAATAGAAAACTGGTGTACGGGCGAATAGTTCATGCACATACACTTCGGGCCCCGCTTCGCGGGGCCCGAACTATTATATATATTTAATTGAATTTATAAAGATAATTATTTGAAAGAAAATAAATCAAATTATTGCTGTCCAGCAGGATAGTGGTTGGATCTAAATTTTCTCCTATAAATTGTTTTTGTTCAATTGTGTTGGTCTTGGTGTCGGCGATAAATATATTATCCTCTGAAGTGACCTTATTATTTAAGCTATAATAAAGTTTATCGCTAATTAGATTAAATTTATCTAGATTTTGGTTGTTTGTAATATTGTTGATTTTAAAGATTGATCCGTCGGTTGTATTGATTATTTCAAAAATATTATTATCTTCTTTTTTATACTGAATCAATATTTTTTGTTCTGACGGGTATATTTTTTCAGTTATAAAAACATTTTCATAAAGAATATCCTTTTTTTTACTTTTCAGGTTTAATCTTACAAAGTCAACTAACATATCTTCTTTGACGTTTTCACAATAAATATCTTGAGTATCGGGGTTGTAATATTTGAATTCATCACAATTTTCCGGGTCGCTGATTTTTTGAAAGTTAGTTCCGTCCCAATCAGATTGGTTAATAGATACTTTACTAACATCTAAATATTCATAAATTAATTTATCGTCTGACCAGTAAGGATCGAAAATATTTTCATTTAATTTACTAAGCTTTTCCTGTTCTAAATTGTAAGTATAAAAAATTTCAAGATTATTTATCTGATCAGTAGTGTTCATTAAAATGAGTTTTTTGTCATTTGACCAACTAACATAATTAATATAAGGAACATCTATAGGATAATTCTTAATGGTTGTTTTGTCTTTTAAAGAATATTTAATAATTGCTTGTTCCTTTCCAGCGATATATAATAGTTCCGAATTTTCATTTATAGTGGGAAAAAATATAGTATCATTTAAAATTTGTTTAGCATTTGTAGTTTTTGTTGAATTAGTATTATTGTTATTTTTGTTTTTATTTAGAAGTAAAAACATAATTAAAAGTCCAAAAAATAAGATTATGATTGTGATAATTAATATTATTTTTTTTCGATTATTTAACATGTTTTCCTTTCTATTAAGGGCAGACAGCACCTTTGCTTTTTAAATAATAAATATGACTACCAAGAAAAGCAGAAGGATTTAATAAAGATGCAATTGGGTAGATTGGATTGCGATTCATGGGATCAGCTAAAATAAAATTTGTATTATCCGGACTAACTCCTATTATTAGCACTCTATGCGCGCTACTTGTAAACGATTTTCTTCCTGGAATGTTGGCTGTTGTGTTTGCTCCAATGACTACTGGGATTTGTTGGTTTAAATAACATTTTATTTTTTCTAGTGTCGGCGGGCGTTTAGCAGAACCAAGTGGTACATATTTTATTTTTCCAGACAATTCTGTTGGTGTTGAGGTTGGAAGTCCCCATGACATATTATTGCCTCCCGGTGTGTATAAATCCCAAACTGTATCAGGAATAATGATTTGTTTCTGCATGGCATAATTTACTGCCATGCAAACCGAAGTGACAGCGCATCCAACTCTTCGAACCAAAGGATTGCTTGCCTCTGTTTGATATAGTCTGTAAGGATTAAAATTAGCAAGGCTTCCAGCAATAATATTTTCGATTTCATAGAAATATTGGTATGCTTCTATTACTCTCCCAACATAAGGCCTTGTTTCTTTGAATGTTTGGCCAACAGACCATGGTTTGCCCGAATTGTATCTTGAGGCTGCATCGCGTAATTTATCTAAATCAGTTGTATTTCCACCCGCACCATTCATAGCGCATAGATGTGCGGCAGCGAAGGCCGAATCCCAGATATTTTGTATTTCCATTCGTCCATCACCGTTACCATCTTGTTTGTGACCTTCCCATGTTATTGGCATAAATTGAAATGGTCCGCTTGCTCCGACTGTAGATGATGCCCAAGGTCCTGTAATGTCCGGCCAAGGAATACTTGGATTAAAATGAAAATCTGAATGGCCTCCTCCATGTTCCCCACCCATGAACATCGCGGCAATAAAAGCAGGTTGTACTTTCCATTTTTCTCCTGCTGCTGAAAACACTTTCGCATATTCTTCAGGAATATTTTTGAGTCCACCCTCGGCAAACATCTCAGCGGTTTTGCCGGGATTGTCGCTTTGGTTTCCGGCAAATAGGCCAAGAGCAAACATTGCTCCGATTGCAACAAAAACTACAACAATAATTATAATTACAATTTGAATAAATCCTTGATTTTTCTTTTCGCTTTTCATGAGCTTGATGATGTTGTTGACTGCGAGGCGAGTTCTCTTGCCGCTAGGATTTCTTTTGGATCGGTGGTAATAAGTTGATCTTCAGTGTATGACGCGATCATTTTAATGGCAACATGATTCATGCCGGCAAAGAAAATACCCTCTCCTACTCCTGATTCAAGGAGAAGCATTTTTTCACCCTCGGTTAGATTGAATACTTCAACGACTTTATCAATTGCTGAAGTGGATTGCTTAAGAAGGATCTGCATTGCCGCATTAGAGATAACACTTCTACCGTATTTTGAATCCAAAAAATCTTCAACATCTTGACTGATAATACTGACTCCAAGATAATATTTTCTTGCTCTTTTAACGAGCGAGTAAAGGAATTTTGCCGAGTCTTCATATTGCATCATCCACCATGCCTCATCAATAATTAGCAGTCTTCTTTTTAATTTAAATCTGATTTGACTCCAAATGTAAGTTAAAATCATATACATTCCAATTGGACGAAGTTCATCTTCAAGATCTCGAACCGAGAAACAAACGAATTTATTGCTTAAATCAAAATTGGTTGGTTTGGTAAATAGTCCGGCAAAACTTCCTTCGGTGTATTTTTGCAATTTCTTAACCATATTTTCTGCGCCGTTCATATTGGTTAAAATGCTTTGAAGATCTGTTATTAATGGTGCGGGGTTTTTTTGACTTTCCGGGTCGATGGTAATATCTTTTAAGGCATAAGTTTCATATAAAGCCTTATCCATAATGCCGTCTTCTTCAGGTGTTAATCCTTGCAACATCAAACCAAGAAGGCCATGTAAGGTTGCGATAGTTGTTCTTAAGTTGTCTTCACCTGATTCACCATCCATAACTGCCGGAAGATCAAACGGGTTAATTCTGGTATCAGAGTTAAGTGAAAGGTTTAGATAACTTCCACCAACTGCTTCGCAAAGTTGTTTGTATTCATTTTCAGGGTCGATAATAATTACATCAGTATCAAGCATCAGATATCTGACAGCTTCGAGCTTGATTGTGTAAGATTTACCGGCACCGGTAGTAGCGAAAATTACAGAGTTAGCGTTTTCTAAATTAAATCTATCAAATAAGACCAGTGAATTATTATGTCTGTTTAGTCCGTATAATATTCCTTCATTTGAGGTTAAAGTGGCGGAAGTGAATGGGAATGTGGTTGAAAGCGATCCCGTATCAAGATTTCTAGCTACATTTAATTGATCATGGAAAAGTGGAAGAGTAGCGGTAAAGCCTTGTTCCATCTGAAGAAGAGCCTGTTTTGTATAAATCAGCATTCCGCCAAGGGTTGATTCAAGCTGTTTTGAAACAGTATCAAGATCTTTGACCGAATCGGCATAAATTGTAAAATAAAGGGCAAATTGGAAAAGTCTGACCTCTCCTCTTTGCAGGACATCTCGCAATTCTTCAATATCTGAAATTGCGGTTTGGAGTTCAGGGTCTCGGATAATTCCTTTTTCCCGTTGGATTGATTCAGTTGATTCCAGCTGTGTAGCTTTTCTTCTTAAATTATTCATAACTTCATTAGATTTCAAAGGCATAATATTCATAGCGATATCTAAAGTTACATCGAAATCAATAATTGGTGAGATCCAATTAGTTTGAATGTAGCGCGGATAAGTGAAAACAAATAATGTGCGAGCAAATTTGTTGCCTATTTGAACATAATTTGGCTTGACCATAAAAGCAGCTGGAGCAATAAGATCAAGTACATTACTTAAACCTTGTTTGAATGTCATTTCCAGATTGCTGTTTGCTATTCCCGCGGCTTTATTTTCTTGTTTGGTGGGAGCAGGACTTTGCGGGGCAGTATTATTTTTATTTTCTATAGGATTATTTTGTGGTGGCATTTTCTCCTTCCTTGGTTGAGATTAATGCACTTTCTAAAACATTAACATCAGCTAATTTTTCTTCTGATGATTCTTCAGGGTTATAAATTTCATAAAATAATTCAACTAATTCTTGGGTTGATAACATTGCAGCCCGAAGTCCAAGACTGGCAAGTCCGGAGACGATCACACCTGTTCTTTCTGTTATTAGGGATTTGTATTGCAACAGTTGTTTTTCATCAATATTAATAGTTTGCTGCGATTTGTTTCCAAAAAGACCTGAAAATAAACCTCCGCCCGGTTTATTTAAGACCGGTGGCGAGTAAGGGACAACGACGAAAAATTGTTTATCCATAATGTTTGCGATATTGATCAGTCTTTGAACATATTCAATATAATCAGCGATCTGGATACTCATAAGTTCATTTTCTTCAGCTTCTAACTTTTTCTTTAATTGATTGATATAAGGTGTCAAATCGAGTTTTTTTGACCTGACAATAATTTGGATAGGAAATTCAAGAGAGTTTAAAAAACCTTGATAGGAAAAGATTAAGGCATTTTGTTCTCGCTCTGATTTTAATGCAAAGTTGACCGAGCTTACCAAAAGAACAGCACGAAAATCACCTGTTTTTAAAATGACTAATTCGTCGCGAATCTCGGCGATGTCAAGATGTTGTTGTGTGCTGGACTGTTTCTGTGCCAAGATTTCCTCCAGTTAAATTATTTGGCGCAATTGGTTGGTTATTTATTGGTGTTTGCCCGGTAGGCGGGGCTTGATTTGGTAGAGGAGTAGAAGCTGTTGGTTTGGCTGATTTCATATTGGATATATCTGTTATTGGTGCAGGGGCTGACATTGTTTGTAATTCTTTTGCCTGTTTCATTTGTTCGACTTGCATTGATTCAGTTGTGTGAGGGGTTTCAACTTTTTCGAGTGATTTCCATCCCCCGCTGTCTAATGTCTGTGCTAATTTCTGCAATTCGGATTTGCTAATTTTCTTTTTAGGTAAAGTTGGTTCAACGCGTTTTTCCTTGTGAGGAAGAATTATAGCTTCTTGCATTGAACCTTTTTGCCATACTCTTTCGCGCGGCTTGGTAATAAATGAAATTAAAGCAAGAATAAAATGTGAAAATGGTTGATCTTGAGGTTTGTAGAAAGTAAAAGCCAAGATAAGAATTGCTGTTGGTAATCCGGTCGCAATAAAAAGAGGCATTGGTAAAGTCGTTAGGAGAATATAGATAATAGAGCCTCCGATTGCAACAAAAATAAATTGCTTCAGCGTAAGAGGTCCGACAATTTTATCCTCCATATCTATGTTTTGCGGTACTCGGTATTGCACTTCCCTCCTTAGAGAATGTTTGGCTCTGCGTCTTGTCAGCAGACCTATTGTCATTATTAAGTATATAGCGTGAAAAATAAAAAATCAAAATTTTGAATTTTTCATATTATAAAATATTTGATTAAACAGATGCGGTATTATCTTGAATCAGCTTTTGAGCTGCTTCCTTTAATTCTTGGTAAAGCTCAACTATAGCGTTTGAAAGCTTTCCTTTAAAATCAGGAATTGTGGTTGAAATTTCTTGAATAATTTCTTCTTCGGTTTTATTTTCCATCATTTTTTCTAAATCATCGGGATTAGAGTCTGGGAGGTTAGCTAAAATAACTTCCATGGTTTTTTGAGCTACTCGTTCTCTAATAAGTTCTATTAATTCTGATTTGGTTGGATCGGCTAGATTTTCAAGTCCCAAATCTTTTAAGATTTGATCTGCTAATTCAGTTGGTTCGCTATTCATGGTTCCTCCGATTTATTATTTTTTTAAATATAATTAAACCTATAATTTTGGAGTTTGACCTTCAAATAAGAATGTCCAAACCTGTTCAAAGGCAGTTTTTCCTCCTCCGCCGCCATATCCTTCGCCACCAGAACTATTTGTTCCAAAACCAAATTCTGATTCATAATATGGCATACCCTGGTCAATTTGATTTTCATCACCTAATAAAGAATCGAATTGCTCTTTATTAATTCCGGCCAGTTTTTTAAATTTATAAAAACAGGCTTCGTGTGAGTCTAAATAACTGTTAATCTTTCCGGTCTGATCTAGTGAGGCACTTGCTTTAAAAGATTGGTATTTTTGTTCATTGGTAATTTCTTGGTTTGCTAAAAGTTCTTGAAGTTGGGGTATAAGTTCAGGAGCAACATTTCCTGCTTCAAATTGTGTAATAATTGCATCACTTTCTTTGCAATTTATTTTAGAGAGAAATTTTGACCAATAATCGGATTTTGTGCCGTCGCTAGCTAAATAGCAAGCTAATCTATCTGTAATAAGTTCTTCGGCTATTTGTTTAAGCTGATGATTTTGAAATTGTTCATAACTGTCCGGTTTGGTTATTCCTTTGGCTAAATATTTCTCATATAATAATTCCATTTGAGTTTTACCCTCGTCGTTTTTTTCACCCGAAAATCGACTGATTAGACCTTGAATATGATAAGTTTCACCTGATGCGGCTTTGGGGTCTTGAAGTCCGGCTCGAATTGTTTCAAGAGAGTAAGCGAATTCTGGAGGTAAACTTGAGGAATCAATTGTTTCACCTGAATTTAGATTTGCTGCATGATCTAGATATTGTGTTAACTCATTTGATTCATAAATCATTCCACTATGAATAAGACCATGAGATATTTCGTGTTGGAGAGTGTATTCTGTATCTATATTTTCAATTGTACTTGTGCCATTGAAAAATTCCGGTGAGATATAAAGTGTTTCTTGATCAAAACACATTATCGGATCATTTGGATCTCCTTCGTAAAGATCTGTTGATAGTATCACTTTAGAAATAACTGTTTCTGTGATTTCTTGAGCTAGTTCAGGATTTACAATATGTCTTTCGGCAAGTCCTTTTGTAATTTGATTATATAATTCTTGAAACTTTTTTTTATAAGATTCTCTTTTAGTTCTTTCTTCATCCGTTAATTTTTCATCAGTTTCCCCAAACAATAATTCTTGATTTGTTGTTGTTGGGGCTTGTTCGTCTTGCTCGGTTTGCTGACCTGATGGATTTGGAGGCGCAAAAACTGAACCCGCTGTTTGAGTTGGCTCGGTTTGAGATTGAGGTGTTTCTGTTTCTGTTTCAGGAAGATCAAACATAGCTATATAGTTCCATTAGTTGGAGGAGGAGTTGGTTCTGATGGTGGAGGTGTCTGTTGTTCTTGGACTGGTGGAGTCGGTGCTTGTTCGGCTGGTGGTGCGGATTCTGTGTGTGGTGCCCCTGTTGGGGTTTGACCGGTGTTTTCTGCAGCAGCTTCCGTATTTATTGTAACGGCTGGGGCAGTATTTGGTGAATTTTTTGGCGTACTCTGATTAACTCCTTGCTTAACAGCTTGACTGAAAACTCTTTTAAATTTACGGCTGGTTAGAACTGAACCTAGTTCGGCAGCAGAGCTAATAGGTTTTATGCTTGTTTGAGATGCAGCGGTTTTAAAGGCTGATTGAAGCATAGGTTTTAGGTTGTTTATGTTTTTTAAATTTTCTCCCATACCTTCAATACTTGAAGCGATTTTTTCGAGTGGTCCGGTTAGTTTTTCTTCAAGTCCTTCAAAACTGCCGTTTGATGTAGCTAAGTGTTGTTGAGTAATTGATTCGGCTTGTTTGGCGGCGTAACCTTGTCTGTAAATTGACCGGTGATTTGCTTTTTGAAGGCTTTCTATGACCGGTAAACTTGTTTCACTAAATTCCGGTTTTTGAAATTCTTTATAAATATCCTCGCTTTTTAAGGTTTCCATTCCTTTGATAACATGCTGAATATTTCTTTTCATGGTTTCTTCATCAGGCGAGGCTTCTGCTATTGCAGGAGAAATATTCTTTAGCTCTGCGTGACGAATTTCAAAAGAACGGTTGCTTGATCCGATCTCTTCCATCTGATCCTGCACCTTGCTTAGTGTTTCTTCATTAATTTCTGTACCGTTTAATTTAAGTTGCCTTGCAACTCCCAGCGCTTCGATACCGGCTGTTTTTTCGGTTGATTCATAAATATGGTCGGCAAATTTTTCCAGATATTTATTTTCTCTAGCCCTTTGTCCTTTGGCCGATCCTTCAAGTTCAGTCCATTGGGTGGTTGTGATATTGCGGTTTCCTCCGTATTTCGATGAGATATCTTGATAAGTGGCGCCAGAGTTTATTTCATCTAAAACCGCACTCGCGTCAACTGATTCACCTAAAATACCTTTAACTTTATCTTGATCAGCGCCCATTGAAACATCGTCATTAGTTTTTTCAGTCATGCGGTCTGTTCTTGATTGGTCGATTTCTTGTAATTTAGAAATTTCATCGGCTGTAAGATTTTGTCCGTCTTGTTTAACAATAATTGCTCCTGCTTTTAAACCTGCCAAAGCTTTATCTGTGTCGACATCGTTGCCTAGAATTTTTTTTATTGCCGATTCTTCTTTTTGGCTTATAGCATTTTCGAGTTCATTTGCCATATCGTCAAAAGTTCGTCCGCTACCTGTTCCAGCAGCAAAAGCCGGGATAGGGCGTCCACCTCCGCCGCCAGCGCCTGCTGCAGCTTTAGCAGCAGCTGTTCTAGCCTCTTTTAATAAGTCGGCGGCTCCTTTCTTTCCTCCTGATGATCTAGTAAGTTGTATCCATCTGTTAAATTGTTGAACTAAATCTGCTCTTTCTTCAAGTCCAAGTGCATCGAGCCCTTCTATACCGGTTTTTTTTGATGAAATTTTTGCAGGGCTTAAGGTTAGCATTTCTGTTAACTGTTTATCTTCCAAGGTAATTCCTTTTGCGGCTAAATCAGCTTGAGTTTTATTGAATTTATCCCATACAATTTTAGGATCGTTTACAAAGCCGTTGATCTCGCCTTTTTCTTTGAGATATGCCATATAGCTTGGTTTTGATCCGGCCAGTCCACCAAAAATTCGGCCTTTTTTAGCATCTGATATTCTGGCTTTTTCTGCATCTTCAGTTCTCATTTTCCAAGCATCTTTTGCGCCATAGAAATTTGTATTTTTAAAACCTTTTCCTACCGTGTTTTTAATCCATGCTTTTGCTCCTCTGTCAGTATCTTTGGCTTTAATGCCTGATCCTTTACTCCAAACTGATCCATAGGCTTTGCTTGCTAGTCCTCCGCCTTGTTTAAGAAGCCCGGACCAAGCTCCCATAACTCCGCCTCCCATGCTCAAAGGTATTTTTGCCGAGTAATATAAAGCGCCAATTAAGATTAAATATCTCATTAAAGCCATTCCTTGGCTTGGAGTGGCTCCTCCGCCTAAAGCATCAGCAATTGTAACGCCTATCCATATGACGAAGAAAGTTATGCAAGGCATAAATGTCCATTTAAAATACAAGTCCCACCATTGCTTGAAATATTTCTCTGTAATTGGAAATCCAACCGAGAAGAATGCAATTGGTGAAGCGATAGTTAAAGCTATAACAACAAAATATCTGATATAGAAAAGTAAAATCAAAGCCCAGAAAAATAAAATTGGGGCAAAAAGCAAGAGTACTAGAAGAATAAATGCTCCGCATCCACCAATAAATATCCACGAAACAACAATGCCGATTATGCCCAAACTAGCTACTCCGGAATTTGTCCATAAGCTCATACTTTCAATAGTTCCGATTCCAAGTTGTTCATAGACTTTCTCAAGCAAACCTCCTGATCCTGAACCCACGGCGGTTGCCGAACCCATTGTTAATAACCAATTTGAAAAAACAGCAGATGCTTCAAGAAGAAGTCGGCAGACTAAAAGTGAAAAGTTGGCTAAAATTGCGCCCAAAATAAGTGATGGCAGAATCTTTTTAATAGAATATGTGTCAATATTGAATCTTAAGACATTGGCTGTACCGGTAAAAAGTATAAAAATTACAAACAGTGAGTTTGACATGGCAAGTAATACTTTCCATGCACTCATAACTCCGCTTTCTACAATAGTGTCGGAAAGTTGTTTAAAATCAGGGTCAGCAGCATAGACATTTTTTATGATTGGCAGATTGTGTAATGGATTTAAAAGAGTATCAAAATCGATTTGATACAAATTTTTAAATACTATAATACCGACAAAAATAGAAATAATTGCTGACAAGCCGATTTTTAAATAATTAAGCTTTTTTTCCATATTTATACCACTAAATTTCTTAATCTATCGTTTGTGCCTTTGGCAAATCCGGCGATAATACTCCAAACAGCTTTGGCTACATCGCACATAACTCGTCCGATTAGAATGCCGGGAAAACCGCAATCGTTTCCGCCGATTTGCTCGATGATACTAATGTCTGCTAGTTTATGTTGAGTGTCGGAAGGAATTAGTTTTGTTTTGTCAAGAGTCATTGTTTGTTTGTAAACATTATGTTCACCAATTTTAGGCATATGGGTGTAGTCAGTTTGATTGAAATCTTTTTGAAAGAAATAGTATTGTTCTTTACCCCCATCTATAGAGATTTTTTCTGGTGTATAAACAAATAATTGTGTTTTACCGGTATATACATCAGTATGAATTCGGGCTTGTGTATCTGTGCCTAGGCTATCATGAATTAATTTTAAATTCATTTCACCTGATTTTAATGTTCCTTCAGCTAAAATTGGTCCATTGTTTGGCATTCGAATTTGAGCTTTAAATCCATCTGCTGGTAGGGCTATTTCAAATTCGTAATAAGTGTCATCGTTTTTGGAATGATCGGAAAAATCTGTTCCATCTTTGATTGATTGTGCAGAGGCAAGAGCAGCCCAGTTGCCACCTTTGCTAGCTGAATTATAAGTTTGGTTAATTATCAAATTATCTTCATCGGTTGTAGCATAACAAGTAGTAATCTGATCGCTTTTCCAAACATTTACCATGTATCCTGTAAAAGCGGTTGATCTGGCTCCTGTCCATGTATAGGTGTCGGTTTCCGACAAACAAGCCGGCTCCTCAACCCCGTCAAGTCGAGTAAGTTTAAAGTCATTTGTGGATTTTTTTTCAAATTTCCAATAGTCGGCAGCATAAGCTTTTGGTGGATTTGTAAATATAAATGCAAAATTTGCCAATAATAATATTAGCATCATCAGGGCTCGGTATTTTAATTTATTTTTAAACATTGTCCCCTCATAAGTATGCATCTTAAATTATTATAACAGCTGACTTGGAATTTTGAAATTATTAAAGTTTAATCGCTAGATGTATTTAAACCAATTCTCTGGATCCCAGCCTGCGCTGGGATGACAAAAGAAGTTGGGATGACAACTGTTAAACAACCAAATCCCTTAGTCGGTCGTTGGTACCTTTGGCAAAACCTGCAACTATTGACCACACTAAATTTGCAATATCACATACTATTTTATTTAAAAAGCGCCCAAGTTTGAAATTGCAGGGGTCAGGATTGTCTGTTGGAGGGCTTGTAACGGTGTGTCCTACAACAGTGGTAATTTTCACATCAGTATCAGCCGGTTTAGAGTAATCAAATTTTGTAAAATCAATTAAAACAATATCCGAGGTTGTGCTACCGTCTTTATCATATGTTGCTGAGATTCTGTATGCAACAACATCTGTTCCGGAGACATTATGAGTAAATTTTGTTACTGCTTTATCAACTGTGCCGACTTCTCCTAATCTGTCGTTAATATTTGTTCCCGATGCGTCGGGTGCTGTGCCTGATTCGATTTCAAATGATTTGAGATCAGTTGTGTTGGTTGGTTTGTCCCAGCTTAATTCAACTTTTGCAGCTTTATTGCTATAAGTAGAAACTTTTACTTTAAGATTAAGCGGTCTTCTTGTATCTAAAGTATCGGTTTGCCCGGATAATCCGCCTTCGGTTGTTTTTATCACGCTTCCACTTGGGGTTGTGGTTCCTTTTGTTGTCATTGTAAGTGTGCCTAGTGAAACTGTGTATCTATCAACTCCGCAAGCAACTACATTATTTGGATCATTATTTTCATCACGATCATTGTCCGGATTATATGGGTTGTCTTGCCAAGTTTTTTTACAGATTTTTGAATCACTTACTGAAAAAGACTTAGTAAAATTTTCATAACCAGTTTTTGATAGTTGCAGTTTATAGTTGCCTACAACAGGTGTGTAAATTACAAAGCAGTTCGAATCTGTTCCCGGCTCTGAAGTAAAAGAATTGCCGGTAAAGGTGTTTTTGATCTCTTTTGTAGTGCCATCCGGATGAGTTAATTTTACATCGACTTGTCCCGGTTTTGAATCAAACTTTAAAAAAACCACATTACCTGTCATTGCAGATGCTTTTTCAATATTAATGTTTGAAAATGAAAAAATCTGCAAGATGCAGCCTAGACAAATCATTGTACCGATAACTTTTTTCATTCCCCTCCGAGTTATTTTCTTAAACTATTTCTTAGAAAATCCGATAAATTTATTATAACATTCTTCAGTTTTTTCAGCATTGCCCTGGTTTTTATAAGCGAGTGAGAGATATTTATAGGTTTCAGGATAAATTGGGTCAATTTTTTTTGCGTTTTCAAGTGCTTTGATGGCAGAGTCGGCATCATCTGTTTTAAGATAAGCAATTCCTAAGTATAACCATCCATCTCGATAGTTTTCGTCATCTGAAACGGTTTTTTCAAGAGTAATAAGTGCAAGTTCTGTTTCACCTGTGTTTAATTGTTTAATGCCTTGAATTAAGAATTCATAAGGAGTTTTGTTTTTAGATTCGATATTGGTTTTATAGAGATTAATCGTTTCAAGTCTTGTCTGATCGTTTGAAATGATTTTTTGATTTGTGATTTTACTGGAAATAAAAAAATTAATTATAAATAAAATAAGCCCAAGAGCGATTATTTTTAATAAATTAGGGTGTTTTTGGAAAGTTGTCTTCATGTTGTTAACAATTTAGTTTTATGTTGAAGAATTAGAAATTAGAAATTAGAAATTAGAAATTTATGTTTATTTTCTTCTCATTTTTTCCACTAGTTTAAAGGCATTATAAGTGAAAGATGATAAGACCATGTCCCATCCTCCGATTAATTCTATTGTTTTCCCGCCAAATTGTCTTTTAAACTGACTTAATTTTGCGTGCTTGTGATTTTCGTTTTCAACTGGCGCAACTGCGAGCAAATCGTAAATTTCAATTCCTTTTGCTTTTGCGTCTTGCATAATGGTCCAATGCATTAGATACGGCGCCATTGCTTGACGCATTTCATTTCCGGAAACACCATATAAATAAGATGCGATTTTATTATAAAAAGAAACAATTTCACCGCAAATTGGTTTGTTTTGGTGATATCCAATATATAATGTTCCTATATCGTAGTCGTAAAGTGTTTTTGTGAGTTTCAAAAAATAACTAAATGGTCTGATGCTAAATTGATCTCTTTTGGCTGTGCTTTTCATTAATTCGTGAAAAGTTTTTAGATTACTTTCAAGGTCTTCTTTTTCTATTTTATTTATTTGTATTTCATGTTTTTGGGCAACTTTAATATTGTAACGACCCTTTGGCTTCATATTCATTAAAATTTCTTCAGTTGATGGTTTTAAATCAATCCATTGCCTGTAGGATGGTTGAATATCTTCAAAGGCTCGAACCCAGTTATTTTTTTCAAATGTGGTTTTTAGCTCTTCGCTGTATAATTCCAAAGGTTCTATTCTAACAAAAATAGGTTTATATTTTTTGATAAATGGTTTGAGATTTTCGTTTAATTCTTCAAGTGATCCTTGCCAATTATGCGAAAAAGGTTCTGGAATATAAAAAAAATAGCGATTAAAATATGGTAATTTTTTAGCTAATACTAAAAATGTGCCAGCTTTGAAATAAAACCAGTCACCGGTTGACGCTTTAAAATCACCCCACTCGGAGGTTTGCAAAATGCTGTGCATATATTTATTATAAAGTAGTTTGTTATTTTTCTAAAGTTAATTTTTTTTTAATTATTTTTAAATCAGTTTATGTAAGGGGCTAGGGGCTTCGAGTCTTGAAGCGCGCCCCTTTGCCCCTTACAAACCCCCACCCCCGCACGCCTGCCTGCCGGCGAGGCAGGCTTTTCAAGGAGCGTCAATAATAATTTACTTTCTTGAAAAATCAAAACTCGCTAGGCTCAAACATTGATTTTTCAAGAAGCATAAATTATTTTTTCCTTCCTTGAAAAAATGAATATTGGTTGAAATTTATGTCAAAAACAGGTATAATCTAATTACATTTATGAAAATTTTAGCAATTGAATCTAGTTGTGATGAAACTGCGGCCGCAGTTGTTGAAGAGAAAAATGGCAAAATTAATGTTTTGTCTAATTTGGTTTATTCACAAATTGAGATTCATCAAAAAACTCAAGGTGTTGTACCGGAAGTGGCTGCCAGAGCTCATATTGAAAAAATTTTACCTATAATTGATCAGGCTTTAATTAAAGCAAGTGAAACAAAAAATAGTATAGATGCAATTGCAGTTACGTCCGGTCCGGGTCTTGTAGGCTCACTACTTGTTGGGGTTAGCACAGCAAAAGCACTTGCTTCTGTCTGGAAAAAACCAATTTTTGGAGTAAATCATTTGGCCGGTCATTTGTACGCCTGTTTTATTGAGAATGATATAAAGTTGCCAGCCGTAGTTTTAACTGCTTCAGGTGGGCATACTATGCTTATTTTGGTTGAAAAGATTGGCAAAATTAAAATTCTTGGTGAGACAATTGATGATGCAGCTGGCGAAGCTTTTGATAAGGTGGCGAAGCTTTTGGGTCTTGGTTATCCGGGTGGACCGGCAATTTCTAAATATGCCGATAAATTTTTGGGTAAAGAACAAAAAATTCATTTTCCGCGTCCACTTATGAATTCCGGGGATTATAATTTTTCTTTTTCCGGTCTTAAAACTGCGGTTTTATATGCAATTAAAAAAGATTATCCCGAGATGAATAATTTAACAGATGAATATAAAGAAGAAGTTGCATATGCGTTTCAAGAAGCGGCTGTTGATGTACTTACTGAAAAAGCATTAAGAGCTGCCGGAGAATACAATGTGAAAACGATTTGTCTTTCCGGCGGAGTATCAGCCAACACAAGACTTAGAGAAAGAATGGGAGAAAAAGCAAAAGAATTTTCAAGCGATATTGAGGTAATTGTCCCGTCATTTAAATATTGCACTGATAATGCGGCTATGATTGGTGCTGCAGCATTGCTTCAAAGAAATATAATCAAGCCAACCACGCATGAACATGTAAAAGCTGATCCAAATTTTGAGCTTGCAGAGTAGTCGTAGAAATTAATTTTTACGTCATCCCAGACCTGCCTGGCGGCAAGGCAGGCTTGATCTGGGATCCATCTATCTAAATTTGTATTATAAACTCTGGATTCCAGCTTTCCGCCTAGGCTCGGCGAGACTGGTCGCTGGAATGACAAGATTGAATTATTAATCTAAAAGATATAAAATTTACTTATGGAACTTGAAAAAGCTTACGATCCAAAAATCGTTGAAGATAAAATTTACAAAAAATGGCAAGATGGCGGATATTTTAAGCCAGAGATTAATCCGGATGGCGATCCTTTTTGTATTATTATGCCACCTCCAAATGCTAATGGCGCCCTTCATATTGGTCATGCGGTTTTTGTGACCCTTGAAGATATTATGACTCGGTATGCAAGGATGCAAGGAAAAGCTGCGCTGTGGCTTCCGGGTGCTGATCATGCTGGTTTTGAAACTCAAGTTGTGTTTGAAAAAAAGCTTGAAAAAGAAGGAAAAAGCCGTTTTGGAATCGAGAGAGATGAACTATACAAAATGATGTATGATTTTACCCAAGAAAATAAAATTGGAATGGAAAACCAACTTCGCAAACTTGGTGCCAGTTGCGACTGGGATAGGACAAAATTTACTCTGGATGAAGATATTAAAAAAATTGTTTATAAGACATTTAAAAATTTATATGATGACGGCTTGGTTTATAGAGCCAAGAAATCAATTAATTGGTGTGTTAAACATCAAACTACGCTTTCTGATTTGGAAATAAAATATGCTCTGAAAAAAGATCCTTTATATTACATAAAATATGGGCCATTAACACTTGCGACTGTAAGACCAGAGACAAAATTTGGTGATACGGCTGTTGCTGTAAATCCAAATGATGCTAGATATAAAGAATACATTGGCAAGGAAATTGAGATTGAAACTGTTTTGGGCAAGGCAAAAATCAAGGTAATTGCAGATGATTATGTTGATCCTAAATTTGGCACAGGCGTTGTAAAAATTACACCCGCACATGATCCCAACGACTTTGAGATGGCCTTAAGACACGGTTTAGAGGTTCGGGAAGTAATTGATCAATATGGAAAAATGAACGAAAAGGCCGGTCCTTACGCTGGAATGAAAATTGACGAAGCAAGAGCAATAGTAGTTCTTGATATGCAAAAGAAGGGTCTGATCGAGAAAATTGATCAGGATTATACTCACTCGGTTGCTACTTGTTATAAATGCGGTAGAACTATTGAGCCAAGAGTGCTTGAACAATGGTTTGTGGCAGTAAATAAAAAAGGTCAAAAAACAGGCAAGAATCTCGCTAAAGATGCAATTCAGGCTGTTAAAGATAAAAAAGTTCAATTTGTTACTAAAAAGTTTGAGAAAATTTATAATCATTGGATGAGTAATATCAGAGATTGGTGTATCTCAAGACAGATTGTTTGGGGAATCCAAATTCCTGCCTATTACTGTGATTCATGCGGTAAGGACAATCCGATTGTTTCAGAAATAAAACCTTCAAAATGTCCAAAATGTGGATCTTCAAACCTGACTCAAGACAGTGATGTTTTTGATACCTGGTTTTCTTCTGGTCAGTGGCCATTCGCTGCTCTTAAAACAACTGGAGATTTTGATAAATTTTATCCAACACAAATTATGGAAACTGCTTGGGATATTTTATTTTTCTGGGTAGCGAGAATGATAATGATTGGTTTGTATGAAACTGATAAAGTTCCATTTGAAAAAGTTTATATTCATGGTTTGGTCAGGGATCAGGATAGACAAAAAATGAGTAAATCTAAAGGCAATGTAATTGATCCGCTTGGAATTGCAGAGCAGTACGGAACTGATGCGGTTAGAATGGCACTTGTTTTTGGTTCATCAGCTGGAAATGATACTTCTATTTCTGAAGATAAAATTCGAGGAATGAGAAATTTCGCCAATAAATTGTGGAACATTAGCCGTTTTGTGCTAATTGCACAAAACGAAAACTCAAAACTCAAAACTCAAAACTCAAAATCACAACTTATAATTCAAAACCTTACAGATAAGGATGCGTGGATTTTAAAGGAGTTAGATCATACGGTAAAAAAAGTAACCAAATATTTTGATAATTTTAAATATTCTCAAGCAGGTGAAGAAATTTATGAGTTTGTTTGGCACAAATTTGCTGACATCTATCTTGAGAAAGCTAAAGATCAACTGGCCAATGAGAAGTTAAAAGAAAATACCCAGGCAATATTATTATCAGTTTTGAAAGATACATTAAAAATACTCCACCCTATCATGCCGTTTGTAACTGAAGAAATTTGGTCTAAATTACCGGGAAACAAAGAAATGTTAATTGTCGAAAGTTGGAAAAAATGAAAACAATAAAACGTTTTTTTAAAAAATTTATTTCAAGAGATTTTTTAATCTGGACACATAAGTTGAGAGGTGCTGTTGCGGCTGCAATGTATAATTTTCCAGCCAAATCAATGATTGTAATCGGAGTTACCGGAACTGCAGGAAAAACTACCACATGTAATTTAATTGCTGATATTTTGTCAAAATCAGGTAAATCTGTAGCCATGGCTACAACAGTGAACTTTCGAATTGGCGATAAGATTTGGCCAAACAATACCAAAATGACAACTGTGTCTCCAATGGCTTTGCAATCATTTATAGCTAAAGCCGTATCTCAAAAATGTGAGTATTTAGTGCTTGAAACAAGTTCTCATGCTATCGATCAGTATCGTAACTGGGGCATATCTTATCACACTGTATTATTTACTAATTTATCTCATGAGCATTTGGATTATCATCACAGCATGCAGGAATATAAAGAAGTTAAAGGGCGACTTTTTGCAAACAATCCTGAAACGATAATTGTAAATGCCGATGATAAGGTTTCAGATTATTTTTTAGATTTTAAAGCAAAACATAAAATTACATATGGTTTGAATAAAGCGGATGTAAGTGCTAAAAAAATACTCTCTGATGCTAAGAGCAGTTTATTTACTCTGGTTGCTTCAGATTCGCAAATTGCGATTGAGCTGCCGCTTACTGGTAAGTTTAATATTTACAACGCAATTGCTGCTGCTTCAGTTGGATTGTCGTTTAATATTAGTTTAAATGATATTAAGTCTGCACTTGAAGCAACTGGTGGCGTGTCCGGTAGGATGGAGCGGGTTGATATGGGTCAAAACTTTGAGGTTATAGTTGATTTTGCTCATACGCCTGATGAACTTCAAAATGTTTATGAAACATTAAAGAGTGTTTGTAGATCAGAAATGATTGCTGTTCTTGGATCAATGGGTGAAAGAGATAGGACTAAAAGACCGGTGATGGGAGCTTTGGCAGGAAGATTTGCCAATACTGTAATTATTACAAATGAAGATCCAGTTAATGAAGATCCAATTCAAATTATTGAAGAAGTGGCAAAAGGAGTGCCAAGGGGTGCGAGCAAGGATCATCCTATGGTGGAGAATAAAAATTTCTTTAAAATCGTTGATAGAAGAGAAGCGATTGCAAAAGCATTTTCACTTGCAAAGGCAAGAGATATTGTTATTTTAACAGGTAAGGGCGGTGAACATGTGATGGCAATTGGTGATGAAAAAATCCCATGGGATGAGGTTGAGATTGTTCGAGAGGAACTTAAAAAACTGTTAGGCAAAACGAGATGAAGAAAAATAAACTATTAATTATTGACGGCAATGCCCTGCTTCATCGCACTTTCCATGCTATACCGCCAATGATTACTCGAAGTGGTGAACATACCAATGCGGTTTATGGTTTTATAACTATATTTTTTAAGGCATTGTCAGAAATAAAGCCTGATCTTTGCGTAATTTGTTGGGATGAGGGAAAGAAAACTTTTAGACACAAAGAATATAAAGAATATAAAGCCACGCGAGTTAAACAAGCTGATGAACTCTATTCGCAGCTTAGTAGAACTCGCGAAATTATGGATTTAATGGATATTCCAAATTATTCCTCTCCTGATTTTGAAGCTGATGATCTTATTGCAACATTAACCGAGCAAGCTAAATTGAAAAATATTGAAACCATAATTTTAACCGGAGATTTGGATTCTCTGCAGCTGGTTGAAGATGATAAGGTTAAAATTTACACAATGCGAAAAGGTATTTCAGATATTGTAATTTACAATGAGGCAGCGGTTAAGGAAAGATATGGTGGACTTGGACCGGAAAAGATGATTGAGTATAAAGCTATGAGGGGCGATCCGTCTGATAATATTAAAGGACTTGCGGGAATTGGCGAAAAAACTGCTATTACTCTTTTGGCTGAATATGGCGATATTGAAAATATTTATGAAAATCTTGATAAATTAGCTCCAAAAACCAGAGAAATATTTGCTCAAAATAAAGAAACCTTAGAGGAAAATAAATATCTTGTAACAATGGTTAAAGATGCACCGGTAACATTTGACGAAAAAAAATCTGAACTTCGTAAATTTGATCGAGAAAAAGTGGCAAAATTGTTTCAAGAACTTGAGTTTAAAACTTTGCTTTCTCGCCTGCCCTATTTTGAAACTAAAAATGCTGATCAAATCGGACTTTTTTCTGAAAAAAAAGAAAGCAGTGAGAATAAAGTTATTAATAAAAATTATGAGTTAGTTGCAAATATTGATGATTTAGTTACAAAATTAGAAGCGCAAGATCTTATTTGTTTTGATACGGAAACCAATGATCTCTATGGTGAGCTTGTTGGGATATCCTTTGCTTTTAAAGAAGATTCAGCATTTTATGTCCCAACTCTTGAGCATAAACAGGAAATTTTAGATAAATTGAGACCGATTTTCAGCAGCAGCAAAATCAAAAAAGTGGGCCATAATTTGAAGTATGATTATAAGGTAATGAAGCAAGAAGGAGTTGAGGTTGAGTCTCTCTATTTTGATTCAATGATTGCGTCTTATGTTTTGCATCCGCATTATAATTCTCATTCAATGGATAACCTTGCTTTTACTGAACTGGGATATGAAACTATGCCTCTTTCTGCTCTTTTTGATATGGGTGATGGCAAAAAGGCAAAAATTGGAGATATGAGAAAAGTTGATTTGGACTTAATTTCTCAATATTCTTGTGAGGACGCTGATATTACTTTAAGGTTGGTTAATAGATTTAATAAAGAATTAGATGAGCATCCAAAGCTAAAGAAGTTGTTTTTTGAGGTTGAAATGCCTCTTGTTAAAATACTTTCTGATATTGAGCTTCAAGGAATTAAAATTGATGTTGATTTACTAAAGAAAATGAGCAAAGAAATGCACTTCGAGCTTGGAAAAATCGAATTGGATATTTATGATATAGCCGGTCGAAAGTTCAATATTAATTCAACCCAGCAGCTTAAAGATGTGCTTTTTAATACTTTGTGTATCAATTCCAACCAGATGAAAAAAACAAAAACCGGTATTTCAACAGCTGCATCTGAACTTGAGAAATTACGAGGTCAGCATCCAATTATTGAGCAGATTTTTCGTTATCGCGAACTTTCAAAATTAACCAATACTTATATTGATGCTTTACCGGAACTGGTTGATAAAAACGACAGAGTTCATACAAGTTTTAATCAGACTCTGACATCAACCGGAAGGTTTTCATCAAGCGAACCAAATCTGCAAAATATTCCGATTAGAACTGATGAGGGAAAGAAAATTAGGTCGGCTTTTATTGCCGATAATGGTTATAAATTGATTTCTGCTGATTATTCTCAAATTGAACTTCGGGTTGCTGCTGCCATGTCAGGAGATAAAGAAATGATTAAAGCGTTCAAATCAGGTAAAGATTTTCATGCCATTACAGCTTCAGAAGTACTGGATGTGCCCCTTGAAATGGTTGATCAAGAGATGCGTCGTAGGGCAAAAGCAATAAATTTTGGTATGATTTACGGTCAGTCCCCGCATGGATTATCTGAAGCAACAGAGATGACGCATGAAGAAGCAAGAGATTATATTGATAAATATTTTGTTCATTTTCATGAACTTAAGAAATTTTTAGATAATTGCGTTGAAGAGGCGCATAAGAAGGGTTATACAGAAACTTTTTTAGGTAGAAGACGATATGTGCCGGAGATAAATTCAAGTATTTTTCCTATCAGAAGTGCAGCTGAAAGAGTGGCGCTTAATACTCCGCTTCAGGGAACAGCGGCTGATATTATTAAGATCGCAATGGTTAAATCTTATGACTTTATTTCAAATAATTCGGATTTTAAGGATGTGAAGTTATTGCTTACGGTTCATGATGAACTTGTTTTTGAATGTCCTGAATCTCGAGTAAAAAATTTTGTTCCTGAAATTAAGAGAATTATGGAAAATGCACTTGATCTGGGTGTTTCACTTGATGCAGAGGTGAAGGTTGGGCGTGATTGGGGGACGTTAGAGTCCATAAAGTTAGAAAGTTTATAAAGTTTGTAAAGTTGATGACCAGATTTGTCATTCCAGACAGGAAGTGGAACGCTCCTGATCTGGAATCTATATTATAATTTTATAATTTTTTTTATTTTCTGAAAAAGGTCAAAATAAATAATGTTTTAAATATGGAAAGGGCGGGAAGATTAGATCTTCCCGCCCTTTGTCGTGCGGTTGTTACCGCTTGCGACGCCACGTGGCGCCTGCGAGTCCGATGAAGCCGGTTAGGAGTGTTACGATGTTCCCCGGCTCCGGAACAGGATTGGCGAAGATGTCGAGGGTATATGGCTTGTCTGATGGAATACTGATGCTCCCTGCTTTCGTCAGATCAAGCCATATAGTCGTTGATCCTTGATCTATCTCGCCATAAACACTGAATTGCGGCCATAGGTCGCCTTCTTGGTAGAAGTAGACTGGTTGCCAATTGTATGTCTTCCAAGACAGGATGAACTGTGACGGAGCGCTTGGAATTGGCGTGATTGACATTGTCTCTGTGAATGGCGCCGTCGATCCGTAATGGATCTGTGCGCCGAATCCACCTTCGAGTGAAGCGTTCACGCTTCCCGTGATAGGAAGTATGTGAAATCCGTAGGCGTAGTCGTTACCACCAACGGTAACTTTGCCGGATGAACAGTTGATCGTGAAATCGACTGCCCAGCCCTTGTAGGAAGGTTCGCCAGCGAAAGCCGGCATGGAAATGAGACTGATGAGAAGAACGACGAGAACTGTGAATCTGGTTTTCAATGTATCCTCCTTGAGCCTCGGGCTTTAAGCCCCGCAGGCGCGCTCCCAAACTTCAGAGCTAAACTGCCGGCAATTAGAGCTTTCACTCTTAGAGTTCGTTGTCGGCAAATTAGCTCCTTGTTTAAGTAACGGTTTAATATACCATATCTTTATGCTTTTGTCAAGACAGTGTAAGATAAAATAGTCCATAAAGTTTGTAAAGCGCCTCGTTGGCGCTCGCCGTAGAGGCGAGTTCATAAAGTGGAAAGTTTTTAGTTTAAGTTATGGTTTTAAGATTAAAGTTTTAATTTTTGAGTTATATTTATGGTTTATTTGATTTACGGTGAAGACAATTACAGGAGCGGAAAAAAACTCGAAGCAATAAAAGAAAAATATCGCTCTACTTGCGGCGATATGAATTTGGTTGAGATCGACGCAACCGAAGCAAATTATGATTTTCTGATTAATCAGATATCGGCCTCTCCTTTTTTAGCAAATAAGAGGTTGGTTATTATTAAATATTTATCTAGATCAGATCCAAAACTCAAGGAGAGGCTATTGGCTCATCTGAAAAAGATACCAGATTCAACAGTTCTGTTTTTTTATGAAGAATCAATTGATCGGCGCACGAATTTTTTAGATATTTTCATTAAGGCAAAGATTCCAATAGAAGAATTTACTGCTTTAAGTCAAATTAAATTAAAAAATTGGATTAAATCAGAGTTTGAACCATCGGGTGTAAATATTACTTCTAGCGCGCTTGAGAAATTAATTTCATCTTCAGGCAGCAATCTTTGGAATATGGGGGAAGATATTAAAAAAATAATTAATTATAAGGTGGGACAAAAACATTTTAAGACTGCAGAAAGTTTAGATGTGACAGAAAAAGATGTTTCTTTGCTGGTAAAGGAAACGATCGAAGTTAATGTATTTCATTATGTTGATTTTTTAATTTCAGGAGATTTGAAAAAATCACTCGATTATTTGCAGGTATTGCTTTCAAGCAAAGAGGAGCCGATTAGACTTCTCGGTTTAATTGTAAGTCAATTTAGAAGTTTGATTATGATTAAAGATTTATTAGATAATAATTCGGGAATAACTTCCGGTATGGTTGCGAAACAAACCGGAATAAATCCTTATGTGGTTTCAAAATTTGTTGGGCGTGCAAAAATGGTTCAGATGAAATCATTAAAGGAAAAATATAACAGATTATATGAGTGTGATAAGGCAATGAAGACTGGTAAAATCGAGCCGAATTTGGCATTATATTTGCTCACAGTGCGTCTCTGTGATAATTTTAATAAGTAAGAAAGATTTTAAATCGCGAGCTATCAAGGAGCGGGATGGATTTTTGGCAAGCACTAAAAATTGTAATTAAGCAGTCGGGCTTTTATAAAAAGCAGATGATTTTTACTTCATTTGTTTTTTTGTTTGTTTTTGGCGGAATTATTTTTTTCAGAAGCCAATCATTTAATGCGGCTGAACTTATGAATGATAATAAAACTGATTCTATGTATGGTGAAAGTAATTTTCATTTAACTGTTGAAAAAAATGGCAATGTTTTAGCTGAAGGAAAAAAATTTAAGAAAATTAATGTTCAGGAAGATTCAGATGTTTTTCATTGGGAGGTTTTAACCGGTAGTAATGAATATATTAGTCGAATGAATATTTATATGGCATTACCGGACAATATTTTAGCAAGTGAAGTGAAGCCAAGAATAATTGATCTAAATTATACCAGTAATTCAGGGACGAAAAACTTGGATGATCATACGGTATTGTATTATTTTGATGGGATTGGGATGAATAGTAACTTAACTATAGAAATGGAAATTCCAAAAGGAAAGATTAATTATCCATTTACTCAAGTGGCATATAATTATCTTTTTGTTCAGAATGTTAACTGGTGGCTTTACGCTAGTGCTATATTGGCAATAATATCTTTCATCCTTATTACTATTTTGTTGCAAAGAAGAGTTTTGCTAAATAGATCGGATGCTCCGCGTTACGCATTGGATCATTTGCCTTCAGATCTTCCTCCAGCAGTAGTTTCAGTGCTTAAGAATGGTAGGGTGGGTTCACGAGATATTGCCGCAACTCTGGTTGATTTGGCGCAAAGAGGGTTTATCAATATTTATTCAAGAGGTGCTGATACTTTTACTTTTGGAAAAAGCAGCAAGCTCGGTTCGGCTAACCCGGTTGGACTTAGAAATTATGAACAAGTGCTTTTAAGTAAAATATTTAGCGAAAGTTACAAAAGTACCAAAGAAGATATTCAGATGAGGATTGGAAGACATATTTTTTCGCGTAAAATTGCGGAGGTTTATTTTTTGATTTACGAATCAGCAATGAGTTATGGTTTTTTTGAGGAAAATCCCCAACTGATACATAGAAAATACAAATTGGGTGGGATTTTGATTTTCTTTTTCTCAATGTTTGGGTTTATTGCGACTTTGTTTTTAGATATGGCGCCGGAGTATAGCATGTTTGCATGGTTTGCGATTATGGTTTGCGCAATGTACATTGTTAAACTGTCCAGTAAGGTTATGCCTCGAAGAACCAGTCTCGGCAATACTGTCAGAAAAGAGTGGTTGGCTTATGAAAATTATATCTGTGAGAAGAAACCAATCCCGTTTAATCAGGATTTGACAGCGCTGTTTTCCAAGAATTTACCTTATGCGATTATCTTGGGAAAAGAAGTTGAATGGACAGAAAGATTTCTTTCTTATCCTTTCTGTTTGCCTTCGTGGCTTGATTCAACCGAGCAGATAATAAGTTTAGATCAATTTGTAAATCATCTATTTCCATTGGTTGGATATGTCGGTATCTCTTTAGATGAGGTTCACGAACCAACAGTTGATTAAATCTAGAGTTTGTATATTTTAATAATTTTTTTTGTCATTCCAGACTCCTATTTCGTCATCCTAGCGACCAGTCTCGCCGAGCCTAGGCGGAAAGCTGGGATCCAGAGAGTTTGTTTGTTTTTTATACTTCTAGATTCCAGCCTGCGCTGGAATGACACCAATTCTATAATGACTTTTAGAAATTAGTTAGAAATTAGGGCAATTAGAAATTAGAAATTCATCTAGTACTCTGATTTAAAATGTTCAACAAGACCTATTTTTTCAATTGGCCAAATTCGTAGATATGCGCGGCCAACAATATTTTTTCTTGGAACAGTACCCCATTTTCTAGAGTCGGACGATACACCTCTATTGTCTCCCATCACAAAATACTGATCTTGCGCAATTGTAACATCAACATAATCATTTTGTTCTAAGTATAAAGGTAGATAATCTTCAGTGTATTTTTTTCCATCAATAAATACATTTTTTCCAGTAATTTTGATATGTTCACCGGGTAGGCCGACAATTCTTTTGATAAATTTCTTCTTTGTTGGTTGCCCGGGGAATTTTAAACCTATAACATCGCCTCTTTGAGGAATTCCAAAAGTGTAACGAGTTCGGTCCACAATTACCAATTCACCATCTTTGTAGTTCGGTTCCATGCTCGTTCCCCTGACGATTAAAAATGTGGCAAAAAAATAATTAATAATAATTAATATTGCAGCAAAAAAAATAACACCTTTGATTAATTCATAAAGGCATCCGCTGTATAGAAATAGTTTTTTAACAGATTCTATTTCCCCTCCTTATTTTTTTTATTTCTTTTTAGAAGCAGTTTTCTTAGCACCGGTTTTTTTAGTCGATTTTTTAACTAATTTTTTTGTAACCGCTGTTCCCTCTTTTAAAGATTTTGCAATTCTGGATTTAATTCTTGCCGCTTTGTTTTTTGAAATAATGTTATTTTTTACAGCTTTATCAATTTCTTTTTGGGTATTAGGCATTGTTTCTGTAGTTGATTCTTTTATCGCTTTTTTGTAAGCAACTTTAAGAGAAGTATTTCTTTTATTGCGAACAATTGATTGTTTTAATGCTTTTTTGGCTGATTTGATAATTGGCAATTTAGCTCCTACATAGATTAAAAATGTTTTTGATGTTTTAAATATACCAGATAAAATGTTTTTGGTCAATATTAGCAAGACTCGATGGCTATGTTGGGTTAAGATATGAAAAAATGGAGCACACTATTGACTTTTTAACCGAATCGTACTAATATTGTTTAGATGTTGTAAGATATACAGTTCTGAACTCTGGACAGGAGGATTTCAGTTATGTCAAAGCTAGAAGCACTTACCACCCTTCCGACAATGGTTTTACTGAAGTTTATTGAGAACTTTCGGTTTGACAAGCGAAAGGATGGTTGGGGACTCGAAGAGGATGTTGTCACCCTTGCGACTCTGAGACTGGACTCTCTCCTTCGGGAGGGTGAGTCCAGTTTGGCCGGGTACACGATAAGAGAACGAGACAAAGAGGACGCCGAGGAAAAAGGCGTTTGTGCTGGGCAGCTCCAGGCCGAATGGATGCTTGAGCATCAGGACAAGATACCTGTTGAATGGCGGAGCTTTTATCTGGTGTTTACTGGCACCGTATGGTGTAGTCCGGGCGGTAATCCCTATGTCTCATATATGTTTTGGGGTAGCGGCGAGTGGCATCTACGCTGGGTCTCTTTCGGTCGTCGCGACCGGTATGACGACAACTTTTGTCTGGTGCGCCTCGGCAAGTAACGTTTTGGCGCTTGGGAATTTGGGTTTTTTAGATCCTTTGACCCTTGTGTTCTTATTCTGACCCTCGCTTGGTATAAATACTAGGCGGGGGCGCTTTTTAATTTTTTTCTTTTTTCGTCTCTTGGTATAAATTTTCGAGCTTCGATTTTAATTTTAGTATTGTCCCATGTTTTATGAGTTTCAAATAAGACTGTCTGGTTGTTTTATTCGGAGACATAACAATTCTCTTAAATATTATCCTTTTTGTCACTGTTCGCAAAATTCGCCAAAGCCTTGAACATGGGTGTATTGATCTGCCACCTGTTTTTATAGTGCCGCATTTATTAAATTTTGATTAGTTAATTCTTGACTGAACCGGTTTTTTTGTTATACTGAATATGTCATGAGGGGCAATTAAGGACTGTAAATAGTCCGGATAGCCTCTTTTTTTAACTAAATTTATATATGGAAACAACTCTAAATACAAAACAACAGGTTTCAGAGCTGATAAAGCACAGCCAAAAGATTTTGATTCTCACCCATACTGATCCGGATGGCGACGCGATTGGATCTCTTTTAGCGTTGACTTTAATTCTTAAACAAATGGGAAAAGATGTTACTGCTGCTTACGGAGGGCTTTTATCTCCAGCTTATTCTTATTTGCCTCTTACACATGTGACCAATAACTTTGTTGTAAATAAAGATTTTATTATTAAAATTGATACTGAAAATACAAAAATTGATCGGATATCTTATCGAGAGTCAGAAGAAAAAAAAGATCAACTAAATTTGGTAATTACTCCGACTCAAGGTAGATTTGAAGCTAAAAATATTAGTTTTGAAGAAGGTAAGGCTAAATATGATTTGATTTGTTTGCTTGATTGCTCTGAAGAAAGTCGTACTGGAGCTATTTATCGGGAAAATCCGGAATTATTTGAAGAAACCCCAATTGTAAATATTGATCATCATCTTACTAATACTCATTTTGGCAAAGCAAATTTACACGATCTAAATGCAACTTCAACCTGTGAAATTTTAGTGTCTTTGGCTGAATCATTAAGCAGGGAGAAAAATTTGGTTAACGCCGAGATCGCAACATGTCTTCTTACCGGTTTGATTACCGATACGGATAGTTTTCAAAATGATAATACAACACCAAAATCATTTACTGTGGCAGCTCAATTGGTTGCGGCCGGGGCAGATCAGCAGAAAATTATTCAAAAAGTTTATATGTCCAAATCTTTCCCTGTTCTTAAGGTGTGGGGTAAAATTCTTTCCAGTTTGACTGAAGAAGAAGAGAACTTTGTATGGGCAAAAATTAATCAAATAGAACTAAAAGAATGCGGTGCAGATAGTACCGCAGTAGAAGGGGTAAACAATGAGCTTTTAAGAACTGTTCCAGAATCAGATTTTTCCCTTTTACTTACTGAAAGAGAAGATCAAAAAGTTTATGGCAGTTTAAGGTCAATTAATAAAAGTTTTAATGTGTCAGAAGTAGCAAAAATTTTCAATGGAGGCGGACATGCTGTTGCTTCGGGATTTCATATAGATAAGCCTTTTAATCAGGCATGCGAAGAAGCTATCTCGTCAATTAAAGAATATCTTGTAAAATTGAAAAAAGATACTCGAGTCGGAGAAAATAATATTAATGAAATCTAGTTTGGTAGAACTTATTTGGTAGAACTATTGCAAAATATTTTAATCTATGATACAATTCTAATTGTTAAACATTAAGTACTAAAAAAGTGAAAAAAACAGAAGAAAAACAAGAAAATCAGAAAAAAAATTTAGTAGAGCAAGTTCGCTCTCATAAAAATGATACCGGTTCTACAACGGTTCAAATTGCTTTAATCAGCGATCGAATTACAGAACTCGCTAAACATTTACAAAAACACGCAAAGGATTTTGATTCTAAACGCGGTCTTTTAATGATGATTGGTAAGAGAAGAAGACTGCTTAATTACCTACAAAGAACTAGTGTTAAAGATTACGCTAAGTTGATTAGCGAATTAAAATTAAAAAAATAATAAACAATATTTAATTGGACTCATTCGTTTTTAAAACGGTTCTCAAAGTTCAGAAAGGGTTTTAAGTATGACCGAGAAAGATACTAAAGGATTAAAGCAGTACGAAATTGGCTTTAACGGAGAAAAGGTTTTTATTGAATCTGGAAAAATGGCAAAACTAGCCAATGGCAGTGTGACTGTAAGATATGGTGATACTGTTATTTTGGCAACTGCTGTTGTTTCTAAGACTCCAAGAGAAGAAATAGATTTCTTTCCTCTTTTGGTTGATTATGAAGAAAGACTTTATGCAGCAGGTAAAATTTCCGGTTCAAGATTTATTAAAAGAGAAACAAGACCATCGGATCAGGCAATTTTAACCTGTCGTTTAATTGATAGGCCGCTTAGACCGCTTTTTCCAAAAAATTATTATAATGATGTCCAAATTATTATTACAGTTCTATCATTCGACGGAGTCCATGATCCTGACATTTTATCTATTATCGGTGCTTCAGCTGCTTTGTGCCAAACAGAAGCTCCGTTTGAAGGACCAATTGCAGCTGCCAGAGTTGGAATGATTGATGGTAAATTAGTTGTAAATCCTGATTTGTCAGTTGCAACAAATTTAACCTTAGATTTGGTTATTGCCGGAACAAAGGATAAAGTATTAATGATTGAAACTTCATCTAATCAGGTTGACGAGAAAACAATAGTTGATGCTATTAAATTAGCACAAGAAACATATGCTCCTTTAATTGATATCCAAAATCAAATCAGAGAAGATTCTGTTTCTGCTATCGTAGTTCCTTCAGAAGAAGCAAAACCAATTGAAATTGAACTTAAGAAATATATTGGTGATAGAGTTGCCGAAGTTGTTCTGCTTGAAGAAAATACTAGAAAAGAAAAAATTGATGAATTTGAAAAAGAGATTTTATCTAATTTCGAAGGTAATTATAAACAAGTTGATCTAAAATCAACCTTTGGAAAAATGATTGAAAAAGAAGTTAGAAAAACAATTTTAGAAAAAGGTCAAAGGCCAGACGGAAGAAATGAAGATGAGATCAGGCCAATCAGTTGCGAGGTGGGACTACTTCCTCGAACTCATGGTTCAGCTTTATTTACTCGTGGTCAAACGCAGGCATTAACTATTGCAACGCTTGGTTCTCCCGGTTCAGAGCAGATTATTGATACCATGGAATTTGATGGAACTAAGAAATTTATGCATCATTATAATTTTCCGCCATTTTCAACAGGTGAAGTAAAACCGCTGCGAGGTGCTTCAAGAAGAGAAATTGGACATGGTGCACTTGCTGAAAAAGCTATTGTCAAAATCGTTCCCGATGAGGATAAATTTCCATATACTATTCGCTTGGTTTCTGAAATATTATCTTCAAATGGTTCCAGCTCAATGGCTGCAACTTGCGGTTCAACCTTAGCATTAATGGATGCCGGAGTACCAATTAAATCTCCTGTTTCCGGTATTGCTATGGGTATGGTTTCAGGTGGAGATAATTTCGAAAAATATCGAATATTAACAGATATTGCCGGTATTGAAGATTTTGGTGGAGATATGGATTTCAAAGTTACCGGTACAAGAGATGGCATTACTGCTATTCAGCTTGATACTAAAACAAAAGGTTTGCCAATGCATATTATTGAGGAAACCTTGGAAAAAGCAAAAATTGCTAGAAATAAAATTTTGGATATTATGCTTCAGGCAATTTCTGCCCCAAGAGAAGAGATGTCAAAATATGCTCCAAGAATTATTTCCTATAAGATTAATCCGGAAAAAATTAGAGATATAATCGGTTCCGGTGGTAAAACTATTAATAAATTAATTAATGATGCCGGTGGTTCAGAGGCGGTTAGTATTGATATTGAAGATGACGGTCTTGTTATGGTTACTTCAAGTGATACCAATGTTGCAAATGGTGTTTTAGAAAAGATTAAAGCGATGACCAAAGAAGCACAAGTTGGCGAAATTTATGAAGGAGAGGTTGTAAGAATTCTTGATTTTGGTGCTTTTGTTGAGCTTTGGCCAGGACAAGATGGTATGGTTCATATTTCTGAACTTGCTCCTGAAAGAGTAAATAAGGTTACAGATGTTCTTAAAGTTGGCGATAAAATTAAAGTAAAAGTTATTCAAATTGATGATCAGGGTAGAATTAATTTAAGCAAGAAGAGGGTTGAAGATAATAGTTAAAAGTTCATAAAGTCCGTAAAGTTTGTAAAGTCGAGAAAGACTATGTCTGCTAAATAATTTATATTATCGCGAGGTCATCCGTGACGATCTATATGATAGATTGCTTTGTGAATACACTCGCAATGACCAAGAGATATTGTAGTTGTAAAGACAATCTATAAGTATCCCATTAATACTGGAAAATTTCTATATGTTCTTACTTTATAAACTTTTAACTTTATAAACTTTATAAACTCTTCTATGTCTCCAGATGAACTCGCTCAAAAAATAACTAATTGTAACAATTGTTCACTTGCAAAATCCAGAAGAAACGCAGTTGTTGGTGAAGGCGATATAAATTCCGATATCTTGTTTATCGGTGAGGCACCGGGAGAAAATGAGGATAAGTTAGGTCGTCCGTTTGTTGGTCCTGCAGGCGAGCTTTTGACAAAAATGTTGCATAAGAACAATTTAGATCGTTCATTAATTTACATTACAAATGTTGTGAAATGTCGTCCGCAGTTTAATAGGGATCCATTGCCAGACGAGGTGCAAGCATGTGCTTTTTGGCTTAATGAACAACTAAAGTTAATTCAGCCCAAAATAATCGTTACGCTTGGCCGCCACGCTCTAGAGAAATTTTTACCGGGGATTGGAAGAATTTCTCAAGTGCATGGCCGGTTGTTTAAAAAAGGTAACTATTATGTATTGCCTTTCTATCATCCTGCAGCTTGTTTGCACCAAATAAGTCTATTGTCTGAATTTGAAGAAGACTTTGAAAAACTAAATGATATATTGAATTCTATTAATAATTAATCGCAGATCGTGAACTAATTGACGATTTGCAAAGAAAGGAAAAATGGAAACAGTTAGACTTGCTCCAAGACTTAATTCTCCAGCTATTACAACAACGGCAAAGGTGAAAATTATACCTTTGGGTGGTTTGGGAGAAATAGGTAAAAATTTAATGGTATATGAATACAAAGACGAAATTATGATCGTTGATATTGGAATTGCATTTCCAGGTAAGGATTTACTTGGCATTGATTCTGTTATTCCAGATATCAAATATTTAGAGGATAACAAACAAAAAATAAGAGGAATAGTATTAACACATGGCCACGAAGATCATATTGGCTCACTGCCTCTTCTGTGGCCTAAACTTGGTTGTCCTATCTTTGCAACTACTTTAACAGCAGGACTTTTGCAAAACAAATTTGAAGAACACGGTATCCATCCTAAAGTAACAATTATTAAAGCCGGAGATATTTTACCAATTGGTCCGTTTAAGGTTGAATTTATTGCTATAACGCATAGTGTGCCTGATGCACTTATTTTGGCTATTAATTCTCCGTCTGGCATGATTATGCATGCAACAGACTGGAAAATTGATCATACACCAGTAAATGGTAAGGTTGGCGATTGGGGTAGAATTGCCGAACTTGGCAAAAAAGGTGTAAATTTGCTTCTTTCGGAGTCAACCAATGTTGAGCGACCAGGTTACACAGTTAGTGAGAGCGTGATTGGAGAATCTTTGGATATGATTTTTAAAAATGCCAAAGGACGAGTAATTGTAACTTCGTTCGGGTCATTAATTAATCGTATCCAACAGGTTATCGATGCTTCTGCCAATTATCGCAGAAAAATTGCTATTGCAGGTCGTAGCATGGAAAATAATGTTGAGATCGCGGCTAAACTTGGATTTTTAAGACTACCTCAAAACACATTAGTTGATATTAGAAAACTTGGTAAATTGCCTGATGATGAGGTTACGATTATGTGTACTGGCAGTCAAGGAGAAGAGTTCTCTGCCTTAACCAGAATGGCTGCTGGTGAACATCGTCATGTTCAAATAAAAAGAGGCGATACAATTATAATTTCCGCATCCCCTATTCCAGGAAATGAAGCAGCTATTGCTAAAACAATTGATAACTTATTTAGACAAGGCGCGGATGTTATTTACGGAAAAGATTATGACGTGCATGTTTCAGGTCATGCTAGCCAAGAAGAGCTTAAAATGATGATCGATATAGTTAAGCCTAAATTCTTTATGCCGATCCATGGTGATTATAGATTTTTAGTAAAACATTGCCAGTTAGCACAGAGTTTGGGCATTCCTGAAAAGAATACCTTTGTACTTGAAAATGGAGATGTGCTAGAACTTTCACCTAATGAAGCTAAGAAAGCAGGATATCGCGTTCCAGCAGGTGAAATCTTAGTAGATGGTTCTGGAATCGGCGATGTTGGTAATATTGTCCTGCGCGATCGTCAGGCCATGAGTAAAGATGGATTTTTTGTTGTTATTTTAACAGTTGATCACACAACGAAAAAAACATTGACTTCCCCTGATATTATCTCAAGAGGTTTTGTGTATATGAGAGAAGTAGAAGAACTTATTAAAGAAGCCAGAAAACTAGTTGTTCCAATGTTTAATAAGCTAAGTATTAAATATAGGGACGATTGGGCTCGAGTTAAACAGGAAATTAGAGATCAGATGGGAAATTTCTTGTTTGAAAGAACTCAAAGAAAACCAATGGTTATTCCTGTGATAATTGAAGTTGGAAAACCAAAAATTGGCAATGGAAATATTACTCAACAACCAATAGTTAGTCCAAGTCCTAGATCTACCAATCCAACAGTTTATGGACCGGATGTAACTGTAAGAAGTTTTGGGGAATAATAAAGTTTCGACTTATCGTTGTTATTCTATGCTTTTTCTTCTTGTCATCCCAGACCTGCCTGGCGGCAAGGCAGGCTTGATCTGGGATCCAGAAACTATCTACCTAGATTCCAGTTTTCACTGGAATGACAAATGAAATTGGTATAATAAAAATGTGTAGTCTTAATCAATCATTCTACTTTTTGCTCTAGCTATTATGATGTATAATAAATATATCAAATCTCAAGCGGTTTATTCGTAGAGGTAAAGTTGTATTTGCCTATTAAGGAGGGTGTTTGGCTTTCATGCGCAAGAAAAAAAGAAAATATCATAGACGGGCAAAAGAAAACTCGTTTATGTCGAGTTTGGATTGGACATTGGATGCCAAAACAGGCCGCGATATTTTAATTGTTCTATTCTTTATCTTAGGTGGACTTTCCTTGCTGTCGCTTTTCGGTTTGGCAGGAAAAGTCGGAATCTCGGTTTTTCAGAGCATACAATATGTTTTTGGCGCCATGGCATATATTTTTCCGTTTATAATAATTGCAATCGGGGTTGAGCTTATTAGAGATGATGAAGGTATTAATCTCACTCCTCTTATTTCAACAATTTTGGGACTTTGTTTTCTTTCAGCCATTTTTTATCCATTTGGAGGGGTTGTTGGAGATACAATAGCCGGGCTCTTGCGCCAAAATATTGGTTTTTTTGGATCTTATTTAATACTTCTTGCATTGTTTTTAGTTTCTTTTTCTCTTGCAACAAATATTTCTATCCTTCAAATGATACCGAACATAAAAAACTATTTTACTAAGTTTAATTATAAAATTAATCTTCCCAAAGCTCGAGTTTTTACAACAATGGGACAGGGTAAAAATGATAAACCAGCTGAAAATGTTCAATCTATTCATTTAAACGATGGCGACTTTGAATATCCTTCGCTTAATTTGCTTGAAATTTCAACAACAAAAGCCTCTGCGGGAAATATTGCTAAAAATATATTAACTATAGAAAAAGCTTTGAAAGACTTTAATATTAAAGTTGCAATGCAAGAGGTTAATATCGGACCTGCAGTTACGCAGTATACATTTAAGCCGGATGAGGGTGTTAAATTGGCTGCAATTACTGCTAGAACAAACGACCTTGCTCTTGCATTAGCTGCCCACCCTATTCGCGTAGAGGCTCCAATCCCGGGTAAATCAGCTGTTGGTGTTGAAGTCCCAAATAAGCAGGCGGCAATTATTACATTAAGAGATGTGATGGAATCAGATGAAATGAAAGGATCGAAGTTCCCTCTTGCAATTCCGCTAGGTAGAGATGTTGCAGGCAAGGCAACAACTATTGATCTTGAAAAAATGCCTCATTTATTAATTGCCGGTTCAACCGGCAGTGGTAAATCAGTTTGTATCAATGGCATAATCACCTCTTTTATAATGAAAAACTCTCCGGCAGATTTAAGACTTTTATTAGTTGATCCGAAAAGAGTTGAATTTACAATGTATAATAACATTCCTCATTTGCTTTGTCCTGTAATTAATGATGCCGATAAAACGGTTAATGCTTTAAAATGGATGGTTGGTGAAATGGAAAGAAGATATAAAATATTGCAAGAATTTAATAAAAGAAATATAAATGAATACAACTCATCTAATCCGCCTGACGGAAAAATGCCTTATATTGTGGTTGTTGTAGATGAATTGGCTGATTTAATGAGTCAAGCTGCAAATGAAATCGAAGGTGTGATTGTAAGACTTGCTCAAATGGCGCGTGCTGTTGGAATCCACTTAATTGTTGCAACGCAAAGGCCATCAGTTAATGTTATTACAGGTTTAATTAAAGCCAATATTAATGCCAGAATTGCATTTGCCGTTGCTAGTCAAATTGATTCAAGAACAATTATAGATCAATCCGGCGCGGAAAAACTTCTTGGAAATGGTGATCTTCTCTTTATCGGAGGAGAGGTTGTTAAACCAAAAAGAGTTCAAGGTGTGCTTGCTTCTTCTTTGGATGTGAAATCTGTTACTGATTTCTTGAAGCAAAAAGGCGGCGATTTACATTATGATGAATCTATTCTTACCTATAAAACAGGTTCAAAAATGGGTAATGGCGAAGCCGGCTCAATTGGCGGCGATGATGATCTTTATGATGAAGCCAAAACTCTTGTTATCCAATCAGGCAAGGCTTCGGCTTCCCTACTCCAGCGAAGACTTCGTGTTGGATATGCCAGAGCCGCCAGACTGTTAGATTTGCTTGAGCAAAATAATGTTATTGGTCCTCCTGATGGTGCTAAGCCGCGGGATGTATTAGTTGATATGGGTTCGGATTATTCAGTTGATTGATTGTAAATAATCTGTTTAACTAGGATGGATACTATATATAGTTAGGATTACTAAATGACAGGTTTTAGAACAAAAAATATTGAATCAGGCGGGTTTGGCTCGATTCTTAAGAAAGCTCGTCAAAAACAAAAGTTTACTCTTGAAGCTATTGAAACAGAAACTACTGTTAGACGTAAATATCTCAAGGCTTTTGAAGAAGAAAAATTTCAAGATTTGCCTGATAGTGTTTATGCCGCTGGCTATCTTAAAAAATATTGTGATTTTTTAGCTGTTCCATCTGATATGATACTTGAAGAATTTAAAAATGCTCAAACCTTCAAAAAAAATCAATCAGATATGATTAATCCTAAAAAAATTAATGACATTAAATTCATTTTTACTCCTCGTATTCTATTTATTGCCGGTATTAGCATGTCAGCTATGATTTTTTTAGGTTATATATGGTTTCAATTTAAGCTATTTACTTCTGCTCCTCCTCTTACAATAATCACTCCTTATGATCAGGCATTGGTTACAGAGGAGAGTATTAATATTTCCGGGTTAACAGATGAAGGGGCTAAACTGACTATCAATAATGAACCTATCAGGATAGATGAGTCAGGTAAGTTTGAGACAGAAATTAAGCTTCAGGACGGTTTAAATAAGATTGAAGTTGTATCTGAAAATAAGGTTAAAAAGCAATCTAAGAAAACATTGACAGTACTCGCAAGACTTAAGTAGTATTCCTACTTCGTCATCCCAGTGCAGGTTGGGATCTAGCTTTTTAAAATAATAATGTAATTTATAGATTCCTGCTTTCGCGGGAATGACTTGATAGTATGCAATTTGGCTATCAAATTGGGATGTTTTTGTGATATAAATAGTATGGTAATCAAATGATTAATAAGTATGGGGAAAAAGGAGAGACGTGGCAAAAGAAAAAGGGCAAGAAAAAGAATATAGTTCAGGACGGAAAGAGGCCTTAGAAGCTGCAGTACATCAAATTGAAAAACAATTTGGTCAAGGCGCGATAATGAAATATGGTCAGCTAGGTGGTTTAGCAGTATCCGTTATACCGTCTGGGTCTTTGTCGCTTGATTTAGCGCTTGGGGTAGGCGGCGTGCCGAGAGGAAGGATTATTGAAATATACGGACCCGAATCGTCTGGTAAAACAACGCTTGCTATGCACATTATTGCCGAAGCGCAAAAAAAGGGAGGCCTATGTGCCTTTGTTGATGCTGAACATGCCTTTGACCCTGAATACGCCAAAAATATTGGTTTAAAATTGGAAGATTTACTTATATCTCAACCGGATAATGGAGAACAAGCGCTTGAAATTACAGAAACGCTAGTCAGATCTAACGCGGTTGATGTGCTTGTAATAGATTCGGTTGCAGCATTGGTTCCTCGAGCGGAAATTGAAGGCGAGATGGGAGATGCGCAAATGGGACTTCATGCTAGACTGATGAGCCAAGCCTTAAGAAAGCTAACAGGCATTACATCAAAATCTAAGACCTGCGTGATTTTCATTAATCAAATCAGAATGAAAATCGGCGTAATGTTTGGTAATCCGGAAACTACAACCGGCGGCATGGCTTTAAAATTTTATTCTTCGATTAGAATGGAAATTCGCCGCAGCGAGCAGCTTAAGGATGGAGATAAGATGATCGGAAATCGTGTTAAGGTTAAAATTGTTAAAAATAAGGTTGCTCCCCCATTTAAGGTTGCTGAATTTGATATTATGTTTGGCAGCGGAATATCTCGCGAGGGTGATATTCTTGATACGGCAGTTTCAAATGACATAATCGATAAATCCGGCGCATGGTTTAATTATGGCGATCAAAAATTAGGACAAGGACGCGAAGCTGCTAAGAAATTTTTAAAAGAAAATCCAAAAATCACGGAAGAAGTTGAGAAAAAAATTTGGGCAAAACTAAAAATTAATTAAGTAAAAATCAACCACTTGTGGATAACTCAAATTAAACCACAACATTTTGTAGGTTAATTTTCTCCATATTTTTGACAAGTTAGACTTGACAAATTTGCGGTTTTTGTTGATCTTTAAATTGTCTGGAGGGGACGATCTATATGTTTTCTTAAACCCTTAAGGCAGAAATTGTAATTCTGACCTTAAGTATTCTGAAAATCTGATTATCTACTACCCTATTGAGTCTGTGTATGTGCCTTGGTTAATTACTGAAGTATTTGCATGGATCTGTACCTTGAATAGCCTTGGTGCCGGGATCTTTTTGCCCTCTGGCAAAAACTCAATTTAATTTAAGCAACGAACCCAAAATAGGACATTTATCATTTCGTTCGACTATTTTGTGGCAAACCAGTTGACTTAAATTAGGCAATATACTGCTTGCGATTTTCTCATCGCAAAATATTATTCTGAAATTATGATTCTAGTTGAAAACCGTCTATATCAGAACCTAAGATTTATGCAGACTTATTTAAGTTATCCACAAGTAGCAGTGAGTTATTTTAAGGCACATTTAACAATTGATTTATTGGTTTGAAAGAACTGATATGATGAACCGATAGTTTTAAAGAAAATCTAGAATTTGATAGATATTCTAAGAGAAACTTAATAAATCGAACTAAAGTTTTGTAATTATCATGTTTTGATAATTATTTATGTTTATTATTTTTGCTATAATAAATTATATTATATCCGAAAAATGTCATCGCGAGGAGATATGTTCCTCTGTCATTGCGAGGAGTCCTCGACGTGGCAATCTTTTTCAATAAATTGCTTCGGATGCCTCCTTCCACTGTTCGACTAAACTCACAGTAACCTGAACATATTTGAAGGTCAAAGGCAGGCAAGCGCAATGACTAAATAATGAGTTTTATTAGTAATTTAGACGAGGCAAGTATTATGTTTGATCAAGAAAACCAAAAACAAAAACAATATTCAAGACCAAAACAATCAGCTCTTAGCTATTCGTTGATGTTGATTAAAATTCGTTTGCGATCCGAGCATGAATTAGTTAAAAAAATGACAGAAAAGAACTATCTCGAAGACGAGATTAAAAAAGTAATTGCTGATTTGAAAAATGTTGATTTGATTAATGATGAGCGTTTTGCCAAGATGTGGCTCCTGACGCAAAATAATATCAGACCTTCCGGCAAGCAATATTTGATCTTTAAAATGAAACATTTTGGGTTATCAAAGGAAATTATTGAAAATGCTTTTGCTGAATTAGATGAAGAATTTGATGAATTAATTCTTGCTAAAAAATTACTTGAATCAAAAAAGAGATCTTTCATGAGATTTGAAAAACATAAAAAGAAGGAAAAAATGTTGGCACTTTTAATCAGACGGGGATTTTGTTATTCAGTGGCGAAGGAGGTGGTAGAGGAGATAAAAGATGAAATTTCTAATTTCTAATTGACCTAATTTCTAATTAATTTTAAATTTTCTGTCATCCTGATTGAAACAAAGGATCTATTTTGTTATTTAAGCCTACATCTGCTTTTGCCATTTCCAATTATTTTTTTGTCATTGCGAGGCTCTGCGAAGCAATCTATTCCCTTCTGTCATTCCAGACTGAAAACGAAGTGCTTCAGATCTGGAACCCAGTTTTTTCTTTTGTCTCCCTTTTGGTACCCTTTTGTACCTCTTTGATTTAATATCTATATTTATAAATTATTTATAAAATGGACAAGGGGACTCATTTCGAAGTCGTCCCCCTGTCCCTTTTGAACCCAACCCCCTACACGACCTGCCTTGCCGGCAGGCAGGCTTTTATCAGGTAAACTTAAAAAAATATTACTTTCTTAAAAAATTACAGTGCAAGCATCCCTTCGGGCAAGTAATTTTTTAATAAGCATAATATTTTTTTAAGTTTCCTGTAAAAGATTAAAACTTTTGAAATTACTCATAAAAACAAATGACCCCGGGTTCGATTCAGCGGTTGCTGATGAATCCGGGATCGAGTTGGCACATAAGTGCTAATTGAAGATGATGGTGACTTTAAGGCCCTGTGCCCAGTTCTTGATTTTGGCCAGGAATGTTCGGTCGACTTGAGCAATGTAGGTGTCTTCAGTACCGAACACGAGTTCGGGGTCTTCGACACCCCATGTACCATTCGGTACTTTGGTGATGTCAGGTTCACCCGTTGCAAAGAGTGCGCTTGCTCTCTCGTAGTTGGTCTTGCCCAGGGGGCAGGACGCAACGTAGTTGCCGTCATTCAGCAGTGTGATCTGCTTGCTCCGGCGGTCGATCTCGATCGTCTTGTTGACCGATACTGCATGGTCGATTCTTTCGGTTGTCTTCTGCAGAGTGTTGATCTTGCCGTTGGTGTCGACGTTACCACCGTGCAGTATGAGACCGACTACGAGGATGAATAGGACGATTATAATTCCTGTCCACATCAACCCATTATTCGTTGCATGCTTATCTCCCACTGTATCCACTGTATCCTCCCAGTTCCAGTCGTTACTGGAAAGTATACCACTGCTTAGCCAAAAAGTCAAGTGGTTTTGCTAGGTGCCGCATTCTAGACCGAATGCAACACTTGTGATAAAATAATCAATTAATTCACAAGTGGAGTAAGCATGTCAAATTTGACTTTTTATGATCGTCAAAGAATAGAACTATATCTAAATCTAAA